>Ga0272441_10000664_pt1 | contig 76907 bp, 55 predicted proteins | sample SSMProp6N_FD_193582 | JGI IMG/M metagenome (GOLD analysis project Ga0272441, IMG submission 193582) | Marine sediment archaeal communities from Little Sippewissett salt marsh, Falmouth, MA, United States - SSM-Prop-6N | ecosystem: Environmental > Aquatic > Marine > Wetlands > Sediment ...
GATGATTCGTTCCGGGAACTTTAGTCTTTTTTTCCGTAATCCTTAATTGAGACCTGATGTCTGCAATTAAAGGGCTACGATCTGCACCGAGGCCTCGTCCATGAGCCCGTCGTCATCCGTGACACGCAGGGTCGCGTTGTACGTTCCCTGGTTGGGGTAGGTCGTGACTGCGTTCGGATTCGTTTCGGACTCGTAGTCGAACACGCCATCCGATTCAAAGTCCCACTCGTAGAGGACAATGAACCCGTCCGCGTCGTAGGACGTAGATCCGTCGAGGGTAACCTGCAGCGGTGCTGAACCGACCGATGGGATCGCTACCGGGTAGGCAGCGGGTCCGGACGGTCTCACCTGTACGATCGCGGTTGCCCTGAAGGACTGTCCCGAGGAATCCTCGACCTCGAGCAGTATTGTATATGTACCAGCCGAAGCGTAATTGATTCCAATCTCGTTTGCGCCGGCTCCGCCGTAATCCCACCATCCATCATTCTGGACGTCCCATCGGTAGTAGAACGGGGCAAGGCCACCGACAACGTTCGCCGACATGTTGACTGCCATCGGGGCGTCACCGGTTGTCCTTGAGAGGTCGATTGTGCACATCAGCTGATATGTGCTGGATCCGGGGTTATTGCCCGGAGGCGGCACTGTCGGGTTCTGGTTGTTGCCCGGCCACACGGGGCCGTCGTCGCGGTTTGAACATCCCGCGAGTACCAGAATCAGAGACATAACCGTTAGGAAAATAACAAGTCTTCTCATAGAGGGATTTTCCTCCACTTAGCAAGCTTTAACCGGGCTTAATGCCCGAAAAGTGAAACGTTATCGTACCAGATTTCAGGGGGTATGGCAATCCCGAAAATGCTTATTCATTGATATTCGGGTTGCCTTACATGTGTGCAGTCAAACCATCGTGTACTTGTCGCAGACGGCGCAGATTACGGATTCCTCCAGGTCGAGGTCGTAGTGCCTGCACCTCCACACAAGTTTTTCATCCGGCAGCCCGTCGTCTGACAGTTCCGGAACATCGACGCCGTTTGTGTCATCGGTCCCGTTGACGGGTTCTTCCACTTCAACGCAGTCGAGGTGTATACAGGGAGCGACTACTCTCCTCTGGTCTATCAGAGTCGCGAGTTCGTTCGATTTAACGGTGTTCGAAACCTTGTGTACGACCCAGTAAAAAATGAGGTGGATCGCGCCGAGGATCAGGAGTACGGACAGCATCAGAAGCATCTCGTCCATGCTGAAATTAATCCGGAACATGCGAAACGCAGGGGAGTCGCCCGTGAGCGCGGTGTCGGCGCCGAAGATCGAGCGGATCATGTTGATGAAATCGATAAAGGGGGATGATCCGCCCGTGGGTGATGTAATAAGGCCAAGCAGGCCGAGCACGAAGAGGATTATGCCGGCGGGAAGAGTGTAATTATTCCATGATGAGAGGGTATCGCCGAATTCGAGTGCGAGTTTATTCTCCAGAACCCCGACCTCGTCGGGTTCTTCCGCTTCATCGGAATCAGTAATTTTATCCTCATCTGTTTCTGCTGTTTTATCTTCCGTACCGACTCCGAAGGAAATCGATACTTCTGGTGCGGGTTTCTGTTCGGGTTGAGGTTCATTGGATTTTTCAAAAAGGAGGAGGTCCTCATCGGGTTGTTCAGACTCGGTTTCTGAATCGGAAGAAACAGGGGTGGTGTCCGTTGTATGTGACTCGGATTCATCTTCGAAATCATCGAGACCGGGAGTGGCAGGTTCGGGGTGTTCGAACTCGTCGAGGCCGGTGTCGCGGGGGGCGGGATTGGAACTGGAATCCGAGTTGGACATAACAGAAAGATACCCGATAAAACAGGATCGGGCAAACACATAGATAAAAAGGCGTCGACGGACGCCATAAGAACCGACTGGAGCCGAAGAGGGGATTCGAACCCCTGACCTGCTGATTACGAATCAGCTGCTCTACCCCTGAGCTACTTCGGCAGGAGGTATTCGGCGAGTGAAACAGTATAGCCGAGAGAAGTCGGGCGGGCAATAATGTAGTTAAAAATCCTGAAAAATCAAGGGAACGTTCAGAAAAAACCAAACCGGATAGTTAAGGGGGGCCGGGAAGATAAACAGATAAATATTTATAGCAGGGTGAAGAGTCGAAGGGGGTGTTCCGGAAGTAAGATTCAGGGTGCCGTGAGCGGAAATTATCGCGATTGACACTTGTAATAAAGAATGATAGAGTAAGTTTGTAGATTTGGTCTGCACGAACGATATACCCATGCCAGTTTAATATTCGGTCGTTCAGTTCCAGGGCAATGGAATCCTGCGACGGGGATGTTAAGCATCGGTACGGGTGTTGACATAATGCATGCAAATGCGTATCGTGCCGTCCACCGGGCGGTACGAAATAAAAAAATCATCCTGAACTAGGAGGTTTGAGATGGTCTTGGTCAATCGGACCTCACTTCTCATCTACCTCGTTGTATTTGCCCTTATCGTGGGCTGTTCAGGTGGAAACGGGCAGGATCCCGTGACCGCCGATGTCGAGAATGGATTAACAGACAACATAATTCATCAGGCATCCGGAAACAGTCTGGTATGGGAAATGGGCGAGGTATACCTCAATACTGAGGAACTCGAGGTCGAGGTTGTACCTTTAAGGACACTCGACTTCACCTGCAACATTGTTAAATTCCTGCAGCCGCCCGCGGGAAATACCGCGAACCTTGCAGTGTCATTCGACCTTGCGGGTTCGGATTTCCCGAATGCCTTTGTAGATCTGGACTGCACGCTTACGCATCCATTCCCCGGAACAAAGTACTGGGGATTCGATACTCGCGTTATTGTATTCGGTGGCGGCAGCACGGTCGGACAGCATGACTCTACCGTACAGTATCCGGCTCCCACTGAGTTAAGGATGACGAACGCCGACGGTTACACCAGGTGGTTTAACCGCACGGAGTTTGGTCCTTTCGGTGAGATATTCGGTTACACGAAGGGAGTCATGGCTCCGAACTTCACAACCAACTTTGGTATTGTGAACGGATTCAAGTACTTCTGCGAGGGCATCTCAGAGACCGCAACTCCGCCGTACCCGGACGAGGGTTCACGCGGTGTATTCTCTGACGGTGCGGTAACCCGAGAGATGAAGCTTCAGTTCCCGCAGGTCGCGCAGCCATTCAAGTTCGTGTACTCGGTTGCCGCAAGCTGGGACGAGCCTTCATCGACACCCCCGACAGATGTCAGCCAGTTCCCCGATACCGCCAACGCCCAGGAAGCCTACCAGATAGTCGTAAGGCAGGACCCCGCGTCCGACGCTTTCTACGATGAAACTGGCGGCCCGAGCTGGGGTGGCGACCTGATCCTCGACATCGAGGTCTGGGACTGGCAGGCTGCCGGAGATCCCGCATCCGAGATCTCGGAAATCTGGGTAGAGAGCCCGACACTTCTCTCAACCCAGGGAGACGCGGTCGAGATCACCGGTACATGGACCCAGAGTGCCGGTTCGAGCGCGAACTCGGTTGTATACGAAGGAACTCTGGCCAACCTTACACCAGACGCTGTCGAGAACCAGGAGCTTTTAATCACGGTCGTCAGCGCGGGTGCGACAACGTACGAGCCTCCGCTTCCCGGAAAGCTCTACCCGGACGAACCGCTTGCGGCCTACCAGCTCTACACAGCGACGATCCTCGACAGTGGCGATCCGCCGGACAAAACCATAACGGTTGATATTCCGAATGGCGGAGAGACACTTGTGATCGGTGAACCATACACGATCACATGGTCATCGACAGGTGCTATCACCGACGTCGTAATCGAGTACTCGATCGACAGCGGAAGCACCTACCCGTACACGATCGCACCAACCACATCCAACACGGGCTCCTTCGAGTGGGCAGAAGTTGACGACACACCGTCGACCACATGCCGCGTAAGGATCACGGAGGATGGCGGAACGGTATCGGACGAGTCGGATGACGATTTCACAATTTCCGACACTGCCGAAGCCGGATGGAACCCGATCCCCGGTCAGCAGCAGATCGCTCTCGATCCTGCTCCGAACCAGAGCACGGTAACACCGGACCTCGGTATCCAGAACGACGATGCCGGTAACGAGGGTGCATGGATAGTCGACCAGGAAGGCGGCACAGCCGACGGCTCGCCGATCTTCTACGACTACCTTCTCGACTGGTCGGGCCCCGGTGGCGAGGCTTATCCGAGTGGATTCAACTACCTCGTGGCCCCGTTTGCGCGACACGATGCGTCGGCGAACGGTATCACGATGTTCGGATGCTTCGGAAACACCGAGCAGTGGGATCCCCCGACAATCAACGATCCATTTACCACGTTCTGGTACATCAGCTGGATCGAGGGTGACGAGGGAGTAGATCCCGGACTGCTTGACTACGTGTTCTGGGGAGATACCGGATCCGGTGATCCCGGTGATCCGCCGGAAGACGATCCGAACGAGAGGCCATGGTTCCATACATGCGACGTCTCGAGCGGACTTCCCGGATGGCAGGGAGACCCGATGGACTTCGCTTCCATCTGGCTCATGTGCTATTCGCAGGACGAGGATGACCCTTACGTCATGCCTGACGAGGAATCCGGAAACCTCAACGTTGGATTCTGGATGTATCCATACCTTCAGACACTTATGGACGGCCGGATCTACAGGCTCGGTTTCCCCGAGTGGACCACAGATAACACGCCGCTTCCATTCGACAATGCTTTTGATGTGGAAGATCCGACGAAGTGCCGCATCGCGGCCGACACGGACAGCTACATCACATTCTATACAGATACACCTTACCTTGCGACTCTGGTCTACATGCTGGACAGCCTCGGAAACTGGTATGGTACCGGTTTCGAGATGAGATGGGACGATGACCCGCTTCAGTACGGTTACTTCCCGCTCTCCGCATCGCTCAAGATTCGAACCGATGATACAGAGATGTACATCGACGGAGCGACAGCCGTTGACCTTGAGGTGCTTCCGACGATGACGGTCCTCTACGAGGGCGACTACGAGACAGACTTCGGTAACTGGTGCGCGGTTCTGTTCGATACCGGCACGGGCTACCAGGTCAGGGTCTACGACATCGACTGGACAGCAGAAGCCGGTGAGGAGATCACAATCATCGACACAACGGACGAGCTTCCCGGAACGCCGCTCAGCCTCGACGTTGACCCGTGGAACTTCACGATCCACGTCATCGCCGACAATGGCGGAACTGTTGAAGCCACCGTGTTCGATTACTCAGAATAATGGAAAGGAGACACGAGAATGTCCAATATACTTAAAAAGGTAGTATTCCTGATTGTACTCGCTGGTCTCCTGACCTGGGGCGTGGCGACGATGGCCCAGGGTCCGTCATTCACGTCCACGGCGATCAGCAAACAGGCGACAATGTCCGGTCACCAGGGCCAGGCCCTTACAAACGGGCTCGAGGTTTCTCGCGACCAGGTAACGCCTGTCGGTCACTAGAACCGGGTACTGATACTGCAATAACGATGGCTGCCCGATAACACGGGCAGCCATTTTCTATTTTCCCAGGGTACACCTGGTGGGTGATAAGGAAAAGCCGCCCGATGGTTCGGACGGCTCCCTTTGACATGTGGTGGTTTCAGTTATGCGGCTTATCCGGATATTCCCGGAATTGTGTCGAGATCGAAGACGAATAGTTCGTCCTCGTTCTCCTGCAGCATCGAGCAGATGATCAGCCGCTTGAGGGATACCTGGTCCTCCCTGAAAAGGAGAACGCCTTCACGGTACGCCTCAGGGTAAATATAGAACCATGTTGGAAATACCGGCTCTGCCGGATCGTCCTGGAACTCGTCGGAGTCCACAGGCGCAATCTGGCGTCCGGTGACATCGATAAGCACACTGTCGACGTAGGTAAGCGACAGGTGCACACGTCTGGGAGAAAGATTCGCGACCTTGAGCCTGACCTTTGTGTACATTCGGCCTTCGATCTCAACGCCGCTTTCAATCTCCGTGAGAGTGATTGCGATATGACGCTTGACAATCGATTTCTCCCTGAAAGTGCCGGTTACCTCCTCCGGGAGCGACTGGAACTCCCCGCAGGTCGGGCAATACCGACATGCCGGGGGAATCTCAGACATGCAGTGGGAGCAGATATTCTCGGCAACTTCACGTGTCCCGTCTACGGGACGTGGCGGGGACGCATCGAATTCACGCGCACATCGATCCAGAAATGAATCGTACTGGTCCCTCTCCACAATTGAACCTCTCTGTTGTTAACTCAGAATCGGGGTTCATCCCTGTCCCCGATCCTGGCAATTTATTACCAATCGAAAGTGCTTAACTCTTTATAAATTATACCATTTGACGGGGACCTTTCAAAACCGGACCTGGGGAGCTTCACGCGCCTCCGGGTCGAGTACTTCGAAAAGTTCCCTCAGCTCGAATCCATGCATGCCCGCAATGATGTTTGACGGGAACATCTGTACCGTGTTGTTGTAGGGCAGGACCGATTCGTTGTAGGCGGTACGCGCCATTGCTATTGTCTGCTCTATCTCCGACAGTTCGTTCTGGAGCTGCAGGAAGTTCTGGTTGGCCTTGAGGTCCGGGTAAGCCTCGGCAAGCGCGAAGATGCTTCTCAGCGCCTGTGTGAGCATTCCCTCGGCCATTCCCTGTTCCTTCACTCCCGACACGTCAACGGCCTGCTGGCGTGCCTGTATTACCTTCTCAAGCGTTTCCTTCTCGTGCGCCGCGTAACCCTTTACTGTCTCCACAAGATTCGGCACCAGGTCGTAACGCTTCTTGAGTTCCACGTCGACGTTCGCCCACTGGGTGTCGATCCGGTTTCTAAGTCCAATCAGCTTATTGAATACCCCGACCCACCAGAGAATGATCAGTAGTATGACTGCTGCAATAACGATCGTTGGGATCATTGTCTACTCTCCGTCCCCGTGAATTTGCTGTCTGGAATGTTTCAGGGAGTATAGCACAAATGGGATTGACCTCTCTTCAAACGGAAATAAAAATCTGTGTAATAAAATTCGGGCAGCGATTAATAACATTCCGGAGCAGTATCATACGGGGATTGTTGCGGGAATCTGAATATTCGGTTAATACCACCACGGTATGCTTGATTCTTTCATTTCTGACACGTAAACTTCACATTCTGTGACCCCGGCCGTTCGGCCGTTTCGGAAGGAGTCAGTTTCATGCCGACTACAGCAGTTGTCGGAACCCAGTGGGGTGACGAGGGAAAGGGAAAGGTTGTAGATTTTCTTGCACGGGACGCTGACATAGTTGTCCGCAGCCAGGGTGGTAACAACGCCGGACATACCGTGACAGTCGAGGAGGAAGTCTTCCGTTTATATCATCTCCCGTGCGGCGTGCTTCATCCGGAAAAGAAGAGCATTATTGGTAGCGGCATGGTGCTCGAGCCATTCAAACTGCTCGAGGAGATCGAGGGACTTACTGCCAGGGGAATCCCGGTAAACAACCTGATCATAAGCCATCACGCGCATCTTATAATGCCCTACCATCTGCTGATCGATGGACTTGAAGAGGAGAGACGAACGAAGTCAGACTCGCGCGGTAAAATCGGCACGACAAAGCGGGGAATAGGACCTGCATTCTCAGACAAAATGGCGCGAAGCGGATTCCGTGTGTGCGATCTTGCCAGCCCTGAGCAGTTCCGTGATCGTGTGCGATATGCATGCGATGAAAAAAATGCGCTGTTAACTGGTCTTTACAAGGTTGATCCGCTCGATCCGGAGAAGATAGCCGACGATTACCTTGAAGCGGGTTCAAGACTTCTGAACTACACGGGCGATGCAGTCGCGACACTTCACCAGGGCATTGATGAAGGCAAACGCATACTGTTCGAGGGAGCACAGGGAACTCTTCTCGATATCGATTACGGAATCGCGTATCCTTTTCTTACAAGCTCGCATCCTGTGTCGGGTGGAATGACACTCGGTACGGGTCTCGCGCCTAACCGACTCGACCGCATATTCGGCGTGGTCAAGGCATACATCTCGAGGGTCGGGGAGGGTCCGTTCCCGACAGAGATTCACGATGAAATAGGGACTGTTATAAGGGATCATGGGCAGGAGTACGGCACCGCGACCGGACGTCCGCGGCGTGTCGGGTGGCTCGATCTAATGCTGTTAAGGTACTCGGCCATGATAAATGGACTCACGGACATCGTGCTGACTAAGGTTGATATCCTTGACGAGTTCGCCGAGATAAAAATAGCAGTAGGCTACGAACTTAATGGTGAACGAGTGGATTACGTACCACGCGACCCATCCCTTCTTCCGCTTATAAAGCCGGTATACGAGACATTCCCCGGATGGCTGACCGATACAACGAAGCTGTCGACTGGCGACGTACTTCCGGAGCCTCTCATGAAGTTTCTCAACTTCATTTCGAGGTCGGTTGGAGTACCGATCAGCCTTCTTGGAGTAGGGACGAGAAGGAAGCAGATGGTCGAGCTCGGCTGAACCTGTAAGCAGGCAGACTTTCACATCCTCTTTCAAAAACTCAGGTCCCAGACAATCTGATCTGGTGCATCCACAGAATCACGATATGTGTGGATTACGTTTATGCGCTGAAATTCTGAGTTATCAGCGGCCATTAAAGATCATGATTATCATTGCTTCATATAATCAATTTACAATTTAATACCGTGATGATATAGTTTTTATATTACATAGTTTTTTCTTAACGAATTCAGAGGTGCGGATAATGCGAACCTGTCTGGTATTACTAATTGTAACGGCCATAATATCGTCATGCGCCAGCCTGGAGAGTAATGGGGGCCAAAACTCTCCTCTAACACCTGATTTTCTCGATACAGTGAGGTCTGAGGAGTTTTACGACGTATCCAGCCAGCTTTGGGGGCTGTGGCAGTTTGAAGCTGACCCGGATGCATGTACTCTCGAGTTCGTCCCACTGCGTACCGGGACGATGCATTTGAACGCCCTTCCCCTGATGGAACCACCGGCAGGTGTAAATCTCAGCATATCAAACCTGTCATTTAACGGGCTGGTCTGCGATGTCGATGTCACGCTCACCCACCCATTTGCCGGACTCAGCCAGTGTATGGGATTTGACGTATGCGGAATACTGATCGGCAGCGGAACAAATTCGGATTTCAGCGACCCGGATATCGTGATGCCCGGAAAGAGTGAAACCCGGCTGCTGAATGCCGATGGCTACACCCGGTGGTGGAATCCGGTGGAATTCTCTGCGCCGGGTCCCGGTATTTTCAGATACAGGGACGGCCTTCTCGGGATGAAACACGCGGCCTGTAATTTCACGAACACGCTGAATGGCTACAAGCTTTTCACAGATGAGCTGGGGCCGGATGACAACGTTCTCAGCCTTGGCCCGACTGACTTAAATGTTTTCAGTGACGGGGCCGCAAACACCCGGCACTACACAATAGATTTTTCCGGTGGGCTAAAATTCAATTACGCGGTGGACGCGAACTGGATAAATCCTGTGGGTGAGGTACCGTTCGAACCGGATGATTATCCTGTGCAGGCCCTACGGTGTGAGGCATGGGCGGCAGATGTTCATGTAATGAACAATACGCTCTGGAGTGATGGAGTTGACTGTGGTGGAGACCTTTCCATGAGCATTACGGTATTTGACCATTACAACGCCTATTCCGACACACTGAGGATTGAATCTCCCGGTCATTTCCCGCCTGCGGAGGGAGTCTATTCAGGCTCCAGTGGTGATGGTTATAAAACCTTTGACGTCGAAATAACCGACGCGACACCATCTCCGGAATCAATTGAACTGCTTGTGGTTGTCGAATCCGAAGTTGACGGGTACGGAGGGGTCATTCCGGATGCTGCGATCAGCGGTTATTTTCTTCATTCGGTGATTGTCAGTCCCGGCTCCAGCACGGGAGATAAATATGTAGATGGTGATTACACCGGCGGTGATTCGGATGGATCACAGTCAAAGCCTTATACTACCGTTCAGTCAGGTATGGGTGCGGTGATGTCGGGATACACGGTGCATGTGGACTACCTCGATAGTGGTGATAACACTTATAACACGGACGGGCTTATTCTCAAGAGTGGGGTCACATTTATCGGTGATAACTGGAGTAGTGGTGGACCGGGGAAGCCAAAATTAAAAACCGGTTCAGGGGCTTTCACGATCGATTCGGTGGCAGATTTAACCGATTTCACGCTGGAAGGCTTTGAGATTGGATTTGGCCAGGATGATTTCGCGTGTGGTGGAGTGATATTTCGTGGTGATATAAACAGCAACATAATTGTGCGGCACAACCATTTTACCGGGACCTTAGATGACACTGGTAAGGGTGGCGAATTCCATTTCAATGCTTTAAAACTCGGAGATAGCGGGAGTTCTCTTGTTGCGTACAATGAATTCGGGCCAATAGATTTTATCGGTGAACCGGACGCGCCAGCTATCGCGGATAATACGATAATGTTTGTTTCCAGGTGTAACGGGGTAACGATTAAAAATAACTTCATTCATGATATTGCGGTGACCTATACCGGTGATACAGTACAGCCAGGTGTTGTTGTAAACGGAATATTCTTATCAACATGTAATCTCGGGTACCTTAATAATAATCTTATATGTCAAATAACGGGGAACACCTGTTTTGAGATGGGAATAACGGGCATCTGCGCGAATAACGATGAGTGGGAGGACATGCCTCATTACATATATAACAACACAATAGACAGCCTCAGCTATACGAACTCGACCGGGTACCCTCCAATGTATGGGGTTAAATTGTGGCTGGATGAAAAAGGTGGAGAGAGTTATATAAAAAACACAATAACAACAAGTCTTTCACCACCAGCGGGGGTTTCAGTTCAGGGGTATTATTCTGACGAGTCCGATCTTTACGAAATCACATTCTCATCCGGATACAATCTCGGTGAAGCGACCAATTATTTCTTCGATCTCATTGTTGGCGATGGTGCTGTCGATTATCCCGGCATCGATCCGCAATACGTGAACAATTCGACTTCTCCATACGACTATCATTTCCAGTCCGGATCGGGCTGCGAGATGGGTGATCCGAATTTCATCGACTGGGACGATACCGGTGCACCATCGGGTGATCCTGGTGAAACTGATATCAACAATCGGTCCAGAATGGGATGTTTTGGCGGCCCTGACGGTGACTGGGATCCGTATAACCTGTAAACAATCGCTCCTACAGTCCATGGTGCTTAACTGCCCGGCCCTGCAATTGCGCGATAACCAATCAAATGAAGACATAATGAAAGAGCCCGTGGGATTCACGGGCTCTGTTGTTATCTATCAGAGAGTTGTTAGCGTTTTACGGAATCGGCAGGTAGAGGTATCCGAGATCGAGGATACCGCCCTTTGTAACTGTGATGTACTTCTCGTAGTAAATGATACCGTTGGATGTCAGCCTGATCGTGTGATCGCCCTCCGGCACGCTGTAGAGTGTGAACTCACCGTTGCCGTTGGTCTGGTTGGAGATCGGAAGGCCCACGATCTCGGCGGTGAGACCCGGAACCGGCTCGTTGTAAAGGGTGCTGAAGACAGTACCGGTGACGGTACCGTATCCCGGAGGTTCGGTCATTACGCGATCGAGGTAGATGTCAACGATGGTTTTGTAACCACCGGTAACATCGATGTTCACCTGGCCGGCGTTGTAACCGTACTTCTCGGCGACGATGTTATGGGTTCCGGCGGCGACGGCGTCGAACTGGAAGTGACCGTCACCATCCGTGAAAGCGTCAAGCGGACTGAAGGTGGACTGTACCCGTACGCTGGCATTGTCGATCGGAACGTGCGTGTCCTTGTCGTAGACCCATCCCTCGATGGTTCCGTAGACGACGGGAGCGCCATACTCGTTGTAGATTCTCAGGTCGTCACCCTCGGCCCTGTTGCCGTTGGTGTTGGCGACGTAGATCGCGCCGAACGAGTCGACTCTGATCGCGCCGGGGGTGAAGTCGGGATCGGCAGCGCCGAACTCACGCTTGAAGTTACCATCGTTATCGAATACCTGGACACGACCGTTGCCGGCATCGGATACCAGGATGTCCTGGTTCCTCGGATCGACCGCGATGGCGACCGGGCCCTGGAATTCGCCGGGAAGCGTGCCGAGGCCGTTCTGGCGTCCACCGAGGACCTGCTGGATAATGATCGGCTGTCCGAAGACGACCGGCTCGGTTATCGCAACGCTGTCAGCGTTCGGGAGAACCATGACCAGGCGGTTGAGCGTGTCGAACTCGAAGTCGCAGATGTTGGTGGTCGTCATGCCGTCACGACTCGACATGTAGTTCATGCTGGTAAGGTCCCAGATGGTGTACAGGTTGTTGATCGAGCATGCCGGGAGTACTCCAAGCATGGCCGCAAGGTTCTGTACCTGCATGAAAGTCGGGTAGTCGTAATAAACGAGGTAGTCGACATTACCCTCGAAGATAAAGCTCATGTAGTCCGGGGGAAGCGGAGTGTCGGGGTGGTAGGCGAGAATCGCATAACCCCCCGCATCGACCGTGTTCGTGAACGGCCACGGGCAGTCCGAGTCGGCGATACAATCCGGAGCAAGTACCTTCTGGTAGGCGTAATTGGTCACCGGATGGTATGAGATCGGGTGAGGCACGCAGTCGCAGCTCGCGAACGAAGATGTTGATGCGATGTTCACGCAGATGTCGGGATAGTAGGGGTCGGGTTCTCCCGCGAACCATACAGCATCGTAAGATACGTGCGGAACTCCACCCTGGACGTAGTTGTCGTCGTAATAGGGCTGGGGATTACAGTTCGCGACGCCCGGGCCGATAGCCTGTACACCGCGACCGGTGTCCAGGTTGCCCTGGTTGGAGGAGGCGATACCTGTAATAACCTGCCCTGTGAGTGTCTTCTTCCAGACACCATAGGGGGTAAAGAGCTGCATACCTGTCTCCGCGGCGATGACGATATCACCATCTCCCTCGATGCCGATATCAGTGATCGTGCCGCCGAAGTTGTATGCGAAGGGGGTTGGAATGAACGGGTCCATCGGTCCCGTAGTGGATCCCGGACCTGACGGGTCGGGGACGATGGGATCATCGTCCTCATCGGGATTACTGCAACCCCACATGGCGAGTGCAAGCAGTACTACCATGCCACTCGCGAGTATTTTGAGGAATAATTTCCGCATTGCTAACTCCTTCATCTCGTCAGCTTTAATTTATATTTGGCATATTGCAATTGTATGCTCTATCAGCCGCCGAAGCCTCCACCACCGCCGGATCCGCCACCACCGGTACCGGTCTGTGACGGGGCCGGGCTAACGTAGAAGTTGGCCCTGTAACTGGATCCGGGCATGAGGTTCCAGCCCTCGTTGGGCATGGTCTCTCCCCAGAGCGGATCGGGCAGGATGTATAAACCACTAGCATCGCCAAGCCCTGTAACCTGGATGTTTCTGAGGAATCCGGTCGGTACAAGCATGGCGTAATAGCCGCGACCATCGGTTTCGCCTTCGGGCGGAGTTCCACCGTCGCCGGGGAATATTCCGCCGGGGATGGCTTCGCTGTCGCATGTAAGAGTGGCTCCCTCAATCGGGACGTCCTTGTTTGTTCTGACGACACCGAACACGACACCGGTTCCCTGGGCCTCACGCTGGAGGACACCGATTTCGATGGCGAACTCGAAGCCAAGAGTGAGGTCGTGGACGATGATAAGCTGCTCGTCGTTAAGCTCGAGACCGTTGTGGGTCCAGTTGCAGCTTCCGGTGATCGTGACCGGGTCAAGGATGTTGAGGATAACCGGGTTGATTGTCGTGGTGACGTCACCCGGGAGGTCGATCATCAGGACCTTGTGGCCAAGACCGTTGAATCCGGCCCATGCGAACGGGGTGGCGAGCTCGAGGATCTCTGAGAGATCGCCGTTGGTCGGGAAGTCATAGAATCCCGCGACTCCGAGGTTCGCGCAGACGGACAGCATGGTCGGATCGCTTATCTGGTTGATAGCGTAGTAAAGGCTGTCCTGAAGGTTGTTGACCTCATCGATAATTTCGGCGAGAAGGTTGTCATTGGGTCCGAAATAGATTTCGACCTGGACGCCGATATTGAATGTGTGGTTGATCAGACGCTCCTTGTCACCGCCGAACCTTCCCATGTTGAACATCTGGTCGAAGTCAAACAGGAACGCATCGGTGATGGTTGAAACACCCGCAGCCCCTGTGCCGTTCGTGTAGGTTCTCGGGGTGTTGAACATGAGCGTGTTGTTGATGGATGTATTGAACGAGTTATCGAGGAAGTCACCGGAGGACGCGAATACGATGTGGTCATCGATGATCGCGTAATGGGAATGGACCTGCCTCGTAACCCCGTCATCATCGGTTTTAATTGTGATGTTGCCGGTCTGGGCTAGCTGCGCGATGAAAGGCGCGGCCGAGGGATCGTTGAAATATCCCTGCTCTATCACCATGTTGATCTGGACGCCCTTGTTGGCGATGCCGACAAGTCTCGCGACCATTTCCGGATTGGTAACCCGTGTTCCGACAATATCGATTCTCTGCGTGGCACCTGCGAAGTACGCCCACATGTCCGCACTTGTCATGATGTCCAGGTTCGCAGCCTTGTATGATTCGGTTGTCAGCGGATCAGGTTCCACCTGACGGAATACCGGGTCGGTTATGATCAGCCCGACCGGTGACTTCGGCAGCGGATTGGGGAACATCGGGAAAAATGTGTCCGTCGGACGCTCGTCCGCATTGGAACACGAAGCAATTCCCGCTGCCAGTGACAGCACTATGATCAGTAGTCCCCAGCTCAGTGCTTTTTTGGCCTTCATGAAAGTAACTCCTTTTCTCTCATAACTGGGTTAAGTCTATTAAGCCGCCTTTGCAGCGGGTTTTTAACCATCGTACCCCGGATCATCACTCCAGTCCGGAGGACGTGCGCTCTGCTCGTCTCCCTCGAACTCGGGGATCGGGTCTTCGCCCGGGGCCATCTCGAAGAAGAACGATCCGGCTCCTCCGGGTGACAACGCCCAGTACTGCTCGTCGGGGGTTACGAACCCATCCTTCGAAACATGGACTTCTATTGAACCGTTCGGGATATCAGCCCTGCTGAAACGCCCGTCGGCATCAGTCGTTGTGGTAATTACTATCTCGCCGGTCTCTGTAAGATCGGTCGCAAACGGATTGGAAGTGATCATCACCGTAGCTCCGATTAGAGGCTCGTCCGATGCGACATTCCATACCTGGCCGTTAATTGTGCCGGCCGCACGGAATCCGCCACCAACGGGGTCATCGTCAGATGAACACGCTACCGCCAGCAGCATGACAAGCCCTGTAAGAGCTATGAATAATGTTGTTCTCCGTATCATATGGCCACCTCGCGTAACTCGCGTATGGTTATTTTTGTTTTGGGTATAGACAAACAATCCCAGTCTGCCCAGGGCAGACTTGAGACGGCCATTGTAACAGTATGGTTTTGAAAATGCAAACCATGTGTGGCTCTTCTCCTTTTATCTATATCCATGCTCTTACCTTCTGCATAACCTGTTCTTCAGTGGATACTGCATGACAATCCCACTTATGATAAGTTACACAAAGTTACCATAGATTACGCAAGCTGTCAAGTATGCTTAAAAATAAATTTTTAAAAATTTAAATCACTTCTTATCCCGCCCGGACATCCCGCGCGTTTACTAATATTTTTAATCTACTGTATAATACAAAACCGTGGCGGGACTATTATCGATCTCTTCGGACGTGTGCGACTGATGGACATTCCTCCACTGCTTGTGCTTGCCATTCCGTTCTTTGCGACAATTGTCGGCACCCCGATCGCGCGTGAGCTTGCGCTCAGGTTCGGAATAGTCGATGCCCCGATAGAGGGTTCCAGCAAGACTCACCATAAACCGATCCCCTATCTTGGGGGGCTTCCGCTGTTTGTGGCGCTTATCGCGGGCACGTGGATAATACTTGTCAACTCCGGTGACCTTGCGCCGGAAGGATTTCGCCCATGGCTGATCATTATCGCACTCGGTCTGATTTTCCTGGTCGGGCTGTGGGATGACATCGGCGGGATGATCCCCGGGATCAAGATGCTGATGCTGGCGGTAGCCGGTACGATTATTTTCTTCGGTGGGGCTAAAATAACTTTCATACCGGAGGCGTGGGGATTTATCGGACAGCTCTTCGCATGGGTCCTGACGATGTTCTGGATTCTCGGGATCACGAACTCGGCAAACCTGATGGACAACATGAACGGGCTTGCATCGGGAACGGGAATAGTTGCGGGACTGAGCATACTGGTGATAGCAACTATCGGTGGCGACCCGCTTTCGCAGGGGCTTTCTTTAATCCTGATAGGCGCACTGCTCGGATATATTCCTTATAACTTTCCCAACGCGGTGATTTTCTTCGGCGATGCGGGCAGCATCGTGCTTGGTTTCTATCTCAGCTTCCTCGGGCTTATCGCGGGCCGTATGCCGGCACCGGAGGGTATAGACGGGCTGAGCCACACACTCGCCCCGATACTCGTTATGGGAATTTTCGTGTTCGATACATTCTTCGTCGCCTTCAGTCGTGGCAAGCGGAAGATCAACTTCTGGTGGGGCGGGAAGGACCACACGTCGCACAGGTTCGTGAATTTCGGATTTTCGAAAACGTTTGCGGTAATGCTTGTCTGGATTCTAGGGGCGGTTTTCGGGGGCTGCGGGATACTCGCGAAGGTAGTGCCGTGGTGGGCGGCGGTTGTTGTTGCTGTTCTGCTGCTGGGTTCGGGGATATGGTTCTGGAGGCAGCTTGAGAAGATACCGGTGGAGGATGTTGTGATAGGGGCGAGTAATATCCGCGAGAAGAAATTCCAGAAGGAGAAGAAGGAAAAGGCAACCGGGTAGCAGGCCTGAAGCCTGCGAAACGTCAGGCATGATGCCTGCGTTAAGATACCCCATAAATGTAGATTTTGATCAAGGTCAGTAAAGGTTTCCGTAGGCCGGGGACCAGTCCGGATGGGCTTCGTCATCAGGAGTGAAAGTTAACCTGATGGGCTCTTCGCTGTTTGCATTTGTCAGCCTGAGTTTATAAATCTCGCGGTTACCGTCGCGGTCCGATACAAACGCGACCCACTTTCCATCGGGGCTGAAGCATGGTTCCACGTCCTGGCTGTCGTTGTCTGTAAGACGGATGACCTGGACATATGGCGTCGAGTTGGTCAGGCGCATCATCGCGATCTCGCTGTCGTCGCCCCACAATGTGGTCTGGAAAACAAGGCGGCGGCCCTTTGTGTCAAACGAGGGATTCCTGCTGAAGACCATGTTGTCGGGATCGCTTCCGAACTGGGTAAGCTGGATCGCGTGATCCCAGTCATTGCGCATGAGATATAGTTCCATGCTTCCGAAATAAGTCGCTCCCGCTGGACGCGCGGCGAACGCAACCCACTTCCCGTTTCGGGTCACCGCGGCGTCATAGGAAGCGATGTGTCCGCTCTGGAGATAATCGTACGAGCTTCCATCCGGATCGAGCATGATCGCGCGCACGACGTCGAACGGTCCGCCGACCAGGTGATTGAGCTGGTTTGCAAGGATGAAATCGCCGCCCCAGTCGGTCGTGAGTGAATCGAACTGCCAGGTCTCATCGGTGAGCTGCTCGACATCCTCCACGCCGTCGAGACGGTAAACGTCATGCGCTCCCCATGGGTAGCCCTGCGAGCGGTTCGACACGAACGCGATCGAAAGCCCGTCGGGAGAAAATGACGGGTGATCGTCGTCCGCCTTATCGAACGTGAGCTGGTTCACGTAATTGCCATCGGGGAACATCACGAAAAGGTCGTGACTTGTGCCGGTGTTTATCTCTACTTCACGGCTGTAGGCAATCAGGCTCATGACCGGAGTGGAGAAGTTAATACCGAGGACCCGGTATGTGTCGTTTGGGACAATTGGATCACCGCCGCTGCATCCGATAAGCGCAATTACAATAAGAAGAGTTGAGATTGCCAGGTAAGATCTCATGATTGCAAGTCCTCCCGAACCTTTACCAGTATGAATTTTAACACGTTTTTTCATATCTGGAAATCAGCGTGGCGGATAAGTAATGTAAGCAGGACGGGAACCCGGCATTATCCTTCCTCGATGATGTTGAAATAATCTGTCCATGACGTGCTGCGGTTATTAACAAGGAACCATACGCACATCGCGACCGCATCCGGCCCATCATCATGTTTTCCATGCGGTGCCTCCACGGTGAAGCCGTCGTGCGCAGGGCAGTATTCAAGTTCCGACAGTTCGGATATGAGGCGTTCGTTTCCGGGCAGAATAATTCCATGGCTGGATACAAGTTCCGCAAGTACCGACCATGCGTCGGTGTTGAGCCTGCGGGTTGCATGGAGGATTTCGGTTTTGTAACCGACAGCCTTAAGCTTCTCGGATATATAGGCTGACTGGTGCTGGTCGAAAGAGACTGAACTGCAGTTGTACTTTTCGCCAAGCGTCCTGATTTTTCTCGTTATTTCACTGACCGTAACATCTCGTCCCGATACGGGATCAAGGTACTCGATGTGTTCGATTACGACCTCTGTTCCATGTGGATCTTTCCGGTACCTCTCAGGTTTGATAAATCCGATCGCAATAGCGGTCGAGTCGTGCCTCAGGCCGATGTCGACATGCATGTGTCGATCCGCACGGACATGTGAAGGATCCTCGTCGCTACCTATGCAGGCACGGACAGCATCTTCATTGAGAAATGATCCGTGCGGCGCAAGGAATTCAGCACCGTATTCCTGCCGTGCGAGATTTTCATCGCGGGTGAATTCCTCATCGAGCTGACTGCGGGAGATGTTCGGATTCATGACCCATGTCGGAAGCTGAATTGTCAGGAGTCCCTTTCTCAGGCCTCTCCGGGAGAAAAGGTCCCACACGACTCCGCTTCTGCCCGCAGGAGTTGTGGTGATTACAACGAGTGACTTTTCACCGAACGAAGCGACTGATGGAACGACAGCGGTCCAGACGGTGCGGTCCGCAAGCGGTCCTCCGGATCTCTGGAAATGCGCGAACTCATCTAGGCAGATGCCGATCGCGGTGCGACCCCGTGACGACCTCGCCGATGATGAAAGGGATTCGATCGACAGGTTTCGAATCCTGATTTTGTCAGATGTAGCGTCAACGGGTTCGATCAGGCCGAGAGATCCCATGTTGTCCCTGAGGAAGTTAAAAAGGATGCGTGCCTGCATCGAGTCGCAGGCCATGTTGAGAAGGGAGATGATAGATCCGGGGAGCAGCGGGATGTCCGCGATGTAGTCGGGATTGCGAAGAACCGTCCATGCGAGCCACGACATGAGTACACTCGCGATGGTTGTCTTTCCGGACCTTCGTCCTGCTATGCAGAGAATGATGTTTATCGGGGATTCGAATTCGATCGTGGAATTTTTTCCTGTCGTGTTAAGAGCAGCGCCGGGCGGAAGCCACAGCCCCGTCGATTCATTGTCGCTTTCGAGCATTTCGTTACAGAACGCGGATGATTCCCGGGATAACCGGACGGGGCCATCGCCAGGATGGAAACAGCTGATACCTGTCAGTTCGAGTATCGCAAGCTGTGCGGGGGTGAGGGGGAAATGAAGGCCGGATGGCGAGGATGCAAGCTCCATTGGAGTGCATGCGGAAGGGAGGCTTCCGTCCTGACGGGAAATTAAAAAGGAATGCAGTTCGTCAAGAAGGGGATTTTTCAGTCTCCTGTGATTCATTGTCGGGTTCTATTTCGCAATCCGTTATTTCAACCTCGCTGATACGCTCCCATTCACGATCGATCTCCTCGAGAAGTTTTATCGCGTTACCGGGATCGGTGCGTTCGATGTGTGTGAGGAGTTTCTTTGCCAGTTCCAGCGCGTCGAATGTTTTACCAAGTTTGATGTAGTACGACGCATGCTCCTTGATGAGCCTGACAAGGCCGATTGCCAGTTCGAGCTGGATCTTGATGATTTTCGGATCAAGATCGGGTGAACCGTCGCCATTATCAAAGAGCCCGCTCAGTTTCTTGATCTGCTTTCGCACATCATTGAACTCTTTGTCGAGAAGGAGGAGTTTTTTCTGGTAAAGGTACATGTTTGAATCTGCAGGGATGCCGGATCAGAAGTCACCCTCGACAGGTTCAAGTTCGTTAAGTCGTGACAGTCCGAGTTTTCTGTCGGACGAAATAAGGCCTACCCACTCGTGAGCGAGACGGACGACACGTTTTCTGAAAGCGCGATTGTGGCGACGCATGCGTCGATCGAACACGCCAATTTCGATCTCCCATGGTTCAGGTTTGACCGCACCGGATTTTACGGGTCTGGGAACAGCTTTCCGCATTACGGAACCTCCTTACCCCGGTTAAAGACAAAGGTCACCGGGTACACGTAATAACTATTGATCGGAAACCAGGCGGTCGCCGATTGTTTTCCTTGCGTTGTACACGTGTTCCTGCACAGTGGAGTGATGAAGGCCGATCATTTCACCGATTTCGCGGTAGGTCCAGCCTTCAAGGATAAAACCCAGGATGAACAGCTGGCGTGGTGAATCAGCGAGGCCGAGTTCAAGATCGATGAGGTCAATTAGAAGATCGTAGCCATTTGGCTGAAGGCCGAGGGCATAATAGTCCTTAACAAAATAAGCCACCTGATCATCCTCCGGTTTTCCATCCCACTTCCATGCTAAAAGTATTACAATATTGTGATTTTGTCAAGATATCCGGGCGGATTTTTTGTATTTTTATGACTTTTTTCTTATTATAAACACAGCAAATGAGGGGTATTTGTTTATTTTTAAGAAAATAAACATGGCGAATGATGTCTTATTTTGCTAACTATACAAATACCAGTTCATTTTTGTTTGGCTTAATAGAGTCTAAAACTGGTGTTAAAAATCGCAGGTTTGAAACCTGCGATCCTGCATGCGGGATGCATGCGTTACGAGATCGATGCATTATTGATAGGCCTGTTGTGCGGAATTGGGTTTGGATTTGATGACCCGGTCAGTAATAGAGCATTGTGGGGTTCGTCGAACCGAAGGTGTCCGGGAGGTTCATCTGGTTCTTTACTTCAATCACTCCCTCGATCGCTGATGCAATCTCGACGACCCTGTCGATCTCCTCACGTGTACCGAGTTCGCCGGAGATTGTCACTACCCCATCCTTTACGTTTACGGTCAGGTTATCAGAGTTTACGTTCCTGTCCGCAGCGAGTGCATCCTTGATTTCCATCTGGAGCTTCGTATCAGCAGCGACACCGCATCCGGTTGATGTAACCGCAATACCTGCTATCAGGGACAGTAGTAAAACAAGGAATGTAAGCCGTCTCATGTTCGTTTGCATTTCAGTCCTCAGGTGGGATTCCGGCATGAATATCCGGTCATATGATTCAGTGGGTATTATACCACCAAACCGGAGTGACAATCAGAGAATAAGCATCGCGTCGCCGAACGAGTAAAACCGGAACTTCTCTTCCACCGCGAACTCGTACGCTTTAAGGGTCTTTTCGGTACCGAGAAACGCGCATACGAGTGCAAGAAGGCTTGTCCGGGGAAGGTGAAAATTGGTGATAAGGACATCGACCGCATGGAAATTAAATCCGGGAGTAATGTAAAGACCCGTGGAACCCGAGTATGGATGGAACACACCATTACCATCGACCGATGTCTCAAGAAGACGGGTCATTGTCGTACCGACAGCGACGATTCTGCCGCCCGACTTTCTCACATCGTTCAGAACTGACGCTGTCTCACCGGTGAGTGCGCCCGTTTCCTCGTGAAGCCTGTGATCCTCGATGTTCTCAGCTCGTATCGGGCTGAATGTCCCCCACCCGACCCTGAGATGCGCCCCGGCTTTCCGAATACCGGCGTTTGTAAGATTGTCGAGAAGTTCCGGAGTGAAATGTAATCCTGCGGTTGGTGCCGCGACCGATCCTGTGACCGATGAAAAAACAGTTTGGTAACGTTCAAGGTCGCCCTCGTAATTTTTTATATACGGCGGCAGCGGGACATGGCCCACGTTTTCAATCTCATCTGCAATGTCACCATCCGCTGTGAGTTCGACGATGTCCTCGCCGATCTCGGGATGAGTACCGACGACCGTAACTCTCAGTGTGCTCTCCGGAAAAAAGACAGTGTCACCCGCGACCAGTCTTCTGCGCCTTCTGAGAAGCGCCTTGTAACGTGGGGCGTTCAGGGGATCGGGACTATCGACGGGTTCAAGGAGAAAGACCTCGATCTTCGCGCCGGTCGGGTATTTGTAGCCGAACAGCCGTGCGGGCATTACACGTGCGGCGTTAGTCACCAGAATGTCGCCGGATTTCAGGTAGCCGGGAAGGTCTTTAAACAATGCTGTTTCGAAACTGTCGCTGTTACGTCGGCAGATCAGCAGGCGTGATGAATCCCGTGGGATGGCGGGAGCCTGGGCTATAAGCTCCTTCGGCAGCACATAATCGAGTTCTTCAACTTTCATAGGACAGATCAGATCAGGTCATCGGACCGGTAACATACTTGTGGCGCTCCTCCTGCTGTTCGCGCTTTTTAAAGATCACATGTTTGAGAACCCAGTATGCCATACCGACGAAGAAGATACGGATCGGGGCGTTAAACAGGATCAACGGGCTGACCTTGAACTGAGCTGCGGTATCGATCGGTTCGAGGGCGACGTTGAAGAAATCCTCGGCGGATGATGTCACCATGCCGCCTATCGCCCATACGAACAGGGCATACAGGAACCAGAGCGCGACGAATATCGGCACTAACTTTAGCGCGACATCGGGATTACCCATAAATATTTCAAGCAGCCACAAAAGGGCGAGGAAGAACAGGAACGTGAGGAACACGGTCGCGAAGCTGCGGTAGCCGATTCGCGCGTACCCCTTTACCGGCTCGGTTTCATCGAGAGGGTGCATCGTGAACTCGAGATCGGCCCCGGTCAGCATAAGCGGACCGTACCAGAAGCTGAGCCATCCGAACGTGGAGCCCCGCTCCTCGAGTGCGCCGGGAACGAATTCGGTCTCGTACTCGGTCGAGTTTGTCACTACGTGACTTTCCTTCTGAGCGCCATCGAGAAGTTCGGTCTGTGGTGGTTTCACGAGGGAACCGTGCAACTCGGTTTTCATCGCGAGCTGAAAGATAACCGGGAGCACCATGGAAAGGAAAAGTGCGATAACGGCAATTATCAGGAGGGCGATAATGTTTACCGGTCTTGCAGGATGCGGTTCACGTTCCCTGCGCGGTTTCTTTGCCCGGGGATCAGGTCCGGGATTTTCCGGATGCGGGTGAATATTGCTGTTGAAGATCATCACGGGTTCCCCTGTTTTCTTTTGTGTGTTCGTGGTCTATGTGGCTGATTGTTTAATTAAAAAAAAACTATTTGCACAGGTCGATAAGCGAGTCCGTCATTTCTTCCAGTTCCCGAAGCGACAGGCAGAAGCCATCGCTTAAAAGCCCCTCCAGAGGATTCGGGTGGACGTCGAGCATGATACCTGCGGCACCTGCGGCGAGACTCGCGCGTGCGAGCATTCCGACCTGTGATGCGGACGTGGCTATCCGTGAAGCGTAAACAATGATCGGAAGCGGGCATGTGTCGATCAGGTGAGTCAGTTCGGCAAAGTCAATCTGCATGTCGCCGGCGATATTCCGTCCGGTTTCGAGAAGCGCGACTGAGAAATTTCCGGTGGCGACGATCTCGCGGGCCATGTCTAGCCACAGGGATGTGGACGCGTCGGGATGCCTTTCGAGAAGGACGGGCATCATCAGTTTCGCCATCTGGTCCATAAGCCCGGTGTCGAACATGAATTTTCCGGGGACATGAAAGGCGCACGGTTTTAGAGATGAAAGTGCGGTTCTCGGTCCGAGTGCCTCGATCATCAGCGTTGACGGAATCTTGCTTCGACCCCACACCGCGTGGACTATCGAACCGGCTCTCTCGTACAGGCTTTTTACATCGAGCGTTTCGGTCGGACGGTAGGGTCCGGCTTTAAAGACATGGACCCCGAGGCCGGAAAGTGTCGCGGAGAAATCGACCGAGTGTTTCTGGCTTTCGAGGTACGGGCTTCCGGCGAAAATGACCGGACGTGAATTTTTTGAAAGCCAGCGGTTTCCGCACTTGATCTTTACCTCGTCGATTTTATCAAACGGGTCCCCGGGATCGTCCGGAAGGTAGATACTCTCGACGAAGTCGAGGTGCCTGAGCTGGTGATTAAGTTCCTCTATCTTCGGACGGTCGAGGCTTTCGACCACGAGCCAGCTCGTGGACATCTCCTGGATATATTTGTACTGCACGTTAACCGCGTCGCATCGCGCGGTCACGGTTCCGACGTCCTCGAGGTTTACCTTTGGCGTAAATCTGATTAGCATCTCTCACTCAATCAGAAACAATGCAGTCGGGAGATTGCATGCTTCTTGTTCATTATACCCACACGTGGAATTAAATCGAATATCGAGCGCTAGATTACCGACCAGTGTTTGCGTCCTTCGCTTGAGGTAAGCGGATCGAAAGTGGTCGGGATTTTGACATCCGAGCCGGAACGCGAGGTTCGTTCTCTCTTGAGCTTGTCGACAGCGTTCATTAGACGTCTTGCCTGAACCGGTTTCCCGATGACCTCGTCGGCGCCCGCGATGATAGCGGACACAAGCATGTTCTCCTGCGTTCCGCCGGAGAGGGCTACAATGGTGATGTCGGGCATGATCTCCCGTATGCGCGAGATGAGCACAAGGCCGTCTATGTCGCTGACATCGAGATCGACGAACGCGAAGTCCGGTTTGTTCTTCTCCGTCGCCTTCAGACCGTCGAGACCGCTGTCAGTGATATCGACGATTCTGAGTCCCATCTGCGGGCAGAGAAGCATAAGAGACCGTCCGACAAGTGGCGTGCTGCAGATCGCGATCGCCTCGGGCCATCCGCCACCGGATTTCCTCCTCGTCTCCTCGAATTCGGGGGTTATTCCACCGAGAAGCCGTGTCTCCTCCGCTGGTGTTGGCTCGTATCGCTGGAGGCGATCGTAGAGTTCGCGAATCTCGCCTTCACGTCGAGCGAGAAGGTCGAAACATGCGCTGATTACTTCAAGAGCGTCCTCATGGTTAAGCTTCTTCATTCTTCTGACCTCAGATAATAAATAGTCCACCCCACCCCGGTTATTCGATATCAGGGTGGTTCTGAATTAATATCATTTAAAAAAAGTTAAATTAGAACCTATTTATAATGCATTATGGGTGGTTTTAAGGATAAAAAGCGATAACAGCAGGAAAGGCATGAAAAAATGCCGCGGGGGTGCGGCATGAATTTACACAGAACTGATGCCCGGCTTATCTCATTCAGTCACCGAACGCTTCCATCTCGGACTCGTCGATGTCGAAGTTGGCCCAGACGTTCTGGACATCGTCGTTGTCCTCGAGCATCTCCATCATTTTGAGCATATTCTGGGCATCCTTACCGCTAATTTTGATCGTGTTTGATGGCTGCTGGATCAGTTCGGAATTGTCGATCTCGATTCCGGCGCTCTCGATTCCTACCTTCACGTCATTGAAGTCGGTGTACTCGGTGTAGATATCCCATGTCTCTCCCCCGTCCTCTACCTCGTCCGCGCCGCTTTCGATCGCGACTTCGAAAATCTTATCCTCCTCGATACCATCCTTGGTTACCTGGATGAAGCCCTTGCGCGTGAAGAGGTAATCCACCGTGCCGGACTTACCGAGTTTGCCGCCGATCTTGGTGAACGTATGTCGGACGTCGGAGGCGGTCCGATTTTTGTTATCGGTGAGGGCCTCCACCAGGACAGCGACACCGCCGGGACCGTAACCTTCGTACACGATCTCCTCCCATGATGCAGCGTCGGAATCCTCACCGGTTCCCCTTTTGATGGCGCGATCGATGTTGTCGTTCGGAAGGTTATTCTGCTTGGCCTTGTCAATGGCGTTCTTGAGGGTAAGGTTGGTCGATGGATCGCCGCCACCCGTCTTGGCCGCCATCATGATCTCTTTCGAGAGTTTCGAGAAAATCTTACCACGTTTAGCGTCGGCCGCGCCCTTCTTACGCTTAATAGTACTCCACTTACTGTGTCCTGACATATTTTTTACTCCTGGCTTGTCCTGAAAGAGTCAATGAATTATATCCGATTCGGGTGGTTTCCGAAAAGGGCAGACATGAAGAATACTGAATAGATGACATTATCACGCGATTCCCGATTGTACCTGTATTTTATAAATGTTGCCATGTACCGTAATGTCCGGTATCGTATCGACGGCTGCAGGCTTGCCTGAATTGAAAAAAAGGATCTGATCATGTCACGAAACATCAGTCTTTTGTTTATTACAATTTTCATACTTCCGGTGATCATGTTTCTCCCGCTGTCGGGTACCGCTTATGCGCAGGAATCACAGGGACTGGGTGAGTTTACGGTCCTTATGGACGATCTCATCGAGAAGATATCGGATATCGAGAGTGGTTACTCGCCGGCGCTAGCGGGAAATATCGCGCGGACGAGGCGTCTCGAGGTCTACAGCCAGATATGGCCGGAGATCGAGGCGATGGCCGTAAACGCGTCCGGACGAACCGACGCGAACTCGTCAAGGCTTCTCGACCTTTATGAATCCCAGCAGACAATCGATCCGACCGATGACGATTACCTTGCCGTTCTCGAAGAGTTGTACGTACGGGGCATAATCGTACAGTGCCAGATGAGGAACATCGGTCCGGACACGGTTACGCAGTATATCCGAAGGGAAAGTTCAACCTTCGTCGCGAACCGGGGGAATTTCTCGCATCCTGACTTCGATGAATCGACACTGATAGTACGCGATCATGTGCAGATTTATTTCTGCGGTTTCGGACTGATAGTGCTGAACAACATGGCGGGCGGAGCTGAGTACGCGATACAGATATACAACGAGTCTACCGACCTGAAGGGGTATTTCGGCAACCAGCTTGTTTTCAGGGGAGTGGACAGGGACCTTGATGGTCTTTCAATGCTTGAAGCGGTTCTGTTTGATGAGTCGGTAAGTCCTGCGGTCGCGGAATATTATTACAGCGTGATAGCCGGAAAGCTTGTCGGGCCCGCGGGTGAGTTCGGGAATGTTATCAACCCGACGGACGAGTGGAAAACTGCGATAGCCGGGTGGGTTTACGATTACATCACGATTCCCGAGCGACTTGAATCGCGCGAGACACTTGAGTTCTATGGTGTCGATTTCGAGGGGACCTCGCTCGGTCCCGAATCGCTTCTGGGGCTGCTCGGGCCTGCGGGTATGGACAAAATCAGCGAACTTCTTTCTTCATCTTATTTCATGGAGAATATGTCCGGACTTGAAGCGCTGAGATGGTTCGATCTATATGCTTACGCCGAGGAGGCCGGGGAGCTTTTTGCGATAGCGGAACCGCTCATGGCGCATAACGACTTCACACTTGCGGTACTTGCGAAGGAAGCGTTCGACGCTGACGCACGATATTACGGGGAGCCGTATTCGGATTCAAGGCGCGAGCGATTGAGGGCGAATATGCCCTATCTTGTCGATCTACTGGACCGCGCGCTCGCGCATCCCGGTGTGGATTACCTAAGCAGCACTGCATGGCTCGATATCTTCGCGGAGGGCACACTCACAGATCAACTCTATGGCTGCATTCCGATGGTGTCGCAGGTTGTGGCGAGTGATTATGCAAGACTTGTGGAGGGAGAGTCGGTATCGCTTCCCGAGGGAGAAGTGGAAGTTCTCTCGTACTTCATCCCGATGAACACGGAATTTTTCACTGAATCGTCGGACGCGGTCAGGGGATTTCTGGACGCGGAGCTTGATTCCGGGGCGGTCAATCCGTTCAGGATCTGGACCTATGTGCGGTATCTTGAAGCGGCGAGGTCGGCGGGGATTGTGCTTGACGAGGACTGGCAGTCGACACTTGTAAGGCTTAAATCATATATCGATTCAGCGACGGCATTGATTCGGGCTGACGAGCTAAGTGAAAAAATCGACAGCCTGATGTTCGAATAGGTTTTTTCTAATACTATGCAGATGATAGACATCAGATGGGACCGTCTTCTTGTCGCCCTTGCGATACTGATGGGCCTTGTTGGTGTCGGATGTGTGGCGCTCGCGACCGCGGAAAGCCCGTGGACATTCTCCGACTATGCAACGCGTCAGCTTATTTACCTCGGGCTGGGTGCGGTAGTTATCTTTGTTGTATCCCTTATAGATTACCGGTTTCTGTGCAGGTACTCGTGGTGGATCTACGGGGCGGTTCTGTTAATGCTCGCGCTTGTTCTGATACTTGGCGAGGAGGTCAACGGGGCGAGACGGTGGTTCAGGTTCGGGCCTGTGAAACTTCAGCCAAGCGAATTCGCGAAAATCGCGCTCGTGTTCGCGCTTGCCGATGGGGTTATGCGGCTGAGGCACATCATCGGGTGGCTCTGGACGAGTCTTGGAGGGCTTTTCATCATCGGTCCACCGATGGTGCTAATACTGATCCAGCCCGATCTTGGAACGGCACTCGTGTTTCTCGCGATATGGTTCGGCCTTTTGTTCCTTGGCGGAATTAACATAAGGATTCTGCTCGGTTACATTGTGCTGGGAGCGTTGACGATTCCGGTGATGCTCCAGTTCCTGCAACCGTACCAGCGCGCGAGGCTTACGGCCTTTCTGAATCCTGAGGCTGATCCGCTCGGCGCGGGATACCAGGTGATACAGAGCAAGATCGCGATCGGTCATGGCGGGCTGTTCGGGCAGGGGCTTTTTAACGGAACGCAGAACGCGCTCGGATTTCTTCCGGGCGAGCATACGGATTTTATTTTCGCGATAGCTGCGGAGGAAATGGGGATCGTCGGAGCCGGACTGATTCTGCTCGGGCTTTTTCTGATTCTCCTGACCGGACTTGCGATCAGCGAGGTGACCGATGATTTTCTCGGGAAGCTTGTGGCCGGTGGAATAATCGGAATGCTTGCGTTCCAGATAATCGTGAACGTGGGAATCACGCTCGGACTGATGCCTGTGACCGGCATACCGCTGCCGTTTATTTCGTATGGAGGAAGTGCGTTTCTGACAAACTGCGCTGCGATCGGTGTGCTTGTGAGCATCCATCGTCACGCATCGACGAAGGGTCGCATGATGCTCATAAGGGGAGTGTAGGCATACAATTCTGCCTATTTTAAAAAATATGAGGTTATGTTTCCGCCAGTTTTTACAGGCAGCCTTTAAAGTGTGTTAGTTGAGATCGAAACAAGGGCCTCGCTCATAATCGACCGGACATCCTCGTCTTCCTCATCGGACATCGCGTTGTAGATAGCTTCGAGGGCGGCCATTACGGCTTCCTCGTATTCCTCAACCGCTTCCTCCTCGGCGTCCTCATCCATTGCGGGAAGTGTTGACAGTGCTGAGACCGCTTCGTACCGGATGGAAGCGTCATCGTTTTCAATCCACGGAACGATCGCGTTGACCGCGTCGGGCGATGCGAATGTCCCAAGCCAGTAAAGGCATGTGGTCGTGTTGCCTTCGAGGTTGTCGATCAGAACATCAATCGCCTCATCCACGTGGAGCTGTCCGAGAACAACAAGCGCGCTTTCGAGCACTCTCTCATGGTATTCCGCGTCTTCCGGATCGTTTTCGATGATATCGATCAGGATACCGGGAAGGAGGTCCTGGTCGAATTCGGAATAGTCCTGGAAATCAACCGATGTGAGGAATCTCCGGACGGTGTCGTAATCGGTCGGAACTGCCATTGCCATTGAAGGCAGAAGGCCTGCAAGGACAACAATCGATGCAAGGATTATGAATATTTTTTTCATTTTAATTTCATCTCCATTCCTACGGACTGTAGAAAGCGTCCGGGTAGTTGACGTGGAAGTACATGATATTTTCAGCCTGGCTGTCGATATCGCCTGTTGTCATCTCGATATCGTCAGTCGATGCGAAGTAGTCTTCGATGTCCGTACCGACGGGCCAGTACATGATGTTTCCGTAAACCGCGTCCGACTCCTCGCAGTAAATATCTGTCGGGCCGGACTCGCAGTAAGTGATCTGGTCGCAGGTGTAAAAATCGAGAAGGTACATATCGGCCAGGAGGCCGACCGCATGTCCCATCTCGTGTGCGAGTGTCGGGTCATCGGCGTAATCGGTCATAATGACGTAACCCGATGTATGATCCTGAAGAATGAACTGGCATTCCATCCATGCGTACGCGGCAGCGCCGGGCATGTCGGGAGTGCTGTTAACATAGAAAACATTCAGCGCACCGTCGCTGGTGCCATACTGACCGAACATCAGCTCCGCTTCATCGACCGTGAGTGACTGCCACGCGGTTTTGTCGATGTAGGATATCTCGGCAAGAATTGCGGCGCCACCGTAGTAGATCCCGAAGAATTCGTTCGCCCAGGCAACGTGGTTCTCGACATTCTCATCGGTCGTTGCGGGGTTAGATCCTTCGTTCGTCCTTACTATGTGGGCATGAATGAAGATATCGGTCGGGCTCGCCTCGATCGGTACAAGTTCAGTTGTCAGGATGTATTCCTGGTTCTGACCGCCGGGATCCGATGCGGCGGTAATGCGGATGTAATAAATTCCGTCTGTAAGTTCATCGATGACAAGCTGCTCATCGTCGGAACCCGGATTAGCTGATTCCATGATCGGAGCTTCGGTCGGATCTCCGAACAGGGCAAGATCGTTGTCGTAGACGGATGAGCTCAGGTTAATCGTTCCGGTGACCCCGGTCGCGGGGACATCGATCATGAACCAGTCCGGATCAGTCGGGAAACACGCGGTGCCGATTTCAGTTCCGACGAGGCTGGTCTGGATCGCATCCTCCCACTTGTTGTTGCCGTCCGAATTATCGCAGTCGCCGCTGACCTCTTCGAGGTCCATTTCAAGGGTGATGGGACGGTCTCCCGACGGCTCATCTCCCATGGCTTCTATTCTGATGAAATAATCACCGGGTTCGATCACCGTGATTTCGATTATCTCATCGTCCGTTCCGGGATTGTTCCCTGTGTAAAGAGGAGTTGAAAGCGTATCGTCGTAAACCTCGATATCGTTGTTCGCGTAATCATCATTGAAAAGTGTGATGGTTCCTGAACCCGAGGTGTCTTCTGAAATTGAGAAGGTGAACCAGTCGACCTGGTCGCCAATAAGGCATACAGTTTCCTCGACCGATTCATCGAGCGCGACACCTTCCGCGTCGTCGGACGAGTTGTTGTCATCCTGCGTGCACTCCTCGCCAAGCCCGGTAATGGATGTGGTCAGGGTGTAAGGTCGTGGACCGTCATCTCCATCGTCAATGAAAAGGGCCTGGATGTAGTACTCACCGAATCCGAGGCCATCGAGCACGATCTCCTCGTCAAGAGCGCCCGGATTCGAGCTGTAATCTACGAGTGTGGGTGGGCAGTCCTTATAGAGAAGGAGGTTCAGGTCGCCGACGGAATAGGTGGCGAGATGAATCGTGCCCTCGGCGGAGCCATACTCCGGCACGTTGAATGTAAACCAGTCAGCTTCGTCCACGCCGAGACAGAGAAGTCCTTCCTTCGTGTCCTCGGACGCGATATCCTCGGCGCTTGTGCAGTCATTGTTACCGTTATCGGTGCATTCGGCCTCGGTTACCTCGACCCAGATGAGGTCGAAAGCGGCGACAATTTCATCCGGCGCGGGAACCGCGGTCTGCTTGTAGGTGGTCCCGGGTGCCGACACACCGACCCAGACCGGGATCAGACCAGCCTCGATAGGTTTACCGGGAACAGTGACGGTAAGATTCGCACCACCGGTTCCGTTTTCATCCCATGACGGGGTGATGTCTTCGTCGAAATTACACAGGGGAGAGATCAGGACCATGGGTCCAAACTGGTCCTCATATCCCTGGAGCCAGCCCTGCCAGTCCCAGACCTCTATCTCAAGCTCCAGCTCTCCACCGGACTGTGGTGATCCGCCGACTCCCCAGAGTGAATTGGAAGCCACGACGGTATCGACAAGCCATGCCTCCTGCGCGTTGGCTTCCATCGGAAAGTCGTTCGGGATGGAGGGGGGATCGTTGTCCGGTGCATCCCAGCTTGCGTCTATCGCATAATTAAAACTGACCTTCGGGAAGCCATCCACGGGGAACTGTATCTGGTACTCGCGGGAGTTGGTTTCGCCCGCACGGAAAACGCCTCGTCCGTTCTCGCCGGTGGGCATGATTAGTTTCAGGTGACTTACCGGGTAGGAATAGTAAAGCCCGTCGGCGAACTGCATGTACGGGTTGATACCGGAAGCGATAACCTGTCCGGGCTGGGGGTCCTTACCGAAAAGGCCGGGGGTGTAACCGAGAAGGCCCGGGACCGGGAACTCGGTCGGGTTCCACCAGCGCGTGTATCCATCGGCGTTAAGAAGCACGGGATCGTTCTCGCCCGGAAGGGGAAGGTCGCCGGAAGTGTATTCGGCGGTGGTAATCAGAATTCCGCGCACATCGAATCCGGTCAGGTTCATCGATCCGCCAAACGGGTGTGTCAGGTCGACGACTAGAGTGAAGAAACCAGCGAGGGGGTCTGAGTTGTCGGAATCGATCTCGAACGACAGGCCGAGAGAAGCGTCGATCGGCTTGACTGCATTGATGTGAAGCATCGAAGTTCGTGCGGGAATAGTCTCAAATTCTCCCGTTTCGAGGTTGGCCGAACACTGCCAGTAGCCCCAGAGGAATCTCTCGGAGTCGATCGTGACAGCCGTAGCGCTGGAAATTTGTGGTTCGGTATCGGGAGCCGGAACGATTGGCTGTTCGATACCGGACGAGCATCCCAGGATAAGAATTATCAGGACCGTGAGCAAAGGTGACAGGATATGACGAGGCATTTATCAGTACTCCTCAGTGGAATGTCCCATAAATATTAGATGGGATTAAATCTGATTGTGCATCGTGGAAATTCTACCATAATGAAGAACCGATATGTGTTGTTAGCAGTCCGCATGGAAAAAGGAGTTACTAAAAAAAAGAGAATGGGTCGCTTATGCAACCCATTACAGGTAAAAAAGCTGTTCGTGTTACAAGGACGTTTTACAGCCGCTCTCTGATTACTTCTGATCGGTCTCCAGATCCCTGGGAAGCTCGATCTGGTAATAATCATAGAGGTTCTTGAGGGCCGGGATCATTTTTTTCATTTTCCCCAGGTACTGCTTCAGAAATTCCTTAATGTCTTCGGCTGTCGCATCCTTCTTGAGCCTTGCGTGTACCTGTCTCAGAAGGATCTCGTGGATAATTCCGTTGGTCAGTACGACAGACATGAACGGGCTGCGGGTCCAGACAGCTTCGTATATTTTCTTTGTCTCCCTGTCGAAGAAGGCGAGAATGTACTCACTTCCGTCGATTACTATGTTCAGCCATCCCCATGAGAACTGATTGGGATCCTGCGGGAGAGTCTGGACCAGTACGTCGCATCCCTTCAGTTCCAGTTCAGAAAATACCTGGACGATAACGGTTACGTCTTTTGCGGCGACCTCTTCGAGAGCTTTGCAGAAGTCCTGATCTACGCATGGCACCATGTCAACGATCACAAGGTGCTCCGCGCTGTCGAGCATTCTGTATGATCTGTCGGTTACCTGGTCAAAGTTCTCGAGCCTGTAGATACCCTCCGGTGGCGCGGTTCCTTCCGTGTTCCTGAACTGGAATTCTATCTCCTTGCGCCTGTTCTCGAAATCGCGCTCGAGAGAATCAAGAAATACATTGATCGGGAGAGGTGAATAGTGCTTGCTCCTGCCGCTCCCGTCTTCGATTACCGCCCCTTTTCTCCTGAGGGAGTCGAGTGCCTTGTACGTATTTGGAACTGGCTTTCCGATAAGCTGCGCTATTTTGTAGCCAGTTACGTTTGGCTCCCGGAGCAGTCCGATGTATATTGCTGCTTCGAGCTTTGAGAACCCGATCCCGATAAGGAGTTCTTCTTTTTCTCGGGACATGTTACACCTGTTAGTAGTAGCATCACGCTAATACCTCCGTATTGCTAGTTGTATTATACTACTACTATCCTCCCTGTCAAGACATTTTTGACATTTTCTCAAATTTTTTATTTCAGACATTCGGATGCCCGGATATTTTGTATGCCCCTTTAATAAAGGATTTTAAGCATAAAATAGACAAAAAGCCCCGTACCGGGAGCTTTTTTAAAAAAATATCAAGTACTAGTAGCTAAAAAAACTACTACTCGCCAGTGTCTGCAGGTGGTGGGGTAGTGTCGCCCTGCTCCTGGGTCTGCTCACGTGCCATCTCGGCCATTTCCGACTGGCCCTCATCGCATGCGATGGCAGTCAGATTCATTGTGAGAAGCAGCAAAAGGAAAATAGCTATACGCTTCATCTTGTTGACCTCCGCGTGTTTCTAAGGGTATCTTACATTTTTTTCGTGCAGGATGAAACCATCGGGCTGATTATTTGATTATCTTTTTAAATAATAATCATAATAGCGATACGTGGATTCACTTTATTTACCATAACACGACACTAATAATGTAAACGCGGCTCTTGCATTTGCGCAGAACCGTTGTATCTTATGGGGTGTTTTCTCCCGGGGAAGAGAAGGATAAATTTATATGCCAGAACTACGAAGAGACCCTGTACTCGGACGCTGGGTAATAATCGCGACGGAGCGGGGCAAGCGTCCAAGTGATTTCAACCAGGAGCCGGAGGGCAGCCAGGGGACGCCGGCGAACTGCCCGTTTTGTCCGGGAAACGAAGAGATGACACCACCGGAGGTTGCGGCGGTCCGTCCTCCGGGAAGCCAGCCGGACAGTCCGGGTTGGCGGCTCAGGGTTATACCGAACAAGTTCCCTGCACTCAGAATTGAGGGTCAGCTTGGAAGAAAGGGAATCGGGCTCTACGACAAGATGAACGGTGTGGGCGCACACGAGGTGGTGATCGAAAGCCCCGATCATTTCAAGGATCTTGACGGACGGGACATCGAGGAGAACTTCCTTGTCTATCGCGCATACCGTGAAAGAATCATCGACCTCATGCGGGACGACCGCTTCGAGTATATTCTTGTTTTCAGGAACTACGGCATCCGAGCGGGGGCGAGCCTGAGCCATCCGCACTCGCAGATAATCGCGACACCCATAATGCCGAAGAGGGTTGTCGAGGAACTGATGGGCACGCAGCAGCATTACAGGCTGAAGAAACGATGCATATTCTGCGACATAATCGACCAGGAACAGATGCTCGAGGACAGGATAGTGATGGTGAGCAATCACTTCTGCGTGCTGTCACCGTTCGCATCCGCGCAGCCGTTCGGATTATGGATCGTACCGATGCGTCACCAGGCGGATTACACACTTTCGTCCGACGACGAGCTTCGTGACCTCGCGGGAGTTATGGGTAAACTGGTCGCGAAGTACAAGAAGACACTGGGTGACGTTCATTATAATTACGTCATCCACACCACACCGAGCGAGAAATCCCTGGAGGAGGGATTCCCATACGGTCACGCGCACTACCACTGGCACATCGAGATGTTCCCGCGTCTCACAAAAACGGCGGGATTCGAGTGGGGCACAGGTTTCTACATCAATCCGACTCCTCCCGAGGAAGCCGCAAGGTATCTCCGGGAAGTGGTCTAGGGTTTACTTAGAGGGTCCATGGCGAAGGAAGTAAGACTTGCATTTGTCTGGCACATGCACCAGCCGGATTATCGCGATCCGACCAACGGCGTGCATCTCCTGCCATGGGTACGCCTGCATGCCGCCCGCGGGTACACAGACATCGCGGCAGTAACAGCCGAATTTCCCCAATTCAGGCAGACTATCAATTTCAGCCCTGTACTGATCGATCAGATTCTCGACCTGATGGAAAATCCGGAAATGGATTATTTCCATGATGTGGCGATGAAGCCGGTTGATGAACTGAACAATGGGGAAAAAGACTTTCTTCTACGGCACTGTTTCTTCATAAACTGGGACGTTCACGTCAAGTCGCACACAAGATATCACCAGCTACTCATGAAGCGCGGGATACATATCGCGGGACTCGGACTTCAGTATGTACGCGCAAGGTTCACGCGATCGGATTTCAGGGATCTCGTAGTTCTGTTCTGTCTTGCGTGGTTCGGGTTTACATTAAGGAACGATCCGGAGATAGCGGCACTTATCGAGAAGGAGCAGGGTTACACGGAGGAGGACAAGGCGCTTGTACTTCTCAAGATGCAGGGAGTTCTGGAGAATGTAATACCTGAACACGGCAGGCTTTCGGCGAAGAATACAATTGAGATAACGTGTACGCCTTTCTATCATCCCATTCTTCCACTTCTGATAGACAGTCACGTGAGGTCGGATCGACATCCGGACACCCCGATATTCAGGTACCCGGAGGATGCACGCAGGCAGGTAAGGATGGGGATAGAACTTTTCGAAAGTGTTTTCGGAAAGCGACCCGTGGGTATGTGGCCGAGCGAGGGGGCGATCAGCCAGAAGGCGGTCGAACTGATCCAGGAGGCCGGGTTCGGTTGGATAGCTGCGGACGAAGCTCTTCTCTATGATAAATCCACCGGAACCGCAGTTCCGCCGGATGCGAACAACAACCATCCATGGCTTGTCGGTTCACCCGACGCATCACCGCTTGCCGCATGTTTCAGGAACCGTGGAATGTCAGATGACATTGGTTTCAAATACTCGAACATAAAACCATCGGACGCGGTTGAAAATTTTGTTTCGAATCTTGAAAAGATCGCGTCGGGACAGAAAAAGGAAGGTTCCCCGGCGCTTGTGACAATTGTCTGCGATGGCGAGAATCCATGGGAACACTACCCGGATGGCGGCAAGGGTTTTCTAAGGGGACTTGCGGCCAGGCTTGAAAGCCATCCGAAGATAAAGCTTACGACACCGTCGGAATACATCGACGAGTATCCACCGGAACGTGCAATCGAGAATATAGGGGCGGGAAGCTGGATCGCGGGCAATTTTGATATCTGGATGGGCTGCGAAGAAGACAGGAGTGCATGGAGGGTACTGTCCGAAGCGAGGGCTAAGCTTGACGAGGTAATGCCGATACCGGAAGACGCGAATGACGAGATAGCTACGAAGGAACGTCACGAGGTTCTGAAGAACCTGTGGGTGGCAGAGGGCAGCGACTGGTTCTGGTGGTATGGCGAGCCGTTCCATACACCGCTGGACTATGTTTTCGATATCCTTTTTCGAAGGCGACTTCGTGTATCGTACGATCTGATGGGGCTTGAGACACCAAGGGAGCTTCTTGTTCCGATAGATCCGAAGCTTCCGGTTGATAACATACATGTCGAAGAACCGCTGGACGTGATACGCCCGGAGATCGATGGGAAGATAACCACGTTCTACGAGTGGTCGGGTGCCGGGCATCTAAGGGCGAGCGCACTCGAAGGGCTCATGGCTACGCAGGAACCCGGACCCATCCAGGACCTCTACTTCAGCGCGGACCCCGTAAACCTTTACCTGAGGCTGGATATAAACCGGGAAGAGATAGAGGATGGCGACATACTGGTGGTCAGGATTCTGAAGCCATCAAACATCAATATCGCGACAGAACTTTACAATAATCCCGAAGCGGAAATGCGGCTATACATGCTGGACCGGGAGACCGGTCATCACAGGATAGAGACGCTCAGATCGGCGGCAGTCGACGAAATTGTCGAACTCTCGATTCCAGTGGCGGAAATAGGTGCGGAACCACGTTCCACGATAAGCCTCGCATGTTTTCTGATGCGGGGGAAGAAGCGCATAGACAGGTGCCCGCTGTTCGGCACGGTGTCGGTAACGGTACCGGACGAGCGCTGGCTCGCAAGCCTCTGGCGAGAGTAAATTTTCAGATTTGTTTCCAGTGTATTGACTTTCCCTTTTGACTTACGAGACCTTTCATGTATAATCCGCTCCTTCTGAGTGGCGAACTTAGATTTAAACTGCGAGGAAATTTAAATTCACATGCTGCATCTTTTACTGGTTATACACAACCACCAGCCTCTTGGGAATTTACCCGAGGTATTCAGAAAAGCTTTCGATATCGCCTACAAACCTTTTATAGATGTCGTACGCAGGCATCCGGGAATAAAGTGGGCGCTTCACACATCCGGATGTCTCTGGGAGTGGCTTGAATCCGAGGAGCCCGGGTATCTCGATATTCTTCGGGAGGAACATGCGGCTGGACGTCTTGAGTTCGTGACAGGCGGAATGTGGGAGCCGATACAGCCGCTTATAGGTGAGAACTCGTTTCATCACCAGTTCCGGTCGATGCATCAGTATCTGAATGATAAGTTCGGGGTCAGCCCGACCGGAAGCTGGACGACTGAACGCGTGTGGGAGCCGTCGCTGGCCGGACGTCTCGCGGACGCAGGTGTTCGGTACACGCTTCTCGATGACAGCCAGCTTCGTGCCGGACTGCCATCGCCCGATAACCACCGTGTATGGGGTTATTACCGGACCGAGCATAACGGAAAATCGGTTGCGGTATTCCCGATAAACGAAAAGCTTCGCTACTTCATCCCTTTTCAGAAGGCCGAGGAAGTCCTTAAGTATCTTGAGGACATGGCGCGGGAGCTTCCGAACAACGCCGCGATTACGTATGGCGATGACGGGGAGAAGTTCGGGCTGTGGCCGGAGACTTTCGAGTGGGTTTACAGTAAGGGGTGGCTGGACAGGTTTTTCACGCTGATCGAAAACTCATCGGAAATCACAACGACACATCCCGCGGAATACATGAAGATCATGCCGAATCCACGGCAGCGCGTTTACGTTCCGACTACAAGTTACAGGGAGATGGGACTGTGGAATTTGTACCCATCGAGAAATCTCGCAGCGGACAGGATCAATCACTGGGTGGAATCGCAGGACGATCTTAAGGTGGTGGAACCTCCGCATGTGTCGGGATTGTTCAGGACATTTCTGTCAAGATATCCTGAGAGCAGGTACATGCACGAGCGGGTGCATGAGTTAATAAGGACAATAGAATCACTGGAAACGGGGGTCGTTCCGGACAATTCACCAGACGCGTCACCGGCATCTCGCGCACTGTGGCATGCGCTTCGCGCCCAGTGTAACTGCACGTACTGGCACGGGGTGTTCGGCGGGCTATATCTTAATTACCTCAGGTTCGCGGTAATGCGCGAGGTGCTACATGCGGAGAGGGAGCTTCAGAATATAAAACCACCTGCTCCGACATTCAGACATATAGGAACGATGCATTTCGATCCTGAATCTTCATCGTTCAAACCGGACACGGAATGCGTGCTTCTTGCAGCGCTGAAAAGTGTCAACTGGGTGATCGACATGACGACCGGGCAGGTAATTTCGGCGGGATCGACGTCGCAGGCTGTTGATGTAATTGATGTCATTGCGCGACGTTTCGAGGCTTACCACGCGACGATGGTCGAGGAAGGGGAAGCCGGGGAGAGTGCACAGCCGGCGAGTATTCATGACATGCGGGAGGTGGCACCTGCCGGATGGCGTGACGGTTTTGGTTATGATGCGGTACAGCGCGGGTGTTTCGCAGGCAGGCTTATCGGTACGGATCCCGGGATCGACGGGATGGCGCGGGTTGATTATGAAGCGGAGTTCGGGCCTGAATCGGGTCCGTGGAGCTGTGATGTCCGGGACAATTCGGTAATTCTTGAGAACATACACAATGAATGGCAGAGGAAGAAGATTTTTCTTTTCAACGATGATGGCAGTGAATGTGTAATGCAGATGAATTTCAAACGTGGAGACGGGAACAGGTACGGCGGGTATATTTTTATTGAGTTTAACGCAGGCCTTCTGGCGGGTGATTCGCAGGACCGGTACCATCATCTGCCGGATGGAAGCAGGCTGCAGCTTGGCGTAAAGCATGAAGTGGAAGGAGTATCGAAGACGTCGTGTATCGACGAATGGACAGGAGTGAAGGTGGATTTCACCGTACCCGCTGCGGATCGAGTGGGGTTCTATCCGGTTCGCACACTGAGTCGCGGTGAAGGGGGACTCGAGATGACATACCAGGGTACGTGTATAGTTTTCAGGATTCCCGTGGAAATACCGGAGGGCAGAGATTTTTCACTGACCGCGTTCATGGAAATAACCCGTGCATAATATTTAATAATTGTGAAAACTACGTGTAAACCCTTGAAATTTGATTTAACTGAGTTATAGTCAGTGCTGTCGCAATCTGAGGGTCGGGAAAAAAGAGGAGAGATGAAGGAATCCGAGAAGAATAATCCACCAGAGATGCTGGAAACGCAGCTCGGACCCGAGGGCGTGGGACTTCCGCCTATCCCGGATCCCGGGGAGTGGCCGTCCGAGTACGGAATAGACGAAGCCGTCGCGCTGGCCGTTGTTCCGGAGAGGGCGCTTGTTTTCTGGGAGCTGGCAAAGCTCAGGAATGTGGATGAAACATCAGATCCCCGGATCACATTAACCCGCCTGAGGCTTGAGGGCGAGATACCCGTGAAGGAACTGTCGGCAGATGTGGAGCATGTCGGTCGATACCAGGACAGCACGGTCAGTCCGGGGAAGGAATACGTGTACGTGCTGTCCCGTGTTGAAGACGGGGAAGAGATACCGATGCTCGTCACCAATCCGATCCGGATGCCGATACGGACGGTTCCGGAAACCGTTCCCGGAGCAATGCCCTCGTCATTCGGGCTGGCTAAAGGGTCGATGAAACGCGCGATAGTTGAGGAGGAGTAGTACAAACATGATAGAAGTACTGGGCATGATTCTTGCGGGTGGACGCGGGGAACGTCTGATGCCGCTTACGACCGACAGGGCAAAGCCCGCGGTACCGTTCGCGGGCGCGTACAGGATCATCGATTTTGTGCTTTCCAATTTCATAAATTCCCGGATCTACCATCTGAAGGTCCTCACGCAGTTCATGAGCGACTCGCTCAACAAGCATCTCTCACGCGGATGGAATCTTACCGGGCCGCAGGGCCATTACGTCGATCCGGTTCCGGCGCAGATGCGGACTGGCGAGAAATGGTATACGGGTACAGCGGATGCTGTATATCAGAATCTTCATCTTATCTGGGACATAGAACCGGAGCATGTCGCGGTGTTCGGCGGGGATCACATCTACAAGATGAACGTCTCCGAGATGTTCAGATTTCATCTGAAGAGGAAGGCGGCGCTCACGGTCGCGTGCGTGCCGGTTCCGATAAAGGAGGCCGCGGGCAGGTTCGGGGTGATGGAGGTCGACGAGAAAAGCAGGATAATCGGTTTCGAGGAAAAACCGAAGAAGCCCAGGCCCATGCCGTTAAGGCCGAACATGGCACTTGTCAGCATGGGAAGTTACTTCTGGGAGACCCAGTCGCTTAAACAGGCGCTGTTTCTCGACCAGGAACTCGGTGACGAATCCACGCATGATTTTGGACGTGACATTATTCCGGCGATGGTCGCAAGGGGAGACGCGGTATTCGCGTACGATTACTCGCTGAACTGGATACCGGGAGAGGGCGAGAGGGAGAAAACATACTGGCGGGACGTCGGTACAATCGACCATTATTACGACGCGAACATGGAGGTCCGGGACGTACATCCGCCGATTAACCTCTACAACTACAAGTGGCCGATCAGGACTTACATGCGCCCGTTTCCCCCCGCGAAGTTCGTATTCGCGGAGGAGGGTGGAAGGTTTGGTAAGGCGGTCGACAGCATCATCGCGTCGGGTTCGATAGTCTCCGGTTCTACCGTGCTGAACAGCATACTGAGCCATAACGTCTTTGTTCATTCATATGCACATGTGGAGGACAGCATTATCTTCGGAGATACCGAGGTGGGGCGTCATGCCGTAGTAAAAAATGCGATCATCGATAAAAGCTGCATCATCGAGGAGGATGTGCAGATCGGCGTAGATCCTAAATTTGATAAAAAACATTTTTCAATTACACCGGAGGGCAGGGTCGTGGTTCCAAAGTGGACCCACATCAGGTCCAACGGGCAGGTGAGAAGACTGGAGGGTCCGTACTCACCCAAGGAGGAGGAAAAACCACATGCCTCAGACATATAACGTAGTTTTCATGGCGAGTGAGATGGTGCCTTTCTGCAAGACGGGAGGTCTCGCGGATGTAATCGGCGCGCTGCCGGCGGAACTTGCAGAGATGGGTCACCAGGTAACCGTTTTCGTGCCCTACTACAGGACAGTGGCGGAATGGGCCGAGAAAACCGGTAACGATCTTGAAGTAGTAGTGGATCGCCTGCCGTTCTTCCTTCCCGGCTACACCGGGGAAGCAATTGTCAGGGGATACGATCACAATAGCGGAATGAAGGTGCTGTTTATCGATTACCCGTCAGCATACGACAGGGAGGAACTGTACACGGAAGCCGGGAAGGACTACCCGGACAACATCACGCGCTTCGCGATTTTCTCGAAGGCCGGGCTTGAGACATGCAAGGCGCTGGACATTAAACCGGATATCCTTCATGCGCATGACTGGCAGGCGGCGACGGCGGTTGTTTACCTGAGTACACATTACGCAAAGGATGAGTTTTTCTCGGAAACGAAATCTGTTCTGACAATACATAATCTCGGTTACCAGGGACGTTTTCCGGCCGAGAAATATCCTGCACTCGATCTTCCGTGGGACCATTTCAATCTCGACGGGCTGGAATATTTCGGGCAGGTGAACGTTCTCAAGGGCGGGATAATTTATGCGGATCATGTGACGACAGTGAGTCCGACATACGCGAAGGAGATACAGACACCGGAGTTCGGGGCTGGTCTCGACGGGGTTCTTCAGCCACGGGAATCGAAGCTGACCGGAATTCTCAACGGTGTTGATTATGGTGTGTGGGACCCGTCGGTCGACAAATTCATACCGGCAGCTTACGGTCCCGACAATCTTAATGGCAAGGAAGAATGTCGCGATGCGCTTAAGACCGAGCTTGGTCTTCCATTGGACAAGGGGCCGTTTATAGGCATGATCAGCCGCCTTGCGGAGCAGAAGGGATTCGAGCTTGTGCTCGAAGCGCTCCCGAAAATAATGAAACTTGGATGCCAGATGGTGATTCTCGGAACCGGCGATCCACGTTATCATGACGCGCTTTCTAAGGCCGCGGAGAAATACCCGAAGAACCTGTCTGTCAATCTCACTTTTTCGAACGAGCTTGCCCACAAGATCGAAGCGGGAAGCGATATTTTTCTGATGCCGTCACGTTATGAACCGTGCGGACTGAACCAGTTATATTCGCTCAGGTACGGGACTGTACCAATTGTTTCATCGACCGGTGGGCTGAAGGACACGGTCGATAATTTCACACTCGCGAGGGTTAACAAAAATGCCGTGACGGGGTTCGTGATAAGGAACTTTACTGCCTCGAACCTTCTTAGCACGTTGAAGAAAGCGGTAAAGATCTACCGTGACGAACCGAAAACGTGGCGAAAAATCGTCCTCGCGGGAATGAAGAAGGATTTCTCGTGGCCCGCACAGGCGAAGAAATACGTAAAACTTTACGCCGGTCTTCTGAAGTGATGAATATGCAGAGAACTGCTTATCGGGTGTTATGCCTGATGGTGAGAATATGAAATCAGTACTGCTGGCATTGCATGCGCATCTTCCGTATGTGCGTCACCCCGAGTGGGACAACTTCCTCGAAGAACAGTGGCTTTTCGAGGCGGTTGTAGAAACCTACGCGCCACTCGTACTGGTACTTGAGGAGCTCAGGCGTGAGAAAGTTCCGGTCCGCCTGACGCTGACGCTCTCTCCGACGCTGCTTCTGATGCTCGATGACGGGCTTCTGCATGACCGGACCGTTCGTTTTGTCGAGACACGTCTCAGGCTTCTGGATGAGGAGGCGGAGCGTCACTCTAAGCTGACCGATCCGATCCGTCCTCTCGTGAAAATGTACCGGGAACGGTTCACGGCTATAAGACAGATACTTAACGGACGGGGTGGGCTTATCAGGTCGTTCAGGTCGCTTGAGGAAGCGGGGATGATAGAGATCATCACCTGCGGAGCGACGCACGGATTTCTTCCTCATTTAATACAGTCGGTCGGGACGGTCGAACGCCAGGTCGCGACCGGGTGCAGGGTGTACGAGAGGCTTCTAGGGCATCATCCACGCGGAATCTGGCTGCCTGAGTGCGGTTTCATTCCCGGTATAGAGGAGATACTTGCGGTAAATAACATAGAGTATTTCTTCACCGAGTCGCATGGAATCGAGCTGGCGTCTCCGGGAAAACATTACGAGGATGGCGATCCGCTGGTTCCGGTGAAAACTCCCGCGGGTCCGGTGGCGTTCGGACGCGACCGTGAGACCTCGAAGGCTGTCTGGTCGTCAGTGGAAGGTTATCCGGGCGATCCTTATTATCGCGACTTCTACCGGGACGTTGGTTTTGATCTTCCCGCGGAAGTCGTCGCACCTTACCTTCCACCAGCGGTGGAGCATACATTCACGGGAATCAAGTATCACCGGATAACGGGTGAAACCGAACATAAAGAACCGTACGATAGGGATATCGCGCTTGCGAAGGCGAGGGGGCATGCCCGTGATTTTGTCAGGCGTCTGGACGGAAGGCTTCACTGGATTGGCGAACGCGGCATGAACCATCCGCTTGTCGTCTGCCCGTACGATGCGGAACTTTTCGGGCACTGGTGGTTCGAGGGGATCGACTGGCTCGGATTCGTATTCCGTGAGCTGGCGGCGCAGTCCGAGGTAAAGCCTGCGACTGCGACCGATTTCATGGAGTCAGGCGGGGATATTCGACGCGGTGTACCCGCGCACTCGTCATGGGGTGACGGTGGTTACGGGGAGGTATGGGGAAGCGAGCAGGCTGAGTGGGTCTTCCCGCACGTCTACGGACTTAATCACCACCTTAGACGCCTGAAGGTCAGGCACCGCGGTTCGCGTAACGAGATCGTGAACCGTGCGCTGGTACAGTTTGAAAGGGAGCTTCTGCTTCTTGAAAGCTCGGACTGGCCGTTCATTCTTCACACCGGGACACAAACCGGTTACGCGAAAATCCGTCTCGCGGAGCATCTTGAAAATTGCAGGGACCTTAAGGAGATGCTCGAAACCGGGAACATTGACGAGGGTAAGATTAAAAATATGGAATGGAAGCATCCGAGCTTCGAACCCGGTGATATAGCGGGATACTGAATAAATTCCGAAACCAGTTGCAGGGCAGTTACTCTTCTTCGATCTCAACCATCTGCTGGATATACATTCCCTGGATCTCGAACGGCAGGAATCCCTGGTAGTCGAACTCGTTGCATTCGGCACCGATCCACATGAGGAATTCACCTGCCTCGTGGATCTCCATCGGCCAGAGGTCGAAGTTGAAGGCCGCCCATCCGTCGCCGGTCTCGCTCGGGAATGGATTGCACATACCCATAAGCTCATCGTTCATGGTGTAGGCGCAGACCATGTCGTTCTCCGCTTCGTACCAGTCCCAGATGTAAACAGACATCTGGTAGGAACCTGAAGCAGTGCCGCTGTCGGGGTCGTACGTGATCCCGTTTTCAACGTTAGTTACCGAAACTCGCCATGGTTCGGGGCGATTGGATGATTCCGGGAAATCGTCGGGGATGTCATATGGCGGGCCTGAGCCTTCCGGTGGCGCCCAGCATGCGTCCACGGCATAGTTGAAGACAAGTCCGCCCTCGGGGAAGGCAATGTTGTAACGCCTGATCGAGTAAGTGCCGGGGATGAATGCCCCACGTGTCGACTGGTCGAGTTCGTGAAGCTCCTTCTCGGCATTGATCAGGTCCGATGCGAAGTATTTGTAGCCATTAAGGTTTGCCGTAAATTCGACAACCTCGTGCTTCGCCCCCCACAATCCGTCGACGTAACCCTGGTGTTTGACATCCTCGTTGAACGGAAACTCCTCGGGATTCCACCAGCGGGTGTAGCCATCCGGATTGAGAAGCCTGACCTCCCCCTCGCCAGGGAACATCAGGTCATCGGTAAACGGATACGGGTTGCTTCCGTGGCCGATAACAATTCCGCAGACATCGAACGCTGTCGCGAGTTCGAGGGACGGGTACGGGTGGCTCAGTTTCAGATCGAGTGTCAGTTCCGTGTCGCCGAAGTCGACTATTTTATCGATTTTGAGCGCGACACCGGGCGGTGGCTCCATGAAAGCAAGTGCGTTCATGTGCATGTCGAGGTTCCGGAGGGGAACAAGCCCGACTTCACGGCTGGCGGGGTCGATGTGGAACTGCCACATACCGAGAAGCTGGCGATTCCCATAGGGATTCTCGGCAGTCATTGCCCGGTTTTTATCTGGAGTGACCGGAGAATCGGAACCCGAGCATCCCGTCGCAACCATCCCTGCGGTTATTGTCAGGATTAAAATAGAGATAAAAATTCCAATGCGCATTATAGTTAACCTCGTCAGGATTTAATTCCAGTGGGTGTCAATACTTATCAACATGTTACCATAACCAACGCCGTTCGGTAACTCACCAGCGGATCAGATCGAAATGCCGCGCAAGGTTGATAATCCACCCGATTAGTACAAGTCCGATGACAATCGCGAATGAATATCGACCGAAATGCGATTTGCCCGTTTTTTCATCCTTTTCTTTACGGAAGAACGAGTAAATCGACCAGGGAACCGCAAGAATCAGTCCTGTGATGAAAATCGGTCCGAGCGGATGACTTTTGAAGCTGGGAGCGATGTCGCCGCGGACCATGAATGCAGACGATCTGGTGAGTCCGCATACAGGGCATGGTACTCCGGTCAGCGATCTGAACGGGCATCGAAAAACCGGGACATTGTCTCTGCCGGGAATCTGAAAGCTGAGTTCCGATTCGGCCGAGGGATCGGAAATACCGAAACGGGCACCGATGAGAATAACCAGCGAGAAAACGAGCATTATAAGGGCGTATTCCCTGGTGCGGTTCATTCTCACATTGTATCAGTCACGATCACATCATCGCTATTCGGATTCGAAACAGAGAAGGTGACCGTAGTTATCCGCTATGTAGAGCCTGTCGTACGCGTTAGTGATTCCGCCCCAGCATGTGCTGAAGGTTGTCGGGTGGACGTAATCCTGAGATCCGTCGGTCGCATCGAAGGCGACCATCTGGAATCCGGAACCCATTTCCATCGCAAGATAAACGTAGCCATCGGAGTAGACACCCTGCTCACAGCTGTAGGGGATGTCAATCTCCCAGTTGAGATTGATGTCATGGTCGAACGACATCAACTGGTAGTGATAGCTGCCGTCGTACCATCGGGTAACCACGAAGATGTCATCCGGGCTGGACCACATACCGAGCGGCTGATAGGGCGAGAGGGAGTAGGTTGCATCGTGAGAACCGGTTGCCATGTTTGTCTTGTAGAGCGTCTGGACACCGTAATAAACGTAGTCACCAAGAACCAATGGGGGGTGGTAGATACTTCCGCCGACCGGCTGTTCCCATTCCAATCCACCGTCATCGGTATTCACACATCGTGCCGATGAGTACCGTGGCGCGAGAACGTAGCCCTGATCGGCGACTTCTCCGTAAACGGGCGGGAAGAGAGGATGAGAGGACCATGAAACAGACCAGTCGGGCATGCCCTCCTCCGGGTCGACGCCTACCATTGAATAGGAGCCGGTACCCTTGAAGAAGATAGTGTCATCCGCGATAACCTGTCCCTGGTGTTCGTAACCGGCGGACGTGAAGACGTGCCAGTTCTCGTAACCGAGGTCGCCGTTGAACTGCCATATACCGGTACCGCCGACGGAGACGTTATCGAGCCAGAGCGCCGGGGCGCATCCGGTCCAGTAGCCTCCCGAAGTCGGCTTGATCTGTTTGGACCATTCGAGATCGCCAGTATCGGAATCGAACACACGCATCCATCCGTTTGAGGCGGTCATGTAGACCTTACCGCGCGCGACCGTAAGCATCGCGTGGTTATTCCCGCTGAATGTCTGGTCGTAGACAAGGCTGAGCGGCCACGAGACGGTAGAGTCCTCGTTGTACGCGGTGTTGTTCGCGTTCTGGTAAGGCTGGGGCCAGTTACCGGTGTCGGGTATAAGATTAAGTTCGAGCGGTTCATCGAGAAGGCCTGTAGCCCCGAACGAATCGGTGACGCGAAGCTGAACGTAATGAGTACCCGCGTCCATGAATACATGCTTGATCATCTCGCCGTCGGTATTGCTGTATTCGTACGTTCCATCGGCATCGATGTCCCACTCGTAGAGCGCGATATAGTCGCCCGATGGTTCATCGGGATCGTACGATCCGGTCGGGTCCATGTGGAACGTCAGGGGCGCGTAACCTTCAAGAAGCCATGAATCGTCGGCTATCGCGACAGGCGGCATGTTCATCGGTTCACCGAGAACGTGTGCCGTACCGAGTGTGAATGCGGCGAGAGGTTCGTCAGGATAAATGAAACCGGGAGCGCCACCTTCGAGGTTGGGTTCGTAAGTACCTTCGGAGCTTATGGCGGCGATAAGTATCTCCTCTTCGCCCGCCTGTGTGAGGTTGAGATCATCGAGGACGACAGAGTAGATTCGACTTACCGGGGAGCTTCCGGGAAGCTCGACGGCGGTCAGGAGCACATCCACCGGACCGTTGATCGCATCCGCTTCGAGATAAAGCGCCGAGATTTCCAAACCGGGGCCATCATCGGGCATCTGCCAGTCGAAGACCTCGATCGCGAATTTGAATTCCCCGCCCTTGCTTGTTTCATTTTCGTAGTAAGCAGTTGAACCTGCGTCCATGAGCATCATGTGGAACGGTTCACGCATCTGGGCACTTTCGGGGAAGGATTCGATGGGATAGTCAGGTTCGAAGGCCGGGTCGGGCTCATCCCATGCAGCGTCGATCGCGTACTGGAATTTGAATACCGGACCACCATCGACAGTAAACTGAAGCTGGTAGTTTCTTGTATTAAGGCCCGGTGTGTTTCCGAAGGTTCCGCGAGTGATCGGATCGAGGGTTTCAACACCGGAGATGTCATCGAGGTCGTCAGCGAAGTACTTATAGGGATTAAGCGTTGCGGTCGGGTATATCTGGGGGCCGAGTTTTCCGAACTGGAATCCGAAGATGGTTCCATCGGGCCCGAACTCGGATGAATTCCACCAGCGGGTGTAACCATCCGCGTTGAGGAGCCTCGCCTCGTCGGATGCCGCGCGTGTGAGGCCACTTACCGATTCAACCGGTAACGATCCATCTGCCATGAAGATACCCCTGACGTCGAATCCGCGGTACTGTGGGAGTGCCTTGAACGGGTGTTCGAGGGTAATGTCGCAGTCGACGTAACCGCCGGGAAGATCGGACGTCGGGTGTATAGTCAATTTCATTAAATTGATCGGTGCGAAGGGTGGCTGAAGGAAATTGGTAACATTGGCGTTAAATTCAGCCGTCCGCAAAGGCACCGCATCGACCGTTCCTGTTGATGAATCGATCGCTACTTCCCACAGGCCCCATAGGACATGCGAGCTTCCGGCCATCGATGATTCGCGGGCGGTAAGGCCGGGGGAATCAGCGTGCGTGCCGGGTGTCACGGGAGAAGAGCTTCCGGAACACGAGACAAGGACTGCCAGAAGAACGATCAGGGAGAAAATCAGTAAACCTCTAATATTCATTTCAAACCTCCGGGGTTTGTATGGGCAATAACAGCAAAGGGGTGCACAGGCTGCACCTGTCACAATAATAACATGTTATAAATAACTATGGCAAATCCGGAATATGGGTGTCCTGACTGGTGGAACCGGTTCTGGTTATAACTGGATACCGATTTTTGACGATAAATGATGTATAGTGTTATCAGTAGCGTGGAGGTGTCATATGCGCGGGAAACCGACTATTCTTTTTATTGCGATTACTCCGCCGGAGTACATCCCTATCAACATGCGCCCGTACGGAATCCCGCGGTCGTTCCAGCTTCACGCGCATAAGCATTCCGTTCTCGCCCTCACGGCGTGGCTTCGCAAACACAAAAGCGAAGGACAGTACATCTGGATCAATGCGGTCGACGACGAGGGCATCTCAGACGTATTTAAAAAAATCGATGAAGTTAAACCGCACGCGGTAGGGTTCAGCCTCACGACCGAGGAGTTCATGCTGCATTACTCGCTTATTGAACTCATAAAAGCGAGGTACCCGGAGCTTCCGGTGATCGTGGGCGGACCGCATGTCACGCACGAACCTTTTCACACTATCCAGACTTTCCCCGATATAGATTACGTCTGTATCGGTGAAGGAGAGATCACGCTTACCGAATGGCTCACGAGGATAGCAGATGGAAAGAAGAAGGAGGACATGCGCGACATCGCCGGACTCGCGTTCCGCGACAGCTCATGGGGTGTGGTCACGACCGCTCCGCGTAAGAAGTTCGATGATCTGAATGTACTTCCCGATCCGGCGTACGATCTTATCGCATCCCCCGACGATCCCGACAACGTCCACAAGGTATTTCCGATCTCCGCGTCATATGGCTGTCGTTACTTCTGCACATTCTGCTCGGTGCCGCACGGATCGTACCGGTATATCAAACCCGAGAGAATGGTCTCGCAGATAGAGCATGCAATCGAAACGTACGGTGTAAGTTACTTCGCGATCCGCGACAGTTTCTGGCCACCGTCGAGTGAATGGCTGAATGAGTTCTGCGATCTTGTGGAGAGGAAGGAACTGAAGTTCCAGTTTCACTTCGAAACCCGTGCCGGAACGCTTACGTACGGGCAGATACTGAGGCTGAAGCTGATCGGATGCCAGGCTATCGCGGTCGGGGTGGAATCAGGCGATGCGGATATGCTGAAGGCGATCAAGAAGGGCATCACTCCGGACATGGCGAGGAAGACATTCGCGAATCTTCACCGCGCGGGAATTCCATCGATCGCGTTTTTCATGATTGGCAACCAGGGAGAGAATTTCGATACGGTTGAAAAAACGGTCGAATTTATGCACGAGCTGAACCCGACCATAATGACACTGTCGACGTTCATCCCGTTTCCGGGATCGGAAGCTTTCGGGCTTGTGAAGGACGGGGACCGTCACTGGTGGATGAGCGGCAGGAGAGTGTCGATCTGCGATATATCGATCGAAGATCTTGCCAGGGTCAGGGAGGATATCCATATAAGGTACCCGCTGAGACTGGGTTACCTCAAGCAGAATGTATATGGCGGAAGGCTTCCGAAACCATTCAGAAAGATCGCGATGAACACTTTCAGGATACATCTGAGGAAGTACCTGCTGGGGATATCGGAGAGATATCCCGTATGTCGTTACGCGATCCGGGGTGTAAAGAAATTAGTGCGTCGATACGGATAAACAGCCCTGTTTGAAAGATGACAGGGAATGAAGTAGTTACCTATTCCTGAAAACCGCCACAGTGCCAGCAGAACATAGCGTTAGCTGGTATTTTTTTATTGCACCATTTGCAGACGGAGCCGTCACGGCCGGCCTGGACAAGCGTGGCGTAATCGATTGCATTTCCGCACTTGATGCACTTTCCCGGGTGTTTTTTTAATTTAGCCGTATTCCCGCAGTAGGGACAGCATTCGATTGATTTATCCTCGATAGCGGGGGCTTTCTTTTCAAACCATGCCAGACCGTCCGTTTCGGGTGCGTCATCTTCAATAATTTTATCGACACCGGATATCCACTTCGCGTCAAGGGCAATAATTGCGAGCATTCTTGTTCCCACCCCTATACCGAGGGTCCAGAAGAAAAGTCTTGCAATGGTGGGAGCCCAGTTAAAAAGTTCCTCTTTGTATCCGGGTGAAACCGCGACGTACAGGATGATCGCGGCGGAGAGAGTCCATAACGGGCCGAGGAAGTAGATTGAATTCTGGCTTTTTTTCGTGATGAGGATAATGCCGATACAGGCAAGGAGCAGAACTGCGGCAGCAACACCGATACTTGCCTGGAACCTTGCAATAAATGGAGCCTCGCCCATCTCGAGTTTGAACGGGAAGAGGTACAGGATCAGGATGTCCTCGACATGAGAGCTATCGTTTGCACCTTCACCGAACAGGTCTTCCCTGATATCGATAGTGACTCTCATGTCATTACCCATGATAAGGGATGGTGGAGCGATGTAGATGACGCAGGCGATGATCACCGCGATAGTGAGAAGGGCCCAGATCCACAGAAGTGGGCGGTTAAAAAAATAAAGCCAACTGCCTGATCTCATTTACCTTTGCTCCTGAGGTTTCCGGTAAACATGGATGGGAGAGTCAGAATAAGTTGAACAAAATACAGGCTTGCACTTACTCTCATCCGTATAATTCGAAAAGAATGTCCGGTACGAATAATAGCATTGTTCGGTATCCCATGTATACATCATTTAGATGGGATTTATAGGCGATGCCTTATTGTTTGCCGGAGAGATGTCATTCGTCATAAGAAAATGAAAAAAAACGCACCGGGATGGTGCGGTTGTGATTACATAAGTTGATATGTCTTGAATTACCAGCCGACCGGTGGAAGGAACACGACGTATTCGGTACCACCGACAACCGGGAAGAGAATGAGCGGACGGTCGGCAACGTCGGGAAGGTTGTTCAGTGCCATGCACGAGAACTGCGTTCCGAGCGGAACCGATGAGAGGTTGTGACCGAATGCATCGATCTTGACCAGCGTCGATCCGCCGGATTCGCTGTTCGCGAAAACAAGCATGCGGCACTGCGCATCGAGTTCGCCGTCCACGTGGTCGATCACCATGTCGGCACCGACGACCTTTCTAAGGCCTGAGATCGATGTCGTGCTGATCGATTCCTCGAAAATGCTGCTCTGCGACCATTCGGGCCTGTGGACAGGTGGTAACTCCGACATGTCGAAGCACTCGACCGATCCGAAGTACCTTGAATGGAACAGGTAGAGGGTCTGGTAGTAGGTGTTGATTCCGATTGCGAGAGGTTCCGGGTTCGCGGTGCCGAGGTAGTCGGTCAGATCGACTGTCGCATCCGGATCCCTGTAATACTCGAAATCGCTGCCCATCATGTTAAATGCCCATCGTTCGAGGAAGATTCCCTCGTTACCCTTGTGGGCGACAAGCCAGATATCACCGTTGTCGGGATTTGTGGTAAGGCAGACCGGTTCGCTTATGCTGTCCTCGGCATTGTCACCAAGGTCGTATTCCTTGAGGAACGTGCCATCGGCTTCGTAAACCTTGAGGTTGTCGCGATCGCTGCTCGACACGATCAGCAGGTGGCCGTTAAGCATGTTCGCCTCGCACACAAGAGCCGTTCCGGCCTCGGTACCGGACAATTCGACAAGGCTGTTAGTGCCGACATCACCGCCATCACCGTCGATGGATGCGACCATCATGTGCTGCGTTCCGCTGTCAATACCACCATCGAAGAACAGTCCGCCCTGACCGCCGACAATCTCAGGAAGGAATGCAGCGTCGTAGTGCTGTGCGGGATAAGAGCCCGTGAGCTGCCACGTGCCACCGTAGACCGAGTGAATCGCCGGGTTGTCAAGACAGAACGGGGGTATAACCTCGACGACCTCAAGCATGAACATGTCGTACGCGGACAGCGGAAGGTTGGGATTAGCGGGGATGTATGTCGGATCTGGATCGTTGACCTGTATGGAGAAGAAAACGGGATATTCGCCCGGGGTCAAAGCGATATTGTTCGGGACGTTAAAGATATAGGAATATTCGGATGTTGTTCCGGCACCGCCCGTCGGATGGAGCAGTCCATCGAAGAGCATGGGACCTTCGAGAGCGACTTTCTGGTTACCGAATTTCGCGCCCTCGTTCCAGTCACTTACTGCAACACTCAACTGGGTAGAGCCGCCGGCCCATACTTCAATGGAGCACTGTAGCTCTCCCTCGGTGCTGGCAAGCTCAATGTTGTATGGTTCCTTTGAGTTTGCGGCAATAGGGAAGTCATCCGGAATATTGGTCGGTGGGGCGTTGTCGTCCCTCAGGACCATTTTTTTCAGTATCCAGCCGCCTTCATTAGAGCCATCGTCACCGTTCATCGTCACGAAAACAAACGCGAAATGGAACTTGTCGGCGCCAAGTATATTGACCGGGTCGGTCAGGTCGAAAGTATCGGGGACAGTGCCCGCGAAATCCTTGTACCACCATTCAAGACCGGCAATCTCATCAGTGGTTTCGTAACCGTGGCCGGTTGGAAATACCTGAACAAGAGCGTCGATATCAAGTTCGGGAGTGATGAAAATTCCCGCGAGATCGTCGTTTTTGGAGTTATCCTCATCGAACGAGAGTTCATGATCGAGGGTCATGTGATACTCGCTTGGGTTTGCGGGAACGGTGAATTTCGGGCTGAAGAGAATGTGTATCTCACCGTTGGTGCCATAGGAGAGGGAGTCCTCGTCCCATACGCCGACCGATCCATTCCAGCCGTAACTCCAGTAATCGCTTGATGCAATTCCGCCTGCAAGCGATGCGTCCTTTGACTTCCAGAGCGCTTTTTCGTCGGATGTAAATTCAGATACGTGAAGGTCGTTAACGACATGCTCCGACCAGCTCGCATCGATCGCGTAACCGAATACGGTCGGGCCGGGCGGGAAGCTCATGTGGTAATGCTGTATCTGCTGGTAACCGGGTTGGAACATATGCCGGTTGGAATCGGTGTAGAAGTCCTTGTAGGGATTGACCTGTGAGTCGACCAGTTCACCCGTACCGTCGGGGATCAGCATACCGTCGAAGTAGTTGAACGGGCTGTCGGCCTCGCTGAATTCCGAAGGGTTCCATCGACGGGTGAAGCCATCCCAGTTAAGGAGGGAAAATTCACCGGGATAGACACCCGGGGTGATAAGGTCGTGCATCGGCCAGTAATATTCCTGGGGCATCATCACGATACCGCGGACATCGAACCCGGTGTATTCGGGGAACATCGCGAACGGATGCGTGAGCTGGATGGCGACCGTGATTGTAAGATCGTCATGCACGAACATGTCGGTTATCGCAAGGTTGGCCGGGCCCTTCGATTCGAGAAGGCTCAGGGCGTTCAGGTGTACAGACGCCGTTCTGATTGGTTCAACCTCGATTTCAGTATGATCTTCGTTCAGGTGCATCCGGTAATAACCCCAGAGCATCCTGTTGGAATCGGATTCCGAGAACCTCGTAAGGTCCATACCATCGGAAACTTCCTCCTGGGATGTCGGGGGAGCTAACGGGTCGTAGACGCCCGAGCAACTCACAAGCGCGAGGCCCATGAGCATCGCTAGCGCGAGGAGTGTCACATTCATCGTGACACAAGCCCGGCACGCACGGGATAACAGGGAAACCATGTTTATAAAACCTCCCGGATTAAGGAGTACTCTTTGCTAATCATAAAAGAATGCCGTCTCTTGCACAATCTTTATATTATCTATTAATCTCGATTTTTTTGCAAATAACGAATAAATCCGGTATTAAATTCGTTTAAACATCCCGATGAGCCAGTTTTATTATCGTAAAAAGCCACGGGACAATAAAGACCGCAACAAACCCGGTCAGCATGTACATTAACGACACAACCAGAGCCTCCCAGTGCTCCGGTAAGGCCTGGCTGGTGTATGCCAGTATCTTCTTAGAGGCGATTTGTACCGAAAATACTAACATCAGCCCGACAATCGAACGTAGTATTCGAACTGGTACCCTCCCGTGCTCCGAAAATTTCACGTAAACCGCTTCAAGAATGTAACCGGCTCCGAGTCCAGCTATTGCGCCGAGGACCTTGTCGACCTCGGGAACCGGGGCGATAAGGCACAGGCCAAAGGGTACCAGTACGACAACAGCTAGTTGAACGAGCCACGGGATGCGGTCGCGGAGGAGCATCACCGGTTTTTCGAGTTTCAGCCATACTACGAGGTAAACAAGTCCGATCAGCCATCCCGCTAAAACATCCTGCGGGTAGTGAACGCCGATGTACATGCGTGAAAAACCGATCAGGACGATCATTACTATCGAGAGGAACAACAGCCATCTTTTACCGAACGCGCACGCCATGTAACCCCAGCTGACCGTGCTTCCCTGCGCGTGGTTACTTGGAAACGAGCCGGACATTTCATCGGCGAGGGGGTCGAGGCGGGAGATTATGCCGTTCTGCGAAAGGATTTCGTCGTTAAGCGGGTCGGCGGGACGGGGGATGGCGAAGATTGTTTTCAGGTAGAGGTTGACGACGGATGAGGTCAGGTAGATGAAGGATAATTTTCGTGCGATGGGTTTACTGATCGACCAGAACATGACCGCGATCAGGACGATGTAGAATTTTTCGGCGCCGAATTCCGTAATAAAGAGAAAGAAATTATCGAGAAGCGGCGAGCGCCAGCCTTCGAGTCCGAGAAGGACTGTATAGCCCCAGGGGATAAGATATGTAAGTGGCGCGGTCATTTTTTATGGGTGCATTATGCCATCACGATGGCTGGAAAGCCATCGATCCTCTGGAGGCTGGAAGCCTCCAGTCCTGGAAATCAACCATCTGGAGGCTGGAAGCCTCCAGTCCTGTAAGAATTCCAGTCCTGTAAGAATTCCGGTCCCGTAAGAAAAGTTATTAGTGAGGGTAGATTTGTTTTTAGGTTGGTGGATAACAGGAGTGGTGGTCTCCCGGCCACCACCGGAGTGATGGCCTCATGGCCATCGCGAGATGACGACGTCGGATCGTTAAAAAAAAGCGAGGGCGGGATGCCCTCGCGTTGATCAGTCAATATTAAAAAGTTCCGGAAACGGGTGTCTACCAGTCGCCGTACGGACCTCCGTACGCGCCCATCCGGGAACGTGTCTCGACATCATCGTTGCCGGGATCACCCGACGCGGGGCCGGTGTCGTCCCAGTCGATGTAGTCCGGGTTGCCAAGCTGTGCGGGTGACTCAACCGGAAATGTCCAGGCGGTATCGAACATCGGGTCCTCACCCGTTATACAACCGGGACCCAGATTCACGCCGACATACTCCGGATCGGGTATGTCGTTCCCGTAGAACAGCGTGTAGTCGACATCGAGGTCACCGGACGGCCAGTAGATGTTGAGAATACCCGAATCGTAATAGGGATCGGAACTCTCGGGTCCGATGATGTTGTAGAAAATGTTGTTCTCGACCTCGTAGTTATACAGCATGTTGCTGGAGCCGATATCGAACTTCATTCCCATGACGTACTCGCCCGATGTGAGGTTCGCGACGGTGTTGTTCGCGATGCGAAGCCCGTCGAGATGGTTCGGGGGCTCGTAGCTGTTCATCCTGAACATGATCCCGCGGCAGTCGGCGGAATTGTAGGTGTTGTCCGAGTCCTGCGCGTAGAGGTTGTATATCAGGTTGTTCTCAATGTTCCAGTTGTAGTAGGTCTGGTCACCGGAGACCCTGAAGAACAGGCCTATCGTCTCGAGCCTGTGACCCGGCGCGCCGAGGTCGTGGACGACGTTGTTACGGACGTAGACATCCGAGTAGCCGATCACGTTGATCGCCCATCCGATGACGAAACCGGTGGGTGTCTCGCTGTTGACCATGTAGCTGACCTCGTTGTTCTCCACGTAAACCGGCTCGTCCGAGTACCAGATTCTCATACCGAGGAAGCTGTTACGGAACTCGCAGTTTTTAATGATGTTGCGCCTGACGATAACGCCGTCGCACACATCGATATGCAGCGCGCCGAAATATCCGCCCTCGTCGCTGCCCACATGACAGTCCGTGATCAGGTTGTCCTCGAAGATAAAGTTGTCGGTAAGGTTGACCTCGCAGCAGATGACCTCGTCACCGGTATTGTTGCCGGTGTGGACACGGTCGCCGGTGAACGTGCAGTTTTTAACCGTCACGTTCTCCTGGTGCTCGTAGGGGTCGTAGTAATCGAGGTAGATACCATATAGGAATTCCTCCATGAGGTCTCCACCGGGACGGACCTCGAGGTTGTCGATAGTGACGTTACTTACCGCGACGCCGTAGATGCTCTCCGCGAACTCCATCGCCTCGATAACGGGCTGGCCGGAATCGCCGTCATCACGCCAGTTATGGCCGATGATGTAGCGGTTGTCCTTAAGCGATACCTGCTCGTTGTAGGGTTCGTTCGACGGATCGATGCGTACCATCGCGCCACCCTCGGCGACGAGAATTCCCTCGTTGATCGTGTTGAACGGGGCTTCCGGGGTGCCAAGCTCGGGATACCCGCCGTCCGTGCCCGGCCAGTCGCGATCGACGTAGATGTCGTCCGGCGGCGGGGGAGGCGGGTTGACTTCTACAGACGTAATCCAGTACGCGGACACGGGTCCGAGGAGTGGGTCCTCATTCACGTCATCGACCCTAACCAGAGCGGGATAAAATCCCTCGGGAGCGTCAAGCTCGTTCTCGAACTGGAGCATCCAGAAACTGATCGTGCCGAAGTTCTGATCGAGGAACGCGTCCTTGGTGCCCTCGAACAGGTCGGGGCATTCGAGCGAGACGGTCGAGATCGTCGATGTGCCCTGCCAGTCATAGACCTGGATATCGCAGGTCGCGATACCGCCGGACACGCTGATCGCGTCGTCGACGCTCACGCTGAGCCTGTACGGTTCGGGGCAGTTGGCCTCGACCGGGAAATCCTCCGGCACATTCTGCGGCGGATTCACGTCCGGAATCTCCCAGCAGCCGTCGACGACGTATCCGAACTGGAAAACGCCCGCCGGAAGCTGGAGAGAATACGTTTTTGTGATAGCGTCGCTTGTGAAGAAGGGACGCCTGTCGGGTTCTATGTAGAAAGCTTTGAATGCGTTGAGCTGCGACGGGCTGTCGAGATTTTTCGCGAACTTGCCCTGCTGGTAGGTGAGGAAGGTCGGATCGTCAATGCCCTGAACGAAATCAACCGGATTGAACAGATTCGTCCATCCGTCGGGGTTGAGAAGTTCCCCGCCGCCCTCCTCCGCGGAACTCCATGAAAGGTCGCTCGCGGGCCAGAGGGATGTCTGGTTGAAGATGACCGTACCCCTGACGTCGAAACCGGTGAACTGGTCGACACCGGGGAACGGGTGGGATATCCGCACGTCAACGTCGAGCTTGCCCGGACCCTGGGGAGTTACCCCGACGATCTGAAGGCAGTTCGTGCACGGACCGTTTTCAAGAAAAGTGCGGATGTTTAGGTGTCCCTCGGAACTTCTGAGAGGGACGGGAGTTACGGTGGACAGGTCCTCGGAAACATTCATGATCCATGCGCCGAAGAGGACGCGGTTTGATGAATCCATCGTGCGGACCTGATCTGTAAGGTCACCGGGAGCCGGGGGCGACACGGGATCGCCCCGTCCCGAGCATGCCGCCACAGAGATAAGCAGCACGCATATCAGTAAGAATCGTAATTTCAATTAAATCACCCTCCCCGTTATCAATATCCGTCCCAGTCGGCGGGTGCCGGACGGCCATCACTTACCCATACCATGTTTCCCGCGCTCGTACCTGCATCGCCCACCCACATCGTGTGGTCCCAGTCATCGTTCGTGTGATCGACCGGATCGAAGATGATGAACCGGCCACCGTCGTTACTTGGCGGATTATCGCATGTTCCGCCACCGGGCTGGTTCCAGTCCCATGTGCTCAGGAGATTGAGTGCCTGGTCGTAGCGGGCGAACATGACGGGCGTTCCGGTTCCGCCGGGACCGCCGCTGACGATCAGCCTGCAGTTCTCGGCAAGCGGATTCTCACCGGTGAACACGCGATGATCGATCTCGACATCGCCCCTCGCGCCGTACGGGCCAAGTCCGTAAGCCGGGTTGGTTACTCCCGCGTCGAGCGCGTTGGAGATGGTTTCGACTACCGTGCCGGATGTTCCGCTGAGCCTGTGGAGCGTTCCGCCGTCGGTCTCGTCGGTGTACAGGTAGAAATCACCGTTGAGGTAGCTTATCGCCCAGTCGAATATCGTCACGCCCGACGGGGCGACCTCGCTTAAGTCGACGTTAAACTCAGGTGAGCCAACTATGTAATTGGATGATTTTGTAAGTTCGTACGTGTCGCCGTTCTGGGCGAGCACCCAGAGGTCGCCGTCCTCGTCGAAGTCGATCGCGAGTACGGTACCGCCCGGGATCGATTTTGTCGCGATCTCGGTCGCCGGTGACTGAGAGGTGTTGTCAAAGTTGCTGAGGAACCTGACGATTGTCGGCTGGAGGTTCATAACAAATGCGACAACGTCGTCATCCTCGGTATCCGGGCCGTAAGTTCCGGCGAAATCGGTGTCCATGTGAATGCTTCTGTTGGTTGGATCGGTGCTGGGACGAAATACTTCGTCGTAAAGCTCGCACCAGTCATCCTCGCATGGATCATAAGTACCACTGGATGTGCAATAACCGGGCCAGTCATACTCGTAGTTGATTCTCATCATTTCGAACTCACGGTCGGTGAACGAATACCCGTACTCGGCAATGACATAACCATCCGAAAGGATCGCAGGTTCGGTCTGCTGGCACTGCGACCATGCATAACCGAGGTAACCGTAGACATCGTTGCCGCAGGTTATAGAAAGCTCCTGCACGGAGATATCGAGCGGGTTATCGGGGCATTCGCCCTCGTCGGCGTACTGCCAGTCGTTGAAATCGTCCTTAACGCGGCAGTGGAGGTCGTACTCGCCGATGCCGTAGTCGTTCCAGTCGATCAGGATCGTTTCGGAGTTCTCTCCGATGTTGTCCCATGCCGGGTCGAGTCCGTCACCGACAAGAGACCAGCTGTAAGTGATCGGGTCGCCCTCGGGATCGTACGCCGCGACCGTGTACTCATCGGAGTCGATCTCCATGGGTTCGGCTTCGCCGGTGATGTCGCAGATGGCCGGGGCCTGGTTGGTCGGGTTCTCTCCGACGATGTTCACAACGGCCATAGTGAAAGCGCTGAGGATGCCGGACGATGCGGGCGAGCCAAATCCCTGGTCGTATGAGACGGGATTCGAACTCTGAACCGAGATGAGGAGAGTCTCATCGCCCGTATGCGTTGGATTGATGCTGCTGATTTCGAACGAGAAGACACTCGACGCAGGGCCGTCGGGAGTGACGGTCGCGCCCGGAAGGACGTCGACGGGATCGAAGAATACATCGAAGAAACTCTCGACCCAGATCGCGTCGATCTGTTCGGCGACTGGAATTCCGCCGAGGTCATCCTTCGACTGCCAGTCGAAGACCCTGAGGTCGACGTGCACGACGCCGCCCTTGTCGGTCTCACTCTCGTAGTAGGCGGTCGATTCGGAAGTATCGGGAACGAGGAGGAACGGTTCGGCCTGGTTCGCCTCCGGAGCGAAATCGCTCAGTTCCGGCGATACCGTGTCGGCCGGTTCGTCCCAGCTTGCGATAATCGCGTACTGGTACTGAAGCGGGGAGCCGGGATCGGGGAACTCGATCTCGTAGTCACGCTTGTTGACGGTACCGGGTGTGAAGCTCCCGCGCTCGTCGAGGTTGACGGTTACATCGAAGAAGCTCTCGATCCAGACATCGGGGTCGAGGTCATCGGCGAAGTGCTTGTAACCACAGACGGTACCGGAAGGTGAGAATCCCGGGGTTCCGTAAATACCGGGAACGAAACCGAAAATGCTGTGAATGGGGAACTCGGTTGGATTAAACCAGCGGGTGTAGCCATCGGCGTTCAGCAGGACGGGTTCGGTTCCGTTGACAAGCGGCCATACGGCGTGGGAGTCGACGGCGCTCGAATATGACGCGTCGGCCATGAAGACGCCGTATACGTCGAATCCGCGGTACTGGTCGAGTCCGGGGAACGGGTGGGTTATTGAGACCTGAAGCCTGACGATACCCTCGGTGAAGAAATCGTCGAAGTCGAGGTTGTCAAAACCCACGAAGTGCGCCTGGCCGATTGGAGGCTGGACGAACTGGGTCACGTTGGCCTTGAAGGCGGGTGACCTCAAAGGGATTATCTCGGCGGACTCGTTAACGGGGTCGAGTACGATGTCGTACAGTCCCCAGAGGAGCCTGCTGGAATCCTGTGTAACTTTAGGTGATGTTATGTCATCGGGCGTATTGACCGGGGTGACCGGTGTGGTGGCTTGCGAGCACCCGACGATAAGAGCGACGAAAAGAAAAATGAACAGGTTACGCATCAACCTGTACCTCCATACCATGAAATGGTTATTCTGCAGGAATCAGGCATTCCATTTAGTAGATAACCGAACCTTATAATCCCCACAGGATTTTTGATTGTATCACATGATATGAAAGTATTCGATAGTTTTAACTAATTATAGGATAATTTAATTAATCAGGATTAATTGAAACTTTCAACCAATTTTCGGGGTAAAAAATAAACCCTCTTCCAGGTATCGGAAGAGGGTTAAAAGATTTGTTCGGTTCAGTAAAAACTACGGTCAAAGGGGTTCGCCATCAAGTGACGGATCAAACTGGCTGGCCTCGCGGGAAGTTCCGTTCATCATAGGCGTTGTTGCGCCTGATGTTTCGAGAAGAGTTCCCTCGATCGAATCCGCGGTACGCACGTTAGAGGCCTGAAGGCCTTTCGATGTGTCCACGATTTCGAATGAAACCAGCTGACCCTCCTTAAGGTCCTTGAATCCATCCATCTGGATCTGCGAGTAGTGTACGAATACATCTCCCTCGCCATCCCGTTCGATGAAACCGTAGCCTTTCGCTGTGTTGAACCACTTTACCCTACCAGTATTCAAAGCAGACCTCCTTCGTAGGGTATTTGCCGAAAGGCACATAAAAAAGTTTACCATTTTCTTACCGCATCGTCTATTACTTATAATAAATACTGTTAAATTACTTACAATTATATTAAACATCAGAATAAATTGATAATTACGAGGGTCGCGTGATATATGCCCGGCCGTCGACAATATTCCCATATGTTCAAGGTTTTATTCCGTGATACCTGTCAATGTGAATCAATTTTTTATAGAATATTAAGGTCATCGGATTGTAATCTTAATCGCTAATATATTTCAGTGCGGGTATAGAGCTTATGGAAATGAGCGGGAGAATTCATACATGGCATGCTATAACAGTGTTGGAAGTTTCGCGGGTGAATCGATAGCCCATTTCGACAATGAGTTTCAGATATCGTGGGCAAATGGAACATATCTTGAGTCGTTTGGAATGGAACTTGACGAGCTGGTCGGGCGAAGGTGCTACGAGGTGCTTTCGGAGAACGGTTCGCCATGCGACGGATGTCCGCTTGTAAAGGCATTACTTTCGGGATTCATAGCGCATACGGAAGCAAGCACACCCGATGGAAAGAAATGGTTGTTGAAGGCCTGGCCGCTGGAGAGCGGCAACGGGGCACCATCCGGTGCCGTTATGACAATTGTCGAGAACACGCGGTACCGTGCGATGGAGGAGATGCTGGAGGAATCGGAGAATTACCGTAAAACGCTTTTTGAGAACTCACCGACTGCGAAGCTTCTCATTCAACCGGAGACCGGGTTAATTACCGACTGCAACCCGTCCGCGACGGGATTACTGGGGTACACGTGCGAGGAACTGATCGGATTGAATTACGCCGATTTGGAAGTGGTTCAAGACAGGGAGAAAGTGCGGTCAATACTGGAAAAAGCTTCAAGGCAGAGATACTACGATTACGAGACAGTACTGAGACGTCCGGGAGATGAAGAGTTTGATGTCGAGGTAAGCATGGCTCTCGTGGAGCTTGGAAACGCGAGTCTGATACAGACGGGACTGAACGATATATCGGATCGAAAGCAGACGGAGATGGAGCTGTCACGCTCGGAGGCGCAGTACAGATCGCTTGTTGAGAACAGTCCGGACATCATAATGGAGATCGATCTGGACGGGACGATACTGTTCACGAACAGGATAATGCGCGGTGTTAACGCGGAGGACGCGATAGGCACGAGCATCCTCGATTACATACCGAGGGACGATCACAGGAGGGTGCGCAAGGCGCTGCAGCGTTCGATGACGAGGGGGAGGAACACGGCGTACGAGGTATCGGTGTCGACACCGAGCGGCCAGAGGTGGTGGTACAACCGTGTTTTACCGATCGAGCGAAACGGTAACATTGATAATTTCCTTCTGATAATCCAGGATATAACGGACACGAAGCGCGCACAGGAAGCGGCAAGCATAAGCGAGCAGCAGTACAGGAACCTGGTTGAAAAACTCCCACTGCCGGTTCTCGTTCATCTTAAAGGCAGGATAAGCTATGCGAATCCCAGGGTTGTTGAAATGCTGGGATTTACAGACCCGGAGGACGTAATCGGGAGATCTACGCTCGATTTTATTCACCCTGAAGACCAGCAGCGTGCGAGGGAACTAATAAGAAACAGCGATTCAGTCCGCACGGGGCTGCGTAATTTCGAGATAAGGATCAAAACCCTGGGTGGCGATATTCTCGACATGGATATCCACTCGATGCAGGTTCAGTACGAGGGACAGATCGGAAGGCTTGTTGTTCTGAACGATCTGACCGAGCGTAAACGTGCGAGTGAAGCCCTCAGGGCAAGCGAGAGGAAGTACAGGTACCTGACGGAGAACATGCGTGACGCGGTATTCATGATGGGACTTGACTTCAAACACACGTACATCAGTCCGTCGATAACGAAGATCAGGGGATTTTCAACTAAAGAGATTATGGAGCTTCCGGTCGAGGAGAGCCTGACGCCACATTCACTTAAGAATGCACAGGAATTACTCGCGAATGAGATTGGAAAGGTCCAGGTAAACGAGGACGGGTCGCCGAGGGTTTTTGTGTTTGAGCAGGAGGAGTACTGTAAGGATGGATCGACAGTATGGACGGAGGTCAACGCACATTTTATCCTTGATGACGACGGTTCGCCGATCGGGATAATGGGCGTAACGAGAGATATCAGCGAGCGGAAAAAGGCAGAGCAGGAGATAGCGAGGGAGCGTGCGAGCCTTCAGCAGGTGATAGATCTCAACCCGTACGCGATAGCGATAACCGATGCCGAGGGTAATGTAACAAGGACGAACAAGGCATACAGGGAACTTTTCAGATCGGTACCACTTGCGGAAATCAACCAGCTTGAAAATCCCGCACTTGTCGCGGCAGGATACGAAGAGCTGATTCTTAAGGCGAGGAACGGGGAAGTGGTGAACTTCCCGGACACCAGATTTTCCCCGAAGATGTTCGGTGAGGAACTTACAGAAGGGGAGATGTGGGTAAAGACAAATACGTTCCCTCTCATTGGCGAGGAGGGGGAGATAGAGAGCCACGTTTTCATGTATCACGATGTCACGGATCGGCAGAAGTCGGGCATGGAGTTTAGGATAACAGAGTCGGATATTGAGGAAGTTCTCGACAGCGCTCCTACTCCGATAGTCTTTTTCCAGGATATGAAGTTCCTTTATGGTAACAAGCTCTGGATGGACCATGTCGGGGTAAAAAAAATAGATAATGTCAGGGGAAAAGATGTGCTTAGCATAGTGCATCCGGATTTTGTTGAGGAAGCCAAAAGGGACCTTGAATATCTTCTTGAAAATATGGGATCAATCAGGAAAGCCAGCTTTAAATTCATCACCCCGGGTAAAAAGGAAGGATGGGTTAACTGTATAGCTTTTGGAGTGCTGATAGATGGGAAGCCATCACACATGGCGATCGTGCAGGAAGTCGATAATTGAGGGCAATCAGGAAAGCTGGTCCGATACAACATTGTTACGTGTGTGCTAAAATCGCATCCCGTGCAGCTTCACTCTATACATCCCCGCAATTTCCGTAACCTTGATAACATAAGGCTCGAATTCTCGTCGCATGCGAATTTCATCTCCGGTCTGAACGGGCAGGGTAAGACGAACCTTCTCGAAGCGGTGTACTGGCTTCTGACACTCAGGGGAAAGCGCGGAAATGTTTCGGAATGCACAGGCAAAGGGGCTGACGGATTCACCCTGAACGCCCAGATGACATGGGATGCTATCAGGCACAGGATAAACCTGAAGGTTGAGGGTCGTTCGAAAAAACTCCTGATTGATGAATCCCCGCTTAAGCGAAGGCGCGATTATCTTGAAAACGTCCTCGTCGTGGATTTCTTCCCCGAAGATCTCCTGATACTTATCATGGAACCGCAGCTTCGCAGACGGTTTCTCGACCTCGCGTGCGTTCAGTATCACCTTCCTCACGAGGAAACGCTCCGTCGATACAGGAAACTCCGCGAACAGCGTAACGGGCTTCTGAAACAAAACGGGTACGTCGACCCGAAGCTTCTCGACAGTTACGATCAGCCGATGGCGGAGGCAGCATCGATGGTGACATCGGCAAGGCTCAACCTGCTTGGATTACTCGGAGAGAGAACGAACGAGATATTCAGGGAGGGTATCGGGGAGAAATATAAAACCGCACTCCAGTACATAACATCGATCGAAGGTATCCCGGGAGAGGCAGGCGGGGGAAGCGAATTTGACCCGCTTGAATTTTCGGATCTTTATCATGAAGAACTGAAACGAACGCGCGGGCGTGATATGGAGGCGGGACTGACGACAACCGGTCCGCATCGCGACGACTGGGGAATGACGCTGGACGGTAAGGCAGTGCGCGCGTTCGCGTCGAGAGGCGAGGTCAGGAGCGCGATGTTCGCGCTTCACCTCGCAAGGTTCCATGTACTAGCGGACAGGAGGGGCATCCGGCCCGTGGTGCTTATCGATGACGTGATGAGCGAACTTGATTCATCGAGGCGTGTGAGAGTTCTGGAACTGCTTCCACCGGGGCAGATATTCCTGACCGCGTGCGATCCTCCGCCTGAAATCTCGGCGATATCCGGAAACGATCTTGCTCATTTTAATATGTCAAAGGGAAAAGCCGAACGAGTTTCCTGAATCATGCGTTCGATTTCAATCTCCCCCAACGGACACTAATATGGACTTATCGATTAGTAACATGAGCAGATTCATACAGGTCATCATGCCCGTTATTCTCCTGGCAGTTATTGCCGGGATACCCGCGTACGGGCAGTCGGCACGGAACTTCAGCATTCCGGACGGTTCGGTCACCGATTTCACCGGGACACTCACCAATGCCCAGGTAAATGAGATCAGGCTTAAGCTGACCGAAGCCTACGAGGAGAACCGGATCGAGGGAGTAGTGATAGTGGCCCTGACCACGAACGAGTGGTACCTGGAGGAATATGTAAGTGACTATGCCGACTACCTGCAGGGACATGGGCACCTGAAGTCATCCGGTTACCTTCTGTACCTTTCGCTAGAAGACCGGAAATTCGCGTTCAGCGTTCAGGAGACCGCCGCGAGGTCGATCACACCCCAGCATGAGGCGGAGATAGCGCTGATTTTGTCCAGCAGGCTTGAGGGGGGAGATATCGCGGGAGCAATTCTGGATGTTGTCGATCACATATCAGACCTTCCGACTCCCGAGAACGAGGAAGTAAGGCCCGCGATGTCATCCGACATGTTTATCCTGCTTGGCGTGGTGATAATAATTGTCGTTCTGGTGCTGCGCCTGAGGTTCAAGCGCTCAGCCTGATTACTGCTCATCCTCGACCGGGGCTTCATCCTGTCTTAAGTCGAACAGGCCCCACGATCTCCAGAACCCGCAGTCAAGTTCGATGTACTCCTCCGACCCGTCGGTTTCGCCCACTACGAGATAGACCGAATCGGCCTCGAGGAATTCCTCCAGCATGTCGGTGTCCTCGATCATAACGATCCATTCCGAGACAGTTGTTCCCTCGACGTTACCCTCAACCTCGCTGTTCCAGACAACAGGCACACGCTCGGGATGGGGGAAATCGATGTCCCTGATGTAGTACATGGCTACGATTTTCGTGACCCACTCCGTTTCGCCATCGAGCACGAAGGGAAATGAGTTTACGGTGGGCTTGTTGTAATTGGCTGCCTCGATCAGGTCGGACAGCTCCATCGGATCGGTGATTCCCCACTCGTGGATCTGCCACTGGGTGATAAGTGCGACAAGCTCCATCGGGAAGGGCATCACGGAGAACTGCACGACGCCGTATTCATCAATCGCGGGCACCTTGAGTTCATCCATAAGCTCGAAAACGGCCTCACGGTAACGTTCGGCCGTGACTTCGTTTTCGGTGTCCGCGGGATCGAAGTCGCGTGCGGTGAAATTTCTTGCGGGTGCCTGTCCCGCGACAAGTATCAGGATGGCTATCGTCAGAAGGAGTATTCGTCTCATGTTCTCTTCCCCGTTATATGTTCTGTAGGTTGAATGAGTATAGCGCACTCAGTCGATCATGTTCCTGTTTATTGTAAGATGGTATCCGCCCGAGACGTCGATTATCGAGCCGTTTACATAGCGTGATTCAGATGAAAGAAGCCATTTGACGGCGTTCGCGATATCATCCGGTTCCCCGATCGTTCTGAGCGGAATCTCGTCAGGGATTCTTTCTTTATAACTATCGGTGTACTCGCCGTTATCGATTATACCCGGCGCGATCATGTTCGATCGTATCCCGTTGGGTCCCTCTTCGATCGCGAGGGTACGCATGAATTCGGCAAGAGCGACTTTCGCGGAGTTGTAAGCCGATGCGAGCGGGTGGCCGGTTATGAATCCGCTTCCCACACCACCGATGAATATAAAATTACCCTTGTTGTTTTCGTGCATGACCGGAAGGAGGTTACTGACGAGATAGAAATGGGATGAAAGGTTGGCCGCGATCATCCGGTCCCATTCTTCCGGTGTGGTATTAGAGATTCTGCGCCAGAGGAACGGACCCATGTTGCTGACAAGCGTATCGACGATGGAGTATCTTTCAAGGGCGGATTCCACGATCGTAATGGCCCCGTCCATCGTTGTAAGGTCCGTACTGACCGCATGAACTTCACCCGCACAGGATTCTAGCTCCCCTGTAAATTTTTCAGCAGCCTGGTGATCTGACTGATAACCGATCGTGAGCAGTGCGCCCGAATCGCACAGGGCTTTTGTAATACCGGCACCGATACCACGGGTGCCGCCGGTGACGATCACCGACATTCCTTCCAGATCGGGATAGATGACCGGTTTCTCAGACAAGGCTCAGACCTCCGTCAGCGACTATAACCTGTCCCGTTATCCAGGCGGACTGGTCGCTTAAAAGCCAGACGACAACCTTCGCGATATCGTCAGCCGATCCGATTCGTCCCATAGGTGTATTCGCGATCTGAGCATCAAGCCACTTTTTTTCGCCCTCGAACGCTTTCATCGAGTCGGTATCGACAAGACCGCCGGAGACCGCGTTAACACCGATCCCGCGTTGCGCGAGTTCGAATGCAAGGTAGCGTGTGATCGCCTCGATAGCAGCCTTGCCCGCACCGATACCGGCATACCCGGGAATTACCTTATGGCTTCCGAGACTTGTAAGCGCGACGATTCGCTTCTGGCCGGGTGATGGTACGGCGCCACCGTCCGGAGCCATGAGTTTCGCGCATTCTCCAGCAAGGAGCATGTAGGCTTTCGCGTTCGTGTCCATGCACGCATCGAAACGTTTGGCGTCGAACTCGGCAGCTGGCTTCAAAACGCCGAATACCGCGTTCGAGACGAAGTAGTCGAGTCTTCCGAATTCTTTATCAATTTTTTCCGTGATGGATGGGATAACTTCGGGATCGGCGATATTAGAGCGGATGGTTATTACCTTTGCGCCTGTTTCAGCGAGTTGAGTTTCCGCTGCTGATGCGGATTTTTTATCCCTTCGATAGACAAGTGCGAGGTTGCATCCATTTTCTGCGAGGATTTTCGCGACGGCGAGGCCGATCCCGCGCGTGCCGCCGGTTATCAAGGCCACTTTATCGCTGAAGCAGTCGAATGCCATAATGCGTTAATAGCATAATCGTAAAGATCAGGCAAGGAAATGGAGATGAAGATTTATCGTTAAAAATTCGCTTACCCGGTTTTCATATTCATAACATCTAGTAAAATAACTGTTAGCTGTGGAAGGCAGGAAGTGAATAAACAGTATGTGTCTAGCAATTCCGATGGAGATAACAGCCATAGAGGATGAAACCGCGACGTGTACGCTTGATGGCGTGTCGGTCAACGCGTCGGTATCCCTGGTTCCGCATGCGAAGGTGGGGGATTACGCTATCGTACATGCGGGATTCGCGATAGAGCTTCTCGATGAGAAGGAAGCACTGGAGACGATCAAGTTATTTAACGAGATCGAGGAGGCATATCGCGAGGAACAGGAGAATAAAGGGACTTAGGGTATTTTCCTGACATACGGTCTTGAAATATCGATAACTTTTGAAATAAACTCCGTCGGAATAAAAAAAAGCGATGTAATGTGGGGACGGAAATTTATCGGCGGATGGACAGTACAGCCGCCCGGGCAAGGAGATAAGATGCACGAGCAGGAGATGTACGTGGTGGATCTGAGTGAGTTGTTTCCGGACTCGGAGGGGCCGATTATAGCCCAGGGAACCGCAGGGGAACTGATGGAAAAAATCGCCGATGAGTTCGGGCTTGAAGACGAAGACAACGCGGTAGATATTGATCTCGACAGCGTATATCCGAGCACACGCGCATTCAGGGCACACCAGGTCCTTGAAGACAGGCTGGGAAAATCCGGTGTGTTCGATATTCCGGACATGCTGGTCGAGGTTCTTATAAAGGAAGGCCTGCTGAGAAGTATATCGGACGAGGAGTACGATGACTGGGCGGACGAGGAAGAGATGGACGAGTACGATGACGCCCGCAGCGATCTCGACGAAGAATGGTCGGATGGTGTCTGGGAGACTTAAAGGTAAACGATCAGGAATTGTGAAAACGACAGGTGCGTCCGGTACAGGGCGTTTTTTCTATCCGTACGGATGAAATTTAACGGACACGATGGGTGAAGTTATGCTAAATTCATTCTCGTGCGGATGGGTCCCGATAAAGAAAAAATAAAAAATCGAATTCTGTACACCGGACCGCCGGGTTCGGGAAAGACGCGTGCGCTTGTCGATCACTACAACCGCCTTCGATCGGAGGGTCGAGAGCATAACACTCTGTTTATCGTTCCGGAGGCGACATCACGCGAGCATATCCGTGACATCATCAGCCGTAACGTTCCGGAAGGTGTGCCCGGCGCATTTTCGGATCGTGGAATTCATTCGCTTCAGTCGTTAACGAGGTTACTCGCGGGATCTGCATCCGCATCGGTGACTCACCTTGAGGCATTGATCCCGATGTGGCTGTCGAACGGGGATGCGGGAAGGATGGGAGCGTCGGAACGCGTTCTCGAAACAACGGGCGGTATACAGCTTCTTGCACGGGCGATTTACCAGTTACGGTCGATCGGGCATACAGCAGATTCGGTGGGACGGGTTTCGGAGAAGATTTTCCCGCTGCCGCTGTTAATCTCCATTATGGAACTGTGGGAACGATGGCTTGCGAAGTCCGGACTGACAGACACCGGTGGTTGTTTACGGCTTGCCGCGGATCGTGCGAAGGGTTATCGATGGGACGCGGTTCTTATCGACGGATTTACCGAATTCAACCCGCTCCAGTGGAATTTGATCGAATCGATCATCGATGGTGCGGGATTTGTCGCGGCCGCGACCGATCCCGACCAGGTTCCGTCTAACAGGCTGACGGAGGAATTTCTCGGACTTTCATTCACGGAGGAAAAGCTCGTATGCGGCGGCAGGTGGTCGGGGTGTACCAATGGTCACGGGTTTGAATGGCTCGCGCGGGTGAAGTCGTGGAATATCCTCACCCCGCTTCCGGATACCCCTGATGGTGGTGAATCGGTTCCGAATCTGAAGATAAACCGTGCCGGAAACCGTCGTCTCGAAGCGGAGTACGCGATGAGGTTCGCTGCGGGATGCGTGCATGACGGGATGAGTTATTCGGACATCGCGATCATCTCGCCGGATATTGAAAAATACCGGCCGTACCTTCGCGATGCATTCCGTCGGGCCGGGATACCGATCAGGTTCTTTGTGGATGTCCCGCTTGCAGAAACAACCGCCGGGAGTTTCATTAAGTCTGTTCTGAGACTGGTTACCGATGGATGGTCGGACGAGAATGTCCGCACTGTGATCTCACACCGCGCATCGGGAATTCCACGCGAGGAAGCGGGTAAATATGTGCGACGGACGCTCGCGGTAGAGCGTATCGGGACGGCTGAATCGTGGCTTGGAGTGGCCGATGGTCGGGTGGTGGAATTTCTTAACAAACTGGCTGATCTGTCAGCGGATAAACCAGTGGACCCTATGGATTTTATTTCCGTTCCGGTAGGGCTGGCGACATCCGGTATACGCGATGCGTGGCGTGATGATCCCGACCTTGCGGTACCAGAGACAGCGTGGGGAATTCAGTCGGTTACCCGTGCGGTAACGAGGGCCGCGTCCGCGCTTAAGGAGTCGCGGGGGAACCTTCCACCGAAGGAGATCGCCCGGTTTCTTCAGGAGCAGATGAGCCGGGCGTCTGGACGGCCGCTCGACCGTAGGAGTAACTGCGTCAACGCCGTATCGCTTCTGGCATCGAGGACCTGGGGAGTCAGGGCGGCGATTGTTATCGGCCTCGACCGTAACACTTTCCCGCACAGGTACATGGCGAATCCGTTCCTGCCCGATGCGCTGAGGATTGAACTCGGGCTGCCGTCTTACGATGAACTGAGGGAGCGTGAGGAGGCGTTATTCAGGACTGCGGTCACGCGCGCGTCCGAAAAACTCGCGCTCACATGGCCGGAATCGGAGAATGATGGAACACCGCTGCTCGCGTCATCGCCGATGATGAAAATCGTCGAGTGGTACGGGGAGCCGGAAAAATATAAAAGCACTGTCCCGGACGATATCAACGAAACAGTCGTTGTGGAGGATATCAATGCGCTCTGGCTGTCGAAGGGAATCGGTGTCAATAAGCTTCCTGGGAAGTCGGGTATCGCTGACATGACGGTTGTCGAAACCGGGCAGTATGAATCTATCGTACTCGGAAGTACCGGCTTACTCATCGACACCACGACAGGAACTCACGAAAATCCGGTGACACCGACAGCGCTTAACGATCTCGTTCAGTGTCCATACAAATTTTTCGCGTCGCGAGTGCTCCACCTCAGGGAACCCGATTTCGATCTCGTTGAGTGCGGACTTGATGCGCGTCAGTTCGGGATCATCACGCATGATGTGCTTGCGTCGTGGTTCGAATCCGGAAAGGCCGCGGATTTCGGACAGCTTGTCAGGGTAGCGGTTGAATCGAACAGCGCGATTTCAGAATCATCCGTTACCGACGGGCAGATTAAGAAGATAGTCGATACACTCGAAAGATTCTCCCGTTGGGAAAAAGAGAACATTACAGACACGGGATTTAAGCAGGCTCACGCGGAACTTGAGATCGGATTGAGGAAAAGCGATTACGATCCGGTCGAGATAACGCTTGATAACGGCATGACACTGCATCTTGGCGGACGGATCGACAGGATCGATGTGAGCGACGATGGTATCGCGATTGTGATTGATTACAAGAGCAGCAAGCCATCGAAATTCAGGCCGAAGGATTTGAGAGATTACCAGCTTTATTCCTACATACAGCTTGTCAATAACAGGCTCGATGTTAACGTGCAGCTCGCATGTTACGTCGGTCTGAGAAAAATCCTGATCGAGGGCACCGGGACTGCTATCTCTGAGCAGCCTATCCGGGAGTTATTTAAAGGGAAGAAGGTCGGAACAAGAAACGATATTGGCCTCAAGGAGCATGTAGAGGCGGCTACATCGGAGATAGGGAGACTCATCGACGCACGCGGGTCGGGAAATGTGACCCCGTCGCCGGATGACGAGGGATTCTGCGGGAAGATGTGCCCGTTCAGCGACCTTTGCCGGTATAAGTTCACGGGTGATGAGGGCGGCGATTCGGGGGGTGACGGCTGATGGCTTTCACTCCGACACCGGCACAGGCGAGGGCGATTGTCGTTCCGGTCGGCACGGTCGTTGTATCCGCGGGAGCGGGAACTGGCAAGACCTCGGTACTGAGCGAGACGGTGGTCAGAAAAATGATCGCCGGGGAGCGTATCGATGTCCGCGAGCTTCTTGTCCTGACATTCACGAACAAGGCAGCGGTCGAGATGGCGGAGCGGATCACGCGCACCCTGTCACGGATGGCGCGTGAATCGGACGATCAGGAGATCAGGGATTTCCTTCTCGTGATGGCGGGCCGTGTGCCCGACGCACCGATCGAGACAATCGACGCATTTTCGCAGAGACTTTTGAGGGAGTTTCCGGGCGAGGCCGGGATTGATCCTTCGTTCGAGATAATGAGTCCGGACGAAACCGCAAGGCTCGGAATCGATGTCGCGGAAATGTGTTTCGGGAGATGGCTCGATAATCCTCCCCATGAACGATGGCCCGACCTTGTAAGGGAATGCGCTTCGGGTGACTGGGCGACGCTGTTCGTTCAACTTGAGGGGCATCTGTTGACAAGAGAGGCGATGACGTGCGGGAGTATTGTCGCGGGATTGTCCGGAAGTGAGACGGAGGATTTCGAGGAATTATTTAGGCTATCGGAGGAGTTGATCGCGGAAAGACTCAGGATAGTGAAGGACGATCTCATTTCGAATGCAATCGAACTTGAGAGCCTTCTCCCGCAGGTTATCGCGGAAGGATCGAACGGAAAGGAAAAAGCGTACGCAGGACATGCGCGTAACGCACTCGCGAGTATTCCCGGATTTTTATCGTGGCTGGAATCGGACTCGCTCGATTTCGATGCACTCGTGATTCAGGAAATAGCTTCGTGGAAACTTCTGGGTGTAACAAAAGGATTCGCCGGTGAAGTGAATGAAATAGTCAGAAAAGTGCGGGATCTGGTAAAAGGTAAAGGGAGCAAACCAGGGATATTTGAATCGTTTAAGGTCGACCTGAAGCTGATCGAACACCGGATTGCGCTCGCATGCGCGTTAAGAGGGTTCCATGAGGAATTCAGGGCGGTCAGATTTTCTCAGAACAGGCTGACATTCGCCGATTGCGAGATCGAGGCGCTTAAACTTCTGAGGGATTATCCCGACCTGAAAAAAATTGTAAATAACCGCTACAGGTATGTCGTAGTCGACGAGTACCAGGACATCAATCCGCTTCAGCAGGAGCTAATTTTCAGGCTTGCCAGACCCGCGACGGATGGCGGGAAGTACCCATCCAATCTGTATGTAGTAGGTGACGAGCGTCAGAGCATCTATGGATTCCGCGATGCCGACTTTACACTCATACGCGACCTTCGGATCGGGCTTGAGGAATCGGGCGATGAAAATTCGGGTAGTCGGGTGCTTCACGAGAACTTCAGGTCGCGTCCGGAGATTCTCAATTTCTCAAACCATATTTTCCGAAATCTCTGGGGAGATGATTCATCATCGGATGTGAACCACACCGACCTTGTCGCAAGGCATGCAGCATACACAAGTGATGGGAACGGCAAAGCGACGATAGAGTTCCACCTGACCGAAACCGACAACGCATCGAACGGACGACGTCGCGAGGCCCGTGTGATTGCGAACCGGATTCATGAAATTGTCTCCGGTCAGGAACTGACGGTGTTCGATGAATCGACCGGTAAGGAACGTCCGATCGAATACGGCGACTGCGCGATTCTGATCCGGAAGACGAGGCCGTTCTCACTTTACGAAACGGAGCTTGGGAAGCTCGGGATACCATCGGTGACCGAGTCGGGCGGAGGCTTCTGGGAGACAGGTGAAGTGGGAGACATCCGTGCGCTTCTCGCATGCCTGTCAAATCTCTCGTGCGATCTTGACCGGGCGGTTCTTTTAAGAAGTCCGTGGGTCGGATTAAGCGATGACGCGCTTCTCGAAATCGCGAATCACGGGAAGGGTGTATGGCAGGATACGCTGGATGAAATCGGGTTTGAATCTGAGACTGACCGGACGCGTCTTAAACACTTCATGGACTGGTTCGAGCGGGCCGAGGCGATGGTCGGGCATGTTCCGGTCGACAGGATGATCGAATTCGCGCTTAAGGAGTCGGGATATTCGACAAGGGTGTACGCGCTCGATGACGGCGGGCAGGTCTGGGCGAATATCGAAAAGCTGATCGACTTTGTTCGATCGGAAGGCCCGTATTTCGATCCCGGCGAGACGGCGAGGTACATCGACTGGCTCAGGTCGCACGAAAGTCGCGAAGCGCAGGCGGTAATTCCATCGGCGGGCGGAACGGGGGCGATTACGCTCGCGACGGTTCACCAGGCGAAGGGCCGCGAATGGCCGCTTGTCGTTGTAGCCGATCTCAACGCGGGAACTGGCAATAAAACCGGCGATGTGCTCTGGTCGAGACAGGACGGGATTTCATTCAGGTGGCTCGATCCCGAAACGGGTAATTCGGTAAATCCCTCCGGGCATATTGTTAACGCTGAAACACGGAAACAGCTTGAAGCATCGGAGAGCATGCGCGTGATGTATGTCGCGCTGACCCGTGCGCGGGAACATCTCGTTTTGTCATCGTCTCTTGTTTCAACGACCAGCAAAGAGGGTGCATCAAGCTGGAAAATCGGAAATGGCTCATGGCTAAGCGTTATAAATGACTCATACACCGGGCTTGTTATCGACGCTGATGACGATTCGCAGTCCGTCGATCTGGAATTTGAGATGCGCGACGCGTACGATCCTGACTCCGGATCGGAGTGGGGGATGACATCGATCGGGATTAAGAGCTACGTTCACCGCGAAGTTCCGGAACATCGGAAGATCGATCGTGTTTCCAGCGATGATGAGTTGTCGAAATGTCTCGCCGGTAAGATCGAGACGCTTCCCGACCTTCCCGCGGAATCGTACGAGCGGTACCTTGTAACCGCGACGGAGCTCGCGGTGTTTCAGAAGTGCCCGCGGATGTACGCGTATCGGTCGTTGTGGCATGTGCCTGCGATGGTTCGGGCACCGCTCGATTATGAAACCGATCTCGAAAGCGGCGCGGTCGATCCGGAGCGATCGACGGAGACACTTGAATTCCCGTCGAGCGAGCTTGGCACGATCGCGCACAAAATCCTGGAAATAATCGATCTGTCGAATCCACCGGATCGAACCGGGATTGATGAGCTTGTACGGAATGTCCTTTCGGAAAACGCGATCGAAAATCCAGGTCTTGCCGGTAAACTTGCGCGAATGACCGAATCCGCGCTTGGACTTCCGATAATGAAAACCGTTGCGGGATTCGACGATGTCAGGATGGAATTCAGGCTGACGGGCGGGATAGGGAGGTTGGGACAGACGGTGCTCGGGACGATAGACCTTCTCGCGATCGGCGACGACCGTGTCGTTCTGATCGATTACAAGTCCGGTGAGGTGAGAAATCCATCGACGGAAGCGTTCGGAATCCGTGCGGAACGATACAAAACCCAGATGGCGGTCTATTCGCATCTTGTCGGAAATTACCTGAAGG
>Ga0272441_10000665_pt1 | contig 76738 bp, 70 predicted proteins | sample SSMProp6N_FD_193582 | JGI IMG/M metagenome (GOLD analysis project Ga0272441, IMG submission 193582) | Marine sediment archaeal communities from Little Sippewissett salt marsh, Falmouth, MA, United States - SSM-Prop-6N | ecosystem: Environmental > Aquatic > Marine > Wetlands > Sediment ...
TGCTGTTCCTTAGCATAGAAAACAACCTTTGATCTTTATATTCGAAACATTGCCTAACCCTGTTATATTATTTTCGGAATAATATCATTCTGTGGATAGTAATGGGAAAAAATGCTTAATTACCCCCGGCCATAAGGTTTCATGTTCCCTCGTACCAAAGGGGATCTGTCGGATGAGCTCGGGGAGTGGGTCGAAGACCTCAACTTGCTCGGAGAGGGTTCCCTGGTTGTGGTGGAGGGGAAAAAAGATGAAAAGACACTGAAAAACATCGGTGTCGGTCTTCCAATTGTCCATCTCAACAAAGGAATGTCCATCCTGAACTTCCTGGAATCGATAAAGCTGCGTCATTCACCATTCGACGGTCTTCCGAAAATATCTAGGATCGTTATCATGACGGACTGGGACAGGACGGGGAACAGATTGAGCTCCAGGATGTTCGAGGGTTGCTCCATTGTGGGCATGGGGTCCGATCTGGAAATGAGAAGGAGATTGATCTCGCTGACGGGTAAATATATCAAGACCGTGGAATCACTTGATTCCCTGATGAACAGATGATAAGAACAACATCAGGCGCCATGGATCATCTGAACGGCAGGACCTCTGACACCTCTGGTCATCACCCCGGAGGGGACCATGGCCCTTCCCACGCCCCTGTAGTCATCATCGTAACCCACGAGGACGATATCACCGCTTCTGATCATCCCGATCGATCCGGTGACACCCTGTGAAAAGACAGTCCCGCGGGGTTTGAAATCATCTATGAAGACCCGTTTTCCATTAGCCTCCATGTCCCAGATCAGCTTCCCTCCCCGCGACGTGGGAACCGGGCCCCCTTTTCTGAAAACGAAGAGCACCTCTTTTCCGAGCCTCAGCTCCTTTCCCCTCCTTGTCCATTTGACGTTCAGACCGTCGATCCCGCCCAGTTCCATGCAGCAGGAGAAACGTATCTGAGATAGCAGCTCTTTGAGTTCGGAATTTCCCGTCCTCGGTGATGACCCGACCAGGGGTCGAAGATGTTCCACCAGAACATCGAACGGATCTCCGTTACAGTATCGAGCCAATGAATGGATATCCGTGAACGGGACCCCTCCCAGAGATCCCTGCTCAACACCATCAGGGAAAAACAATGCCCCTTCCTGATGGAAGGACACGACCCGATCGTAATGACCCCTTTCCAGGATGGAGAGCACGATCTCCCTTGTGCGCTGGATCTCCTCGGGGAACCATTCCCCGGTCACCGGGATATCGTAATGAGAGGCAGGATAGAGGTCCTCGAGCTCCATGGGAACCCCTCCCAGAGGAGATGTCAGGACCACCTGCTGCACTGCCTTTCTCCAACCCTTGATGGGTTTGAGTGCATCCCGTATCCTCTGATGGGTCCTGGATATTGAATAAGGTTTCCTTGCCGAGCATGGCAAAAGAAGCAAAACGGAGCGGTCATCCAGGGGTATGTATTCTTCCTTCAACCTCTTCGCCCAGAGCCTGAAATCCGGGTTGTTGAGGTCCTCCCTGTAGGTCACCCGGACCTGGTCCACACCCCTCCAAGAGGGGGACCGGTCCAGCATGAGATCGTCTGCCCTGGATTCGACGGACCTCAGTGCGGACAACCAGCCGGGATTCCCGGCCAGGCTCTTCATCACAAGCTCCCTCGATCTTCCCTCCTCGAGCGCCGATCTTGCATGAAAAAGCCTCCTCACCATCATATTCACGTTATGGTCCCCGATAAGGTCCTTTATACGGGCCTCATCCTTCTCCCCCTCAAGGGATCTGCATGCGGAACAATCGCAGAACCTTGAAGGGCCACCGTATCTGGATATCCTCTCGTAGGGGACAGGACCGGACCATGAATGAAAACTGGACCTGGCCCCGTCCATCCTGAATGAGATGGTATCGAATATCTCCAGGCCGAAGTGAAGAAGGAGTTCCAGGTTGGCCTGGTTCGGAACGGTAGGGACCATCAGGGGGGGATGGACGGGATCGAAGGCCCTGAGGTCCATCAAAGCGGTCAGGGCCTGACGCGGGTCCAGAGCAATGATCGGAAAATGTGGTAGAACCAGGACCTCCATCGGACCATCCATTCCCTCCGAACTACCCACGAGCTCGATGTCGGTTGAGGTGACCGCTGGAAAGAGAAACCTTGCTCCAAGAGAGGTCAGGGCTCTCTTATGGGCTTCGACAAGGGGCCCGGGCAAAACCCTCTCCTTTCCGGTCCGCTCCATTCTGACATGGGCGCCCCTCCAGTCCCCGGAAATGGGTATGACCCGGAACGCGGAACCCGTATCCCGGGTATCGATCACAACCGGAAGATCGTACCTGGACCCGTTGAACTCCATGGCACCGGCCCTTGCGGGACCGTCGATGATATCGAACCTGTAGGTCCACACCCCTTCCACCAAGGGACATCAGGCCCCCTCAAGCATAGGACCTCATCTGGTCCTTTTTGTAACCCTTCCACATACGGTCGACCTTCTCGCGGATATCCGCTATGTCTCCGGCTGTCTCGGAGGGTTTTCCGAGCTCTGCAGTTCTGAAAAGTACCTTCTTCACCCTGAACCGGTCGAAGGGAAGGTCGTCCCTATTGAGCGAGTTTGAGACCATGTCCTCGATGAAAAAGATCAGGTCCTTGTAGGTAAGCATCTGCTTGGGTATGACATGCACCGCAAAAACACCCGCGGATGATATCTCAACGATATCAACAACGAGCTTGTCCTCTATCTCCTTCACGATCTCGTAACCATCAAGGGCATCGGCAAGTGCGAACATCTCCTTGCCCGTAAGCTCCTCTTCCGTGTCAAGAGATATTATCACATCGAGGGGGTTCTGAACGATGACGGTCAAGCATTCACCTTCACGAACTATGTCCTTAAATGTCTTTAATCTTTTCACCTGATTTTTCAATTTGTATCGGAATGGTCCGATACGGTTCCTATAGCTTATATCAGGTGTTTCCCGGCGGCATGACATTGAGCTCGTAGAACACCGACCGGCCGCGGCTCTCCTTGGATATGAGACCGACTTTCTTCATTCTCTCCATGTGCCAGTGCACCGTTGAGGGAGATATATCCAGCTGACCAACCAGATCGTTCTGGCTGCAGGGGCCCTCCTTGAGGAGTTCCACAATGCTCCTCGAGGTCTCGTTCGAGAGGATCGATTCTATCTCGTCCACCCGTGCCTGTCTCATTGCCGCCTGGTATCCCATTGCGGAGGGGTAATACCTTCTCTCCTTGGATCCCTTTTCGGAGAAGATCTTTCCCGTCTTCTCGAGCTTCATGATATGATAGGAAACGGCCCCCTGGGAGAGTTGAAGCTCCCTCCTTATCGAGGTCAGGTTGATCCCGGGATTCACCGTGATCAGGTCCAGAAGGTCGGCCCTGACCATATTCTCACCCCTTTTTGACCGGAAATACAGGTTACCGGTCCCGATAAGGAACAAGCAGGCCATGACTGCAGACACCCCCAGTACCGGAAGGACCCAATCCGGGATCATCTCATCATCGGTCCCGGAATGGGTTTCAGGGGATGAGTTCATGGGAACCTGACCAGGATCCTCCCTGTCACCGACCATGCCCTCATCATCGCCTTCGCCTGACCCTGAGAAAGGGTCGCCTGCAATAACGCCAAGACCGGCAAATATCGACCCGGACAGGGCAAGGACGAACGCGAAAGCCATCATCAATGTAAGGACCCTTCTCTGTTCCATGAAGGGGACTTCGCATGATGCTTTTAAAATATTCCGGCGGTTGGGTAGAAAGCTCATTGCTCTTGACCGGCGGAAAGGGTATCTTTGTCCGGGGTGCCTTTCCCGGCCAGTTCACCGAGGACCACGGACTCTCTCATGAGCTTGATAACACCCGCACATGACCTGCAGCAGAGCTCGTCCTCGGAATAGCATGAGTCCTTACAGACCCATCTCCCGCAGAATGGGCACTGGAGTATCCGGGATCGTTTAAGGGTGACCAGGCAGAGATCACATACGAGCCCGTCCATGGATTCGAGGTCCTCTTCCGGTGGGTCCCCCTGTTTCCGGACCGGTTTTATCGTATCCTTGACCTTGGAGAAGAGGTCCGGACCTTTGCTGGACTGCTTTCGCCTCACTTTTTTCCTCCCCTTGTCGGCGGGAAAGCATCGGAGAATATCTTCTTCTCCGTCTCCCTCACGGCCCCTATCCTGGATTCCGCCCACCTTAGCTCCGATCCTCTCTCTGCCCTTTTGAGGCGGTCCTCGAGCTCGTTCAGTTTGAAAAGTGCTTTCCGGGAAACGATGGCATTGTCTTCCCAGATGGAGTAAAGATGCGCCCTCTCCCCGGGGTCAAGCATGGTTACCGCATCCCTGAGGGCCCTCCTCTTCTGGTAGTTCGCATATCTCTCGAGCTTCTCCCTCTTCGCTTCAAGCTCGTCCAATCTGATCCGGTTCTTCAGCCTGTCCCAGCTGTTCAGGATAGTGAGGGCTCCTATCACTATTATCGAAACAGCAGCCACCACCGCGATCAGGAGTATGTTATCTGTTATGGATGAGGCCGCATCCAGGGGAAGCGAGGTTGTCGGGATATCCACCGGTGTCATCTTCCACACCTCACACCGTCATCTCGTGATGCCCGCAATGCGGACACTCCTTCTTGTAGTTCTTGAACCTGCTGCATCCGGGACAGAAGCAGGAGCCTAGCTTGACAGGCCTGTCTCCGGCGGGAGGTGAGAACAGGTCCTCTTCCATATGCATCGCCTTCATCTCGACGGCTATGCTCTTTTTTTCCTTTACGATCAACAATTCGAGGTCCTTTCCGGAAGGGTGGAGACCGTGGTAAGCGTCGAGGTAGATCTTCAGATCCTCGAGCTCAGCCTCTCCATAGCCGGCCTGGTGGGACAGGATGAACGCCCTGAGGACGGACCTCACTTCAGGGTAGGGGTTGCCCTTGACCGCTTTTTTCTTCACTGTATCTTTCTTCATTTCCGGCCCCTCCCCCCGTTGTCGGCCACATCCTCACCGAAGAGCCTGTCCTCGTAGTTCTTGATCTTCTCCAGGGTCTCGAAGAGATCCGAGGTCTCATTCCCCAGCTCCAGTCTCTTCACCTTGGTGTCCGCAAGGACCATTCCGGTATCCAGCTTGGATTTCAGCATCCTGTTCTCGTTCATGGTCCGGTCATATTTCTTGAGGTCCCTGCCGGACCACTGAACGGAATCCTCGATCAGGTTCTCCAGATGGGCCTGCTTTGATAGCAGGTCCATCTTGAGCAGGGCTATCTCTCTCGAGGCATCCCTTACCCGCATCCTTCTCTTGAGGATCACAAGGATAACGAACATGATGTACAAAATGACTACCAGTATGAGGACAGCGATTATGATCCAATGGATATTATCCTCCATGCCTGTCATTTGATCCCTGCTGTAAAATGACGGACCTTACTATTAATCCTTTCTGAACCCGCGAAGCACGGGGGATTCCCTTCATCCAGACCTCACATGAGTTCGATATTAATACTCCCGGCGCCATCAAGGTGCATGGTCAAGAAGGAGCCCTATGGAATGGAAAAGGACCTGAAGGTACTTGAAGGCAGGTCCGGGAAGCACAGTGCCAGGCTTGAGGGGCAATTCCTCGGTATCATCCCAGGTCCGGAGGTCGAGATATTCGAGAAAGATGGAAGCAGGGGTGGAAGGTCCGTTGTGGTTCGCGGCGTCAGGGATCCCAAGATAGAGATCGACCTGGATGTGAAGGAACTGGAAAAGGATCCGGGGCCTTTTCGGGAAATGCTTCATCTGATAGGGCTTGGTCAGAGGGAAGGTGATTTCGAGGTCATCTCGACGATGGACAGGGTCCTGAGGGCCCTTTCCAAGGCCAAGTTCAGGAACATGGCCGAGCTCAAGATCAATGGAAAGGTGATCTACGATCACCCCGAAAAGGAATGGGACCTCCGGGACGTTCTAAAGACGATCAATGATCTGCCGGATGATGGGTCCATGGAAGAAGCGGAGGCGAGGGTCATCGAGAAGGAGATGGGTGATGTCGAGGCTCTTGTGAAGGTAGACAGGGTTCACAGCAGATTCTCCCATGACATCAGGATCGAGTTCAGGGGCGAGATAGAGGGAGAGATGCTGAGAAGGGTGATAAATTATCTCGAGGAGAACCTGGAGATCGATGAGCTCATTCGGGGATGAGGGGTCACTCCACGAAATTCTCCCAGGGCTTTTTCTCGTCCTCCTGAAGCACCCTGACCATGAGGTCCCTCAGATCTTCCAGGCCCTCACCCGTTTCCGCAGATATGGATACCACCTCGATACACTGGTCACCAAGAGAGTCCGCGAGTGAGGCAAGGGGCGAGGTGTCGACATCTTCCGGCATACCGATATCGGATTTGTTGATCACGACAATTATTCCCATCCCGGGAAGGGATTCCGAGATCGATGCGAGCAGGTCAAGCTGGGGATCGAGTGGAAAACCGCAGTGTCCCGTGGGATCGATCATGAATATGCAGGTGCTGCTCAGCAGTGTCAGGGCCAGGATGCCCTGTTTCTCGATGGTATTTCGCTCCTCGAAGGGGCGGTCCAGGAGGCCGGGGGTGTCAACGATCTGGTATCTGGTCCTGTGCTTCTCGAAATATCCCACTGTTAGCTCCTGGGTGGTAAAAGGATATGGTGCAACCTTCGGGTCCGCAGTTGAGACTGCCTTCACAAGTTTCGATTTTCCGACGCTCGGGTATCCTGCAACCACTATCGTCGGGTGCTTGGTCGGTATGGATGGGAGCTGCTTGAACTTCTCCCTCACCTCGGCCAGACGTAGAAGGTCGCCCTCCAGGTCGTTAACCATGGATGAGATCCTGCCGAAGGCCTCCTTCCTCTTGACCTCCATGTACGCTGTTTTGGAGGTCCGGTCGATCTGCCTCACGGTCTTGGTCTTGATGGCATCCACCTGTTTTATGACACCCTGCAGCCTTCCAAGTATCCTTCTTATGTCGTCAACGGGTGTCAACAGGTCTATCAATGCCATATAGAAAGGTGGAAGCTGATTGAAGGACGGGAATGCCTTGATGTATTTTTCCAGGGTTGATGATATCACCCCGGCAAAGGATTCGACCTTGGAGCGGTTCAGCTTCTGCATCCTGAACCTGTAATCAGGGTCCGCTACCTGAACCCTCCTGGACCTGCGAATTGCCTTGTCCAGTATCTCCTGGGATCTCAGAACCGTCGGGATCGTGAACATCTTGCTCGATCGGGTCGACACCATAAGGGGTATTAGTAGGTTCCGAAGCGGTGAAGATGGGTTCCACCGGCCTTACGGCCTCCTCCGTGGGAGGTTGTTCGTCCATGTTCGGGGGTTCGGACCCGAACTCATCAGCCGGGGTCTTATCGACCCCGACAGGGACCGGGACTTTCTGAACAGCAGGCTGATGGAGGGCCCTTTCCCCGGGTTTGTGATAGGATGAACCGTCCACCAGTACCCTGCCAGGAGGAAGGCCGTGAGCTGAGACCGGTGGAAGCCCCGCCTCATCGAGAATTCCGGTTTGCCCGGATGACGGCAATGCCGGAACCTGATGGGGGCCCAGGGTGGACACCTGCTGCTCGGGTGAGAGACCCATATATACGGGAGGTGCGGGAACCATCTCCTGACCGCTCCTTCTCCTGAATAGAATTACCATGATGACAGCAACAAGCAGTAGAATGAGGATCACCGCGAACAGGGCCAAAATGATCAGCAGGTTCATGTCTTCACCTCCCTCCTCGGTCGGGTTCTCAACGAGAGGGCGAAAGGCGAATTCCAGATCTACCGTCTCGTTGAACCAGGCTGTCCTGCCGAAATCGTCTTTGACCATGACAGACCCGTGATAGGGTACATCATCCAGGTGAAAGGAACCTGTCCATATACCCGTGGAATACGGGTCCTCGACGGTTCCATCAAGTATGAGTTCACCCGAACGGTTGTAGAACATTATGCGGACCTCGATCGGCTTAGTCGAGCCCAGACCGGATCCCAGGGAGATCTCAACCGTGGTGTTGGATGCGAGATCGATGAACGCATCCGCTGACTGGAAAAAGGGCATCTGTGCATCCAGTACGAAGATGCGTTCAATGATCGTTGAATTCTTCCCTCCGTCAACGTCCTCCACCCGGACCTCCAGTTCATAGGTTCCGAGCTTCCAGTCGGAACCTGTGGAAAGTCTGGCAATGTAAGTGCCTTCTCCCCTCTGGTCGAAGAATACCTCGTTCTCCGTCCCTTCATCCGAATTGCCAACACGTCCGTTCACGTTCAGGCCCCAGCCCTGGCTGTCAGGGTCATCAACCGTGATCGTAAGGGTCGCCGAGCCACCCCTGTCGAATGTCTCCCCGGCGGGCCCTTCTCCGAATGGATATGTTATGAAAACGTTCCTGATGGATGGGATCATGTTGTAAACCTCCATTGCATCCCAAACGGTCAACTCTCCTCCGAGGTTCTCGTCGTCCCTGTAGGTGACCAGAAGTGTATAGTTCCCGATGGGAAGGTCGCGTGCCGGAACCTTGACGGACACGGCTTCCCCTGACCCGATCCTCAGTTCGGTGGAGAAATGGACAGAGGCTCCGGGGGAACCCGTGGGCCCGTGGACCGAGAAGATGATACTCCCGGATCCCATACCCTCCGGGTCCTCATATCTGACAACGAACTCCGCTTCCTGAAGCCTGGTTACCCTGGCCCCGGATCCGCTCAGCACCTCGAGAGTGGGTTTCCTGTTGTAGCTTCTTATGATATCCGTCCACACGGCTGTCTCCGAGTCCCGGTCTTTTACCTCTGCGGTGAAGGTCCATGTCTGGGTTGGATCGTTTGCAGGAAGCCTGAAAATACAGGATGAAGAGAAATTGGATACGGATATCTCCTCTGCCGGGATCAACTTCCCACCCTGGGCCCTCTCACCGTAAACTTCCAGTTCAAGGGAACCGTCAGGTGTGTCCGGGTCGTTCCAGGTAATGTTGAGAACTAGTTGCTCTCCCCTGGGGACCTCCTCAAGCGAGAACTCGGCCGATACCTCCGGTCGGGTGTTGAGGACCTTGAATCCGGCCGTAAGGTCCACTTCGAAAAAGCTCCCCGCCGGATCGGTGTAGGTTCCGTAAAGGCTGTAGAAACCCAGGTGTGCATCCCACGGAGGTGTGAAGTTGAAGCCGTATTCGACAATGGAGCCGCTACCGGTTGTCTCGACAAGCTCCAGATCATATTCAATGCCTCCGGGTCCCTCGATCCAAAGCTCCAGATGATCAAGTGAGATGTCACCGTCCGGGTCCCGGATGGAGAAGTTGAAAGGTAGGGAAGAGGTACGATCCACTGTTATGTATGGATATTCAACCTCCACCTCTGGAGGTGTGTTAACGGTGAGGTTGGCCTCGATGAGGTTATTCTTCTCGTCGTATTCCCAGACCCCGTCTCCCGGGTCCATTCTCATGGAGAAGATATGTCTGCCCAGAATTGGATGGTCTTCCGATGATATATTGATGAATATCGTCGAGTTCGGCTGGATATCGACCACCTCCTCGTGGAACTTTACCGATCCCTCCATGTAGAATTCGACCACGGCCTCCTCCACCGGACGCTTCCCCTTGTTGTGGAGCACATAGGTCAACCACGGTACCCCGTCCTCATCGACCCATGTATATATCGGGTCCGTGTCGGTGGCGGGACCCATGTCGGCCCTCTCGTTAACGAAGGGAGTGCATTTCGGGTCCCCGATGACGGTTCCCATCCAGGAGAGGTATGGGGACCCCATCCAGAAGGATTCCGCAAGACTGAATCCCATATAGTAAGCAGGGATCAGTATGTGAGCCCTTGATACGGCCGTGATGAACGGCTCCCAGGTATACCCTTTGATACCTGTGGCGCCGTCACGAATGATGTCCGCAACCAGGGACTGGCCGTACCAGGTCCCGTAGGTTATGGACCTACCACCTGTTGAGACGATGGTCTCTGCAATGGAGCCGTTCAACCACTGGTTGTGGGGTCTTATCACCCTGAGGTAGAACTGATCGAAGTATGCCTTCCCCCCTCCCAGAAGTTCGCAGATCATTCGGATGGATGTAACCGCAGAATCATTTTCGATCGGGTCCTGGTAGGTATCAAAATTCCTTGTCCCGGACCTGTTCGCCAGCTCGTGGGTCCACCTGAGGACTCCCTGCTGATCATAGCCCTCCAGGACCATCCTTGCACCGGGTGAGGTGACGCCATCCATACTCATCCTGCCGTCGGCGATGAAACGGTGATCGGGATAGATCAGGGAAACATCCTGATATGCCCTTAGTATGCCGTCTCCCGTGCGTTCGAGACCGAGGGACCATGTGCCGGAAGCGCTTCTATTCGTGGTCCTTCCCGCTATCCCGCCCGATTCCTCGAAGGTCCATCCCGATGCAGACGGACCCGATCCGGATTCGAACCCGTAATTAATGGTCTGGATCTCGCCCCAATCACCGTCATTCGAACCCCAGGAATAGTAGGCCATCGTGTTCTCCCATCCGGTCAGGAAATCCCTGGTACCATCCAGGTAGCTGTTGTGACCGTTGTCCTTGAGCCAGGCGTCGGCTGCAAGCATCCAGTCGTTGCCCTGCTTGTACCCTGACGAGCCATTCTTGGAGGGGTCCATATCGAGAAGGGCATTCCCTCTGATGTTGAATGAGGTCTCGGCACGGTCGATAAGACCCCTGGCCTCCTCCACGGTATAGCCGGTCAATCTCGTCACGAGCCGTATGCCGTAATCCTCTCTTGAAAAGGGTTTCTCGGAATCCCAATATGGATTGCTTACGGTGTAGAGATTATGGACCTGGTACTCCATGTCGCTGTCGAGGAGCATGAGTTCCGAGTCCACCGATGCGGATTCATAGTATTTCTGACGGTTCATGTTGGTCTCGCCCGAGGTTACCTTCAGAGGGACGCCCTTGGTCGTGACCATGTAGTTGATACCGTTCGTAAGACCCCTGCTCGAGAGATTCTCCTTGACCTGCCTCTCCAGTTCGTCATACTCCTCGAATGTGATGATCTCCTTTTCGGGGACCGAAATGTTGATGATATTGATCCCCGGGATGCCCCTTCTCTCAGCGAAATAGGTGCCTATATCCTTTGATATCAAGGAGTTGTCGTTCACTATCAGGGCAACATCCTCGTATGTGATGAGCCCGTCATAGAGTCCCTTCGAAGCGTTGGCATCGGAATTTCTTGAAGGAGGAGAGGGGGATGATGCCGGCAATATTGTAGTGCGGTCCTTCCCGGTGCCGTCTCCCGCCAGGGTGATCGAGGATAGAATGAACAATGATACGATGAACAGCGAAATGAGTGATCGGTGCATCAGATGGCCTCCAACGGACGGAGGTATCGGATTGATGATACTTCGATATAACCGTAACGGTTGATTCTATAACAGTGAATTCAGGCGTTTACCTTCTTTCAACCTCTCTCATTATATTCTTGATCTCCAGGAGAAAAATCGAAAGCGCCATCCCTTCCCCCCATACCATAACGTAATTACCCCCCTTTGTGGGTTTCAAAGGCGGTATCTTGGCATTGAGGATCCTTGAGAAGTACCTCAGCCCCTCCAGGGGAACGGTGAATATTCTCCAGGGGTCCCCCCTCACACCCTTGAACCTGTAGGCGTATATGGGGAAGGTGTTCGCTCTGACACAATCCTGCATGAACTGCTCCAGCTGCTCCTTCAGCCTTGGCTGGCTGAGATAGATCTTCGGGTGTATGGAGGATTTGACCTCCAGCGGAAAAGATAACTCGCCCCTTAGCGCAACGAGATCGACCCCGAACGAGCCCGCCCCTCTTATCACCATGAAGGGGTACCTTTCCATGACACCGTATCCCAGACATTCCAGCCCCGAGCAGGTCTTCTTCATCTTCACAAGTGCCTGCAGGTCCCCCTCGAGGAGCTTTTTCAACTCCCTCTCGTAGTCCACTCCCATCCGTTGCTCTACTGCAGACAGATATAAAAAGCTGCAATGTGGGGGTTCACCGAACCTACCTCACACCTTTTCCAGCCACTGGGGCTGGGTCAGCCTCATCTCCTTTAACCCCACGAGCTGGCGGATGATCTTTCCCGCAAGGCCGGGTGTTATGTACCTCTCGATATCGGGAGATACCTCCATCACATCCATCGCCAGAACACTCCCGTATACCTCCTCCAACAGTCTCAGAAGATCGAAGGAGGTGAGCCCCCAGGGCTCCGGGGTTCCCGTACCGGGGGCATAGGCGGGATCGAGCCCATCGATATCTATGGAGAGGTACATCGGCCTCTCCCTGATGGAGTATCCCGAATCCCAATCATCGATAATATCGTGTATACCGTGGGTCAGCACCTGCCTGGAGGTCGCATACCTCAGCTCCATGGAAGAGGCTGCCGAATATTCCTCCCTACATCCCGACCGGACACCCACGACGAAGACGGAGTCATCTCCCCATCTTTCCACTATCCTGCGGATGACGCAGGCATGGGAGTGGGGATTGTCCAGATACTCATCCCTGAAATCCAGATGAGCATCCACGATCAGAACGAGCCCTCCTTTGTTATGAAAGCGCTCCATGAATGCGTTCACGCCGCCCTCGGTTACGGAATGCTCCCCCCCCATCATCACCGGCATCTTTCCCTCGTCAAGGAGAAATCCAACGAGGTTGTGTACATCGGAGAGCATCTGCGTCTGACCCTCGGGGGAATTATCAACGATAAGGTCCCCGATGTCGCAGATATCAATATCCGCGAGCTCGACGTCGAGGTCCATGAGGTAAGTTTCAAAATTGTAGGTCTCGGCCCTTATGCTCCCCGGAGCGGATGAAGCGCCAGACCGGTGGGAGACCGTTGCATCGAAGGGAACCCCGAAAATGGCATACTTCGAACTCTCGAAATCCCCGTTGGCATCGGCAAAACGGGGCTCGACCTCCCCGAGATCCACGCCCTGTCGGTTCATGGAGATCACGAGTTCAGACCCTGGTGATCTGTCTTCGGCCCATTGCATCCTGATAGCTGACCTCCTGGCCAGCCTCGATCTTGCCCTTGAATTCCTCCGGGACATCGATGTTGAACATCTCGTAGGTCTCCATGTCCATGAGCTGGACCTCTTCGCCCTGGATGGATACCACCTGAGCCGTCCTCTTCTCTATCATCGGGACCTGGACCTTGTGGGTGACCGGGGCGACCATGGATTTCTTGCTTCCCGAAAATATGCCGATGGCAACTATCCTTGCCTTGGCCTCACCATGCTTCCCGGGTTTGGAAGTCGTGAGCTCGATTATCTTGCAGGGCTCGTCATCGATGACGAGATACCTGTTGACCTTCAATTCCCTGACTTGCTGCATGGTCCAGGACATGGTTGACACCCCTAGATTGATATAAGGTCTGTAAATGAATGACCTTTATAAATATTTTCAATTGGGTGGCCTCACGGAAGGGATCGGGACAGGCCTTTCTTTCCCGTATTTGGCCATATCGGGTAAAAGAAGGTTTAAATTGTAAAATGAAATTGTTATGACTGGATGCATTCTTCCACCAAGACGGGCGTCATACTCATGATCGTGTCCGGCGTTCTTTTCGTAATCGCTTTTTTCATGGATCTCATCTTCTCCTTTTCCTCGGGACATCTCAATTCACTCTTCAGCTCCCTGTGCTGCATGGTCTCTCCTTTCATCTTGATCGCGGGCTTTATTCTCATGATGATCGGCCTTGTTCAGAAGGATCCGGCCATATCAGCCAACTGGCCCCCTCGGACTTCACCACCAGAGCTGCCCACGAGGCCACCGCACGCCCCCGCAGGCCCGGACCCATCGTTGCTCCAGATGGCCCTGAACTACGAGAAGGCAGAAAGATGGGGGGAAGCCGCTGGTATATACCAGAAACTGGGACTCCTGGAGGAAGCCGTGAGATGCAGGAGAAAGCAAAGGGAAGTAATGTCAGGCATGACCGGATGAACGCAGAAAACCTGTTCGATTAAATCAGGATAAACCTCTCTGGAATGCGGTATAATTTATCGGATCGAAAAAGAAAAAGAGGCCCGGAACCCGGGCCATTTTCATACAGATGTCTGATCAGAACACCCACGCCAGCAGCGCTCTAATAACACCGAACATGATCCACAGGAAAAACGCCACGCCGCATAGGACCATTCCTATGACCGCCTTCTTCTTGTTCTCACCCGCTCCCATGGCCAGTGATATGATGCCCAGAATTATACCAGCAAGGAAAGCGATCCATCCAACGGGTGCCATGAAACAGTTGGAACACCATTGTCCAATAAACGGGATGAACCAGCCGGGAATATTTATAAGGGCAAGAATGGCCGCAACGAGGCCCGCGATAAAGGAAAACTTCGCCAGACCCTCCCCCCCGCTCTTTTCAGACTTCTTGGAACCTTTCTTTTTCTTCTTGGGTTTGGATTTGGACTCTTTGCTCTTTTTCGGCTTCTTCTTCGGTTCATCCTCGTCCTCATCTTCATCATCGTCATCCGGGTCGAGGTCCTCTTCATCCTCCTCATCGTCATCTTCATCCAGGTCGAGATCCTCATCGTCCTCCTCATCGTCTTCGAGCTCCTCCTTCGGAGGGGATCTCGCCTTCTTTGGTTTCTCCTCTTCCTCGACCTCGTCGAGATCCTCCGTCTCCTCTGTTTTCCTGTCCTTCTCTGGTTTTTTGACCAACATTTCACCCCCACTCTGTATCTTTTCCATATTCCCTATGTTTCAAAGGGTAATTTAAGATTTTTCATGCTCGCCCGCCTTTTTGATAATAGCAAGCGTCCAGATAGATGGGAAATCATTCCTATTCAATATGGCACGGGATCGGACCCGGTCTATCAGACACCGGTGATAACTTCCTTCTCCTTTAACTCCCTTGAGTCCTTCGTCTTTTCCCTGCCCCACTTCTCGACGACGTGGGAAAGCCTCTTAACACCCTCCACTATCTTTTCATCCTCCGCGTGGGTGAAGTTGAGCCTCATGCAGTTCGTTCCGGAACCGTCTGCGAAGAATGCGCTCCCTATGACGTATGCGACGTTCTCGGCGATGGCATCGGTGAACATATCCGTCGTATTGATGGCTTCGTGAAGGGTCGCCCAGAGGAACATTCCGCCATGGGGGACCGGCCATCTGATGTATTCCTTTGGCATGTACTCGTCCATGGATTTCCCCATTATCCTCTGCTTCCGCCCGTAGAGTTCTATGATGGATGTAAGATGCTGGTCGATGTAGCCTCTTTTGAGATACTCCTTGGCCACGTGCTGCGTGAATGGCGGAGTGCAGAGATCCACTGCCTGTTTGGCGATCACCATCTTCTCTATCACGGGTTTGGGACCGAAGGTCCATGCTATCCTGAAGCCGGGAACCAGCGTCTTCGAGAAGGTTCCCAGGTAGATCACCCTCTCCTCCCGGTCCATGGATTTCAGCGGAGGCAACCTCTCGCCGGAATACCTGAGTTCCCCGTAGGGATCGTCCTCAACGACCATGAAATCATATTCATGGGCCAGATCGATCACCTTTCGCCTCCTTGGTAGGGACATGCAGACCCCTGCGGGATTGTGGAAGGTCGGGACAGTGTAGAGGAACTTGATGTTGATATTGTGCTTTCTGGCATCCCGGAGGAACTCCTCGAGAAGGTCCACCCGGAGCCCGTCGTCATCGAGGGGGATGGAAGCGATCTGAGGACTGTAAACGCTGAAGGCATTCAGTGCGCCCAGATAAGTGGGGGCCTCCATGATGAGTGTGGAATCCGAACCGATGAAGAGTCGTCCGAGAAGGTCCAATCCCTGCTGGGACCCCACAGTGATGAGTGTGTTGTCCTTGTCGCCGTCAATATCCCATATTCTCTTGAGCCTCATGGCGATCTGCTCCCGGAGCTCTGGAACACCTTCGGTGGACCCGTACTGGAGTATGGTGCTGGGGGAGGACTTGAGTAGATCATGAACTATCTCCTCGATCTTCTCGACGGGGAAGGCCAAGGGGTTGGGTAGACCCCCGGCGAAGGAGATCACCTCCGGTTTCTGTGTCAACTTGAGCAGTTCGCGGATCACCGACGCCTTCATCCTGTTCGCCCTGTTGCTGAAGATATTCTCGTATATGGGAACCGTCATCTGATTGCCTCCTGTACAATTCTCGGGGTATGCTAACTGGAATTATAAGCTATACCTTTAAGATATCGGTCCGATGGAAGGGCGTCTGATCGAGGATCGGGTTCTCAGACCTCGATGTTCCATATGGGGTCCCCGACGTAGTGCAGGGTCGCCACGGCCTTCCCGCCGTTTCCCGCAACCATCTCGTTACCGGACATCATGGCTCTCCCGACGCAGAGGGGGCGCAGGTTCCTCTCATCCCTTACCCACACAAGGTCGTCCACCTCGATCAGAGGGTCGGCATCCGTAACACCGGGAGACATGACATCGGCACCATTGGCGAGGAACCTGACCGCTCCCATATCCACCGTTACCCATTTTCTTGTCGGTCCCAATTTCAGGATACCCTTCAATGTCAGGAGCAGTCCCCCTTGCTCCTCGATACCTATCACCTCGCCATCAAGAACGTAGGATTCCCTTCCCCCTATTGAGCCCGACTCGAGCTCCTCCAGGCTGTCGTTCTCCACCCCCCACTCTTCCTTCATCCAGGCCAGTATCTTCCTTGTTTCCTTTGACCTCATTCTGGACCTTCTCTTCACCGACAGATCCTTCATGATGAGATAACCCTCCCATGGGTTAAAACCGTTGCCTTCGGGGGTATATTTTATATTGGCATCGGATTCAGGTATGATGGACCCCATGGATTACCTCGATTCGCTCGGCCAGTTCAGGATGAGGGCAGGTCTTGAACGTATAGTGGGGGTCTTAAGGGCGTTCGGGGACCCTCACCTCTCCATCCCTGCGGTGCACATCGGAGGTACCAATGGAAAGGGCACCACGGTTGCGATGGTCGAGGCCATCCTGTCAACCTTTCCCCTGCGGACAGGATCATACACATCTCCGCATCTCATCGATGTTACGGAAAGGCTCCGGATACAGGGAGAGAACGTCCCGAAGGATAAGCTATCGGAAGGGATCCGCCGGATAAGGGATCTGATCGAGGGTAGCCCGGATACTGAGGGACTGACATATTTCGAGGTCCTGACGGCAGCTTCCTATCTGATAATGGCAGATGAAGGGGTGGATATCAACATCTCGGAGGTCGGGATGGGCGGCAGGTGGGACGCCACGAACATCCTCGGGCCCCAGGCCGTGGCCATTACCAGCATCTCGATGGACCACATGGAGCATCTGGGTGAGGATCCGGTCTCCATAACCAGGGAGAAATGCGGCATAATCAAGCCCTCCACGCCTGTTGTGGTGGGGAACATTTGCAGCAGGCTCGAAGAGGGAAACAGGTGCCTCAGATATGTGCTGGACGTTTGCACCCGCAACGGGTGCCCTGTCGTGGTCGTTTCGGAGATCGACAGGATGGGGGAGACCATCTCACTCCTTTCCTCCTACAATGTTCCCGATTGGAGGGTGATCGAGGCCCATGCAAGGACCGGGAACGGATCGACATTGATCGACCTGAAGATGCACTGTCCCGTGGACCAGGCTTCTCTCGAGCCGAGGTTCGAACTACTTGACAGGATAATGGAGGGAAGTTACCTCGTGCCGTTGGCCGGAAAGCACCAGGCCTGCAACCTGGCTATTGCTGTCGCCCTTTCATTGATGGTTCTCCCGTTCGCACTTTCCCATAACAGACTGCGCTCCGGAGACCGAACAGCCCTGAAGGACCTTATAGAGGGAAGTGTTGATGAGGTAAACGATCGGTATGGATCCTCCGAACTGAAGGAGATGGTCCGTAAAGGTATATCCCGTGTCAGTATACGGGGCAGGGGAGAGATCTTCAATATCGATGGAAAGGAAATAATCATTGACGGATGCCATAATCTCGAAGCCGCCAGGGCATTGAGGGAGACCATCCGGGACATATTCCCCGGCAGGTGCGTGCACCTTCTGATCGCCATGATGAGGGACAAGCATCCCGGAGACATGATCGAGCCCTTCGGGGGGCTCATCTCAACACTGACAATCACGAGTCTGCCAACAGAGAGGTCCATGGGAACAGGCGACCTGCTGAGAGGAGTACTGATGGGGGGGAAGGACATTCCGGAGATCCATATCAGGGAGGAACCGACCCGTGCCATTGAGGAATGGCTGGAAAGGCTCGACGGAGATTCCATCGGGGTTGCAGCTGGCAGCTTCTATCTCTACAGGCATATCCGGGAGTTCTTGGGTCGTCAGAAAGTATAGTCCAACCACCGGAATCCCCCCGAGAACAGCGGACCGGCTTCCTTCAAATACGATAACAGTTCAGGGTGTCTGATGGCACCAAGCATGAGTCCCTTCCTTCCCATCTGTAAAAAATCCCTACCTTGTGTAATGCCGGTTATCGTGTCAAGGGCCCCATCCGGAAGCGATGAGAGCATATCTCTCCACCGGATGTTGGATATGGAGAAGGCAGGGTGTTCCCTGATATCCTTATCGAACCGAACCAACGCATACTCATCCCCCGAGAGTTGTGACATGATGGCCTTTGCAGCCTCGACCCCCGATATCATGGAACAGTATACACCCCCCTTTGAAACGGGGTGGCAGAATCCTCCTGCGTCCCCAACTGCCACACAGCAGTGTCCCACAAGGGGATTGATCGGGCCGCCGTCCGGAATGGGACCTCCGAAGAAGGATCTCAAATCGCTCCCTGATATCTTCAGGTGTCTGATCAGCCTGTTTAACAAGAATCGTATATTCCCCCGGGAGCAGACACCAATGTTCGTCTCATGTCCCCTGGGAAAATGCCATCCGTAACCGCCTTCCATGTCGGCGGAAACAAAGAAATCCATATGCTTTCCGGTATCCCGTCCGGTGATCCTTGCTCCGAGCCCCATCATCAATTCGAGGTTCGATCCGAGACCCAGTAGCCTGTTCAGTGGCGATACTGCCCCGGATGCGAGTATCACCGACCTTGTCCTGTATTCACCTCTCCGGGTACGCAGGACCCAATGAGATCGTGAGAATTTCGCCTGGTTCACCGCCTCTCCATATCTCATGTCCGCCCCCAGGTCGATCGACCTCTTTATCAGCTCCTCCTCGAACCGTGATCTATCGATCGAAAGAGCGGGATACCTGACCGAAAGCATATCACCTGAAGGTGAAATTATCCTGTAAAGGTCCATTTCGTGGACGACGATGCCTTCTTCTTCCAGACCTGAATATTCGAGGGCTCTCCTGGAGATCACCTCACCGCACTGGGGCCTTCTTCTTCTCGGGGGTTGCGGGTCGATCAGTGCAACTTTGAAACCCCCATCCGCGGCGGTCCAGGCCGCGCTGGAACCGGCCGGACCTGCGCCTATGACGATTATATCATGAACCTTCCTTTCGGCAAACAGGACCTGTACCCCCGTTCTGAAGAGATTTCCCGGGATGTCCCCGATCCTTGGAAAAAACCAGGGGCTCAATCATCGAATATATCCTTGATATATCCCCTTCCCTTGACCTTGTCCAGGGGTTCGTAATCACTGCTGATATAGAAGCATCTCATCTGAAGTGAATAGATGCTCGAATCCGACCTTATCATCCTGTTCATTCCCCAACCACCAAAGATGGAAATTGGACTGAGAGCTTATAAAGCTTTCCTAGGGGCACTGATCATCCATCCTGTCTGGATATGGAACCACCGGCAATTCATGGATAAAAGGAGGATCCCGGGGTATTGGAACAGAAACCTCATGAGAGGAAATGTTTTATCGAGAAATCACATTACCAGGCGAGATTTCTCCTCAAGGAAGGGTTACAATGAGACAAGCGGTAATAGTATCGGCAGTAAGAACAGCGCAGGGCAAGTTCGCTGGGGCCCTCAAGGACTTCAAGGCCACCCAGCTGGGCAGCATCGTGATCAGGGAAGCCATTAAAAAAGCCGGTTTGGAACCCGGGGAGATTGATGAGGTCATCATGGGAAACGTCGTCTCCGCCGGCCAGGGCCAGAACGTTGCCAGACAGGCATCCCTGGGGGCAGGTGTTCCGGTGGAGGTCGGTGCCCTCCATGTCGACAAGGTCTGCGGTTCATCGCTGAAGGCGGTGATCCTCGCAGCCCAGGCCATCAAATGCGGGGATGCGGACATCATCGTCGCCGGTGGAATGGAAAGCATGACGAATTGCCCGTATCTCCTTGACAATGCCAGGTTCGGCTACAGGTTGTTCGACGGAAAGTTGATAGATTCCATGGTCAAGGATGGCCTCTGGGACGTCTACAATGATTTTCACATGGGGAATACTGGAGAGGTGATAGCCGAGAAATTCTCCCTCACAAGGGAGGAGATCGATGAGTTCGCTGCCTGGAGCCACCAGAAAGCGGCAGAGGCCACGGAGAACGGTCACTTCCGGGATGAGATCGTTCCGGTCGAGATCCCCCAGAAAAGAAAGGACCCCATTATCTTCGACAAGGACGAGGGGATAAGATACGATGCTTCCATCGAGGGTATGGCAAAGCTCAAGCCATTCTTCAAGGAAAGCGGAGTGGTGACGGCGGGCAATGCGTCCCAGTTGACGGACGGAGCTTCCGCAGTTGTGGTCATGTCGGAGGAAAAGGCAAGGGAAAAGGGTCTCGAGATCCTCGGAAGGATCGTAGATTACAACACCGTTGGGGTGAAACCCGAACTGGTCATGTACGCCGTCGTTCCCGGGGTGAGGCAACTCCTTGAGAAGACAGGGCTTACGATCGACGATATAGACCTTGTGGAGCACAACGAGGCGTTCTCCTCCGCATCGGTGGGCCTGATGAAGGAATTCGGAATACCCCGGGAAAAGTTCAATGTTCATGGCGGTGCGGTTGCGATCGGGCACCCCATAGGTTCAAGTGGAAGCAGAATATTGGTGACGTTGCTCCATACCATGAAGGCAAAGGGGAAGAAAAGGGGTCTGGCAACGATCTGCCTCGGTGGCGGAAATGCCGTGAGCATGATCGTGGAGCGGGATTGATCCCTGTGAAGAAGGTGATTAACATGGAGATAAGGAAGATAGGTGTGATAGGGGCCGGCCAGATGGGGCACGGGATTGCCCTGGTCTGCGCAAAAGCGGGTTTCGATGTGGTTCTCAACGACATGAAGGATGAGTTCGTGCAGGGTGGACTTGGAAAGATCGCGAAGTTCCTCCTGAAGAGCGTTGAGAAGGGAAAGATGGAGGCAGCTGAAAAGGATGCCATCGTCTCGAGGATCAAGGGGACCACCGACCTGAACGAGATGGCGGACGCAGACCTCGTGATCGAGGCCATCGTGGAGGATCTCAAAACCAAGAAGGACCTCTTCTTCAGGCTGGATAACATCTGCAAACCGGAAACAATACTGGCATCTAATACCTCCACCATACCCATCACCGACCTTGCTTCGGCAACGAAAAGACCGGAGAGGTTCATCGGAATGCATTTCATGAACCCCGTTCCGATAATGAAGCTCGTGGAAGTGATCCGGGGCCTCAGGACCGATGATGAGACTACCAGGTCGATCTTCGAGCTGTCGGAGAAGATGGACAAGGTCCCCATCGAGGTGAATGATAGCCCGGGTTTCGTTTCGAACAGGCTGCTCCTTCCCATGATCAACGAGGCTATCTACTGCCTTTATGAGAGCGTCGGAACGCCGGAGGCCATTGATGGCGTAATGAAGCTTGGGATGAACCATCCCATGGGCCCGTTGGCGCTTGCCGACCTTATAGGTCTCGATGTGTGTTTGAGCATTATGAACGTCCTTCACGACGGTTTCAACGATTCAAAGTACAGACCCTGCCCGCTTCTCAAGAAGATGGTGCAGGCGGGGTACCTGGGAAGGAAGACGGGAAGAGGGTTCTACGATTACAGTCAGGGGTGAGCCGGATGGAATATGAGAACATCATAGTGGAGAAGGAAGGGGCTGTGGCGGTGATAAGGATCAACCGGCCGGAGGCCCTGAACGCATTGAACGAGCAGACACTCAGGGACCTGATGCATGCCGTTACCGAGCTCGAGACGGACAAAGGGGTCAGCGTAGCGATACTTACAGGTGAAGGTAAAGCGTTCATTGCGGGAGCTGACATCAAACACATGGTGAACCTGACGCCCCTGCAGGCCAAGGTGTTTGCCGAATACGGGCATAATCTCCTGAACAAGATAGAGGGCTCGAGACTTCCCTATATCGCTGCCGTCAACGGTTTCGCTCTCGGTGGGGGGTGCGAGGTCATGATGGCATGCGATATCGCAATTGCTTCAACAAAGGCGAAGATCGGGCAGCCAGAGATCAATCTGGGTATCAGCCCGGGTTTCGGGGGCACCCAGAGGTTGACGAGACATATCGGAAGGATGAGGGCGAAGGAGCTTCTGCTCACAGGAGATGCGATCTCGGCCCAGGAAGCCTACGAGCTGGGGCTTGTGAACAGGGTCATGGAGCCAGAGGGCCTGATGGATGCCGCAATGGAGCTTGCGAAGAAGATCGCCTCCAAGTCCGATGTCCAGATATCGTTCATCAAGGCCCTTGTGAACAAGGGTGCGGATATCGACCTAGCAACCGCAAATTATCTGGAGATCTCGTACTTCTCCTCCTCGTTCTCCACACATGATCAGAAGGAAGGGATGACGGCCTTCATAGAGAAGAGGAAGCCCGAATTCACCGATGAGTGAGTTACGGGCATCTCGAAAGATACGCCATCAGGATGCTGCAGGTTGCAAGATGGGGAAAAAATACGGGCACATGGCCCAGCGCTTATCCATGTCAGAGTCCCTTCAGTATCTCATCGATATGCTCCGAGATGATCTTCATCTGCACATCCGGGGCCCATTTAATTCACTTTCACTGACTTCACTCCATTGCCCAATATCAAATACCTGATAAAACAGTAACCGAGCGCAAAGCACATTGAATTGAATCATTGGCGGGATAAATTTGTGCGGTGGGAGATTTGGAATACCTTTTAATAAAAACATATACATATGTATAAACATGCCGAAAGTTAAGGACCGCTTGTCGATACCCGTCTCACTACCAATGGGTCTTGTCCATGAGATCGATGAACTGGTGGAGCAGAAGTTGTTCGGATCACGGTCCGAGGTCCTGAGATACGGTGCAAGACTTGCCGTAATTTATCATAGAAGGCTTCACGAAAGAGCCGAGCAATACGCCCTGGGAGAGGTTGAGGAGGGTCTGGAACGTGGCAGGAAGATATCTTGATACTGACTGTATACTTGCACTCATCAAGGAAAGCGATTGGTTAAAATCTCATGTGGAAAATGCTGTTGGTCCTGACGAAAAATATTATATGTCGGTTCTCACGGTCATCGAATGCAAACTTGTGATATCAAGAGAAGATCAAAGAGAGAAGATACATGACCTTAACGTTCGTATCATGGATCACAATATAGAGTTGCTGCCCGTAGACAACTATGTGGAGCGGGTGTCAGATCAATTGTTGAAAAAATATGATTTCCTTGGAATATTCGATTCGATACATGCTGCAACAGCTATCATCAATGGTCTTACTATACTCTCCACTGACCACATCTTTCCATTGATGGAGGAGCTTTCTGTGAATGATCCGAGGGATCTCTCCGATACATGATCGATCCATTTATCAGACCAATGAGCCGATATCAAAGTCCCTTCAATATCTCATCGATGTGTTCCGATATTATCTTCATCTGCACCTCCGGGGCCCCTTCCCCGATGATCGATACAAGCGAATCGTGGGGGAAATCCGAGATCGGGTTCTGCTCTATGACACCACGGGCACCCATCGTTATCGCCCCCCAGAGGGAGATCTTCATTCCCTCTTCGGTGTTGTAGTGTTTCGCAAGGGATGAGAAGTGTTTGAAATCTCTTCCCCTGTCGCTCTCGAATGCTGCTTTCTGGATGAGAAGCCACCCTGCCTGGAGATGTGCGACCTTGTCCGCGAACTCGTTGCTCTTGGACTCATGGTGGAACAGGGTCTTTCCGAAAGCCTTCCTCTTTCTCGCATGTGAAAGAGCATGCCTGTAGGCACCGAGAGCCGCCCCGAAGGCAAGGGCCGCAACACCTATTCTGCCGTTGTTGAATATCTCCATCGTCTGATAGAAACCCCTTCCTCTCTCCCCCAACATGTTCTCTTTCGGCACCTTGACGTTCTCGAAACGCAACGTGCAGAGATGGGATTCCTTCCATCCATACTTCTTCAATCTGGTCCGGGTCAACCCCTCTGCATCACCATCTATGATGAACATCGATATGCCTCTGTGCCTCTTCTCGGCCTGCGGGTCCGTCACTGCTGTGAATATGATGTCGTCTGCAAAGTCCGCGTTCGTTATGTAAGCCTTCATCCCGTTGACGAGGAAGTGATCCCCTCTGTCCTCGGCTGTCATCCGGATAGCGGAAGCGTCGGACCCTGCCGAGGGTTCCGTGTTCGCGAAGGCGAAGAGCCTTTTACCTTCGATCCCGGGCTTGAGATATTTTTCCCTCTGCTCATCGTTGGCAAACAGGTAAAAAGCCTGATTTCCGAGCTGCCCCTGGACGAAGGTCGCTATACCGAGGCCTCCGGAAAATGCTGAAAGCTCCTTGTACAAGTGGATATTCTCGAGCCACGGGATCTGCTCGATCTCCCCGTTCCTCTCCCTGAACCCGAGGAGCCTCTCCTCGCCCCATATCTCGAACATCCTCCTTGGTGTGGTCTTTTTCTCCCTCCAATCAGGATATTCGGGGGATATCCTATCGGATATCACCTTACGAACATGCTCCAGAAAACCGGATTCTTTTTCTGATAGATCAAGGTCCATCTCTACACCCCGGACATTAACACCATCCTGACAATATATTCTTATTCGCTGAATAATGAACCCTGTACTCCCGTTTAAATTCCATTGCTCAATCTTTGCATCAGGAAAGCAAGGGAAAGGTCCCCACCCCAAACTATAAGTAAGATGGCATTATAGAAAGGAGCCAGGAGTAGTTCATTTGTCCAGAAGAAGCAAGTATCGAGGCGGAAAGAAGAGCAATCAAGGTAAAAAGAAGGACAATCCGGGCGAGAGGCTAAGGAAACCTCTTCTCAACCTTGGTAGGCTGGACTATTTCAAGTACGACCTCAATCAGATAATGGGCAACTCCGACATGGAGGAGGAGCATATTCCGTCCTTCAAGGCTTCCGTCACGGCCAAATCATCCCAGAGGTCCATTGACGAGGCAAAGGATTACATTCTCGATATAGAAAAGAAGGAAAAGATCACCAGGGAAACCTCCATACAGCTCTGCAAGCTTCTGGACAGATACACGAAGATCAGATGATCCGGATATCTGGTCATCATTCCCTGGTGGAAAGGGACATCATGTCATCTTGAAAACGGATTTCAATTTTTCAGCTATCATGTCATTGTCCTGGCCTTGACCTTTCTGGCCGGTCATTATCTTGTCCATCAACACCATGTTCCGGAGACCAACGGGTTCTCCCTCTCCGTAACCCAGTACAAGTTTTATTCCATCGTGTGATATCCTCAGGGCGCTGTCTTTCGCATAGACCCTAGCCATCGCCTTCCATGTGTCGCGGTCGAACTTCACGGCCTTTGAATACTTCTCCTGCGCCGCCATCTTCGAGAATACCGCTGCCGTCTCCCCCCAGGCAGCGAGCTCCCCGAGTCTCATCAGCACATGCTGGTTTCTCGTGAGCTTTTGCAATCTGCATTCCTCGTAGAGGTTCGCAAGGGCCCGTAGAGCAAGGGCTGCCACATCAGAGCCCACGTCGGGGTCTTTCGAATGGAGCTCCTCCGCTTCCCCGGCAAGGTCCTTGAAATAGGAACCCCTGGTCTTCAGGTGCTGTTGCCACCTGCTCCGGGCAATGGTTATCTCGAGTATCTCGTTCGTCCCCTCGTAGATCTGCGTGATCTTGACATCACGTTTGATCTTTTCAACCACCATCTCGTGGACGTAACCGTACCCGCCCATGGCCTGAATGGAATCCTCCGCGGCTTTGTTACCGGCTTCCGATCCGACCCATTTGGCAATGGCACCTTCCGCCTGGTATCCCTCGTGAACCCGGTCAAGCTCCCCCGCAACGAATTCTATGTAAGCCCTGGCAGCCTCCAACCTCACGGCATTTGGCACGATAAGTTTGTGGGTATAACCCTGTTTCTCGGAAAGGGGACCACCCGCCTGTATCCTTCCCTGGGAATAGCTCACTGCCCTGCCGAGGGCCGCCCACCCGCAGCCAAGGCCGAAAGCTGCGACCATGACCCTGGTGAAACCGAACACGGCTTGAGCCTGGGTAAGACCCTGCCCCTCCTCCATTCCGACCAGATTTTCCGCAGGTACATAGACCTCATCCAGAGAAAAAGCAACGGTGTTCGCCAGTCTTATCCCGTGTTTCTCTTCGGGATTGTTGAACTCCATTCCCCCTGATCCTCTCTCGACTATGAACCATCCTACCGCTTTGGGGTCCTTGGCAAGGATCAGATACATATCAGCGATCCCACCGTTGGAGATCCACTGCTTGTTGCCCGTTATCCTGTATCCAACTGTTTTTCCGTCCTCGATCACGGGAACGGCCTTTGTCTTCAAAGCCCCAAGGTCCGATCCCGCCTCCGCTTCGGTGGCCCCGTAGGCACATAGCAGTCCCTCGGTGGCAAGCCTCGTGAACCACTTCTTCTTCTGGTCGGAGGTCCCGCCGACCCTTATGGGGTCCATCCCGAGGAATGTGGCAAAAACAGATGTTGCAACCCCGAGGTCGATACCGGCAAGGGTCTCGCATATCTGGTACATGTCGTAACTGCCAGCACCGATACCGCCGTATTCGGAAGGTATCATGAGAAGGTTTATTCCGAGTTTCGTGGGATCGTACATCTCCTTGATCTTCTCCCTGGAGATATCCTCACCCTTTCTGTCGAGGTCCAGAAGATAGTCCTCGGGAAGGTTCCTGTCCGCAAAAGCCCTGATCCCGTTTATCATCATCTTCCTGGAATTGTCATCTAGTCCGACCATGAGGCTCACCGGGTACCCTAACGGCTCTATTGAATGAAAACATGCATTATATTGATTTGCTTCACTTCGATATTATGTATATCACATATACAGGATGTTCCGACGGTAGATCCCAAATGAAAACTTATTTTATCATCCAATCGTTCACCGGTCCATGAAGTTCGAACTTACCGAACAGCAGAAGATGGTCAGGGAGATGGTAAGGGAATTCGCAAGGAGCGAAGTGGACCCTATAGCATCGGAACTCGACCGGAAAGAGGAATACCCTGCCGCCACCATGAAGAGGATCGGAGAGCTCGGACTTCTTGGGATAATGATCCCGAAGGAATACGGCGGGTCCGGATTGGGTGCCGTGTCATACTCTCTGGTGGTCGAGGAACTGTCAAAGGCATGCGCCTCGACCGGTGCCCTTACTTCCGTGCACAACTCCTTTGCGCCGTACATGATCCTGAAATGGGGAACAGAGGAGCAGAGGAGAAAGTACATCCCTCCACTTGCAAGGGGTGAGATCCTTGGAGGCTTCGCTGCAACAGAGCCCAACGCTGGCTCCGATCTCGGGGCCATGCAGACCACCGCCGTTCTCGAAGGGGACCATTATATCATCAACGGGTCGAAGACCTTCATCACGGGTGGGCCAAAGGCAGGAACGGTCATCGTCTTCGCCCTCACAGATAGGGGAAGTGGCCCCAGGGGACTAACCGGGTTCATTGTCGAGAACACTTGTAAAGGCTACAAGGTCGGACCGATCTTCGAGAAGATGGGGATAAGGGCTTCCGAGACCTCGGAGCTCATATTCGAGGACATGGAAGTGCCGAGAGAGAACGTTCTTGGTAAAGAGGGAGAAGGCTTCAAGATCGCACTGGCAGCCATAGACGGCGGCAGAATAGGCATATCCGCCCAGGCTGTCGGCATCGCCCAGAGGGCACTTGACCTTTCGATAGAGAGAGCAAGGACGAGGGAGCAGTTCGGGGGGCCCATCGGAAAGCTCCAGGCCATACAGTGGATGCTCGCGGAGATGGCAACAAAAGTGGAAGCATCGCGTCTCCTGACCCTTCAGGCAGCCTATATCAAAGATACAGGGCAGAGGTTCAGCAAGGAAGCGGCGATGGCAAAGCTCATGTCGAGCGAGACTGCGGTTTTCTGCGCTGACAGGGCGCTTCAGATCCACGGGGGATACGGCTACATGAGGGATTACCCGATAGAGCGTCTATACAGGGACGCAAAGATAACGGAGATATACGAGGGAACCTCCGAGGTCCAGAAACTTGTGATCTCATCCCAGCTCCTTAGATAGATTAATAGATCGATCACTTTCCAATATTATACTTTTATATGAATATTTTTGTATTTATATTTTAAATAATAATAAAAATATTTTTAAAAATCCCCTACCGTGTCCATTTCAGGAAAGGAGGTGTTAAAGATGCAAGGTAGGAAAAGAACAATGGGCGAACCTCTGCAGGTGGATGAGCTGAAGGGACAGAACGGATACGTCGACAGGATCTCTTCCGGTTTGACGACCGGAGATGTTATCAGGTTGATGCTCAAGAGGAGCAGGGTGGCATTTCTGATATTTGCCATTTTCCTCGTATTCTTCCCGATCCTTCTGCTGCCGATCGACCCTATTGGTGCTCTGGTATTCATAGGGATGATACTGTTTGTTCTGCTGATAATGATAAGCGCCCTCGCCATAGGGATCCTCTGCTCGGGGAAGAACGTTGCGAAAATGCTCATGGAAAACAACTACATCCTCGTCCTCAAGGACAGGCTGGTGATACAGAGCCAGGCGGACATGATGATGATCGTTCTGAGGAACGAGGTCCCCATCTCCAAGATCTCATGTATCGAACCTGTACCCGGTACCTACATACCCGAAAGGAGAGAAAAGACCAACCTGTGTACCAGGATCTTCACGGGAATTTACATCCCACCCGTCGGGGGTCTATACCCTATGGCCGCCAAGGATGGAAACCTGATGGTGATCCATCTGAAAAAACCCCATGAGATCCAATGCTCGGGCAGGAGCCCGAACGGCATGTTCCAGCTCGGGGATAAGAGGGAATACGTAAAGGAGATCATAATATCCGTCGAGCCCATGTCACAGGGCCGCCTGACAGAACAGATCTCTTCCAGAAAGATGTGATTGAGCGGAGGGATCATTTGAGAACCCTGGAGAGGATCTCCTCGGCCGCGGAATAGGGATCGATCTCCCTGTCCTGTATCCGGTCGAGGAGCCCCTCGACCTTCCCCTTGAACACTGCCTCGTCGAAGATCAGGTTCATCAGCCGTTTCCGGATGATCTCGACCAGCTCTGCCTGGTAGCGTCTTCTGCGGTGCTCGGCCATCTCGCCTGAGATCTCGAGCTCGCTGTGATGTTTCTCTATCTCGTCCACGATCTCCGTTATTCCCCTGGATTCTATGGCTACCGCACCCAGAACGGGCGTCCTCTTCCCTCCTGCGGATACGGTAAGGTCGACCAGGGATCCTATCTCTGCCATGGTTCGCTCGAACCCGGGGTGGTCAGCCTTGTTCACCACGTAGATGTCCGCTATCTCCATGAGACCGGCCTTGATAGCCTGTATGGAATCGCCAAGACCGGGAACCAGGACCACCATTGTCGTGTCCGCTATCTTGATGATGTCGACCTCGGCCTGGCCCACACCAACCGTTTCCACGATCACTATGTCCTTTCCCGCCGCATCGAGTATCTCCACCACATCGTAAACCGCACTGGCCAACCCTCCGAGCATGCCCCTTGTACCCATGGACCTTATGAATATCTCGGGATCCGTGGTTATCTCCATCATCCTGATGCGGTCTCCAAGGAGCGCACCCCCGCTGAAGGGCGACGTCGGGTCTATGGCAACAATGCCCACGGTCATTCCCCTTCTCCGATACTCCAGTGCGATCTCCGATATCAATGTGGACTTTCCCGCCCCCATTACCCCCGTGATACCTATGATCTGGGCCCGCCCGGAGCTTTGATGAAGCTTTGACATCAGCTCCGCGGCATCCGGGGCATCGTTCTCGGCGAGGGTTATCATCCTGGCTATTGCCCTGGTCTCCCCTTTCAGGACCCTCCCGGCCAGGTCCGTCATCCTTTCACGTTCTCCTTGATGAATCTGATGATATCCTCGAGAGGGGTCCCGGGTCCGAACACTCCTGTGATCCCGGATTCCTTCAACGCCGGCATGTCGCTTTCAGGGATTATCCCCCCGCCGACAACCAGAACGTCCTCCATATTGTTCTTCTTCAGAATATCGGTAACATCCCTGAAAAGTGTCATATGGGCGCCCGAAAGCAGACTTAGACCGATAACGTCTACATCCTCCTGTATGGCGGTGTTCACGATCATTTCCGGCGTCTGATGGAGACCGGTGTAGATGACCTCCATGCCTGCGTCCCTCAAAGCCCTTGCAACGACCTTTGCCCCTCTGTCGTGACCGTCAAGCCCCGGTTTTGCAACAAGCACCCTGATCTTCTTTTCCATTTGTTCAACCCCATCGGTAATCAATATAGAGCCGGTTCCTTGTACTCGCCGAACACCTCTCTGAGCACACCGCAGGTCTCCCCGAGCGTCGCATAAGCATGTACGCAGTCAAGGATGAACGGCATGGTGTTCTCATCACCCTGCGCCGCCTTCCTCAGACGTGAGAGGGCCCGGTCAACCTTGCTCTGGTCCCTTTCGGCTCTCAGCTTCTTCAATCTGTTTATCTGTATCCTCTCCCCCTCCTCGTCCATCTTGAGAATGGGGATATCGACCGGCTCCTCCATCTGGTATTTGTTCACCCCTACTATTGTTCTCTTGCCGTTCTCGTATTTGGTCTGGAGCTTGTAGGATGCGTCAGCGATCTCCCTCTGGAAGAAACCGCTCTCGATCGCCGGTATGACCCCTCCGAACTGCTCGATGCGGTCGAAGTATCTCATTGTCTCCTCCTCCATCTTGTCGGTGAGCCATTCGACATAATAGGAACCGCCGAGCGGATCCACGGTACCCGTGACCCCGGTCTCTTCGGCGATTATCTGCTGTGTCCTGAGAGCGAGCCTTACGGCCTTCTCCGATGGCAGTGCCAGTGCCTCGTCCATGGAATTGGTGTGAAGTGATTGGGTTCCGCCCAGTACCGCCGCAAGGGCCTGGATGGCAACCCGCACCAGGTTGATCTCCGGCTGCTGGGCTGTAAGCGACACGCCGGCGGTCTGGGTGTGGAACCTCATCAGCATGGACCTTGGTTTTTTGGCCCCCAGGTCCTTCATTCCTCTGGCCCATATCCTTCTTGCGGCCCTGTATTTCGCGATCTCCTCGAAGAAATCATTGTGAGCGTTGAAGAAGAAGCTCAGCCTCGGTGCGAATGTGTCGATATCCAGCCCCCTCCTCACCGCCCACCTGACATACTCGAAACCATCTGCAAGTGTGAAGGCCAGTTCCTGAACGGCCGTTGAGCCCGCCTCCCTGATGTGGTAGCCTGAAATGGATATGGTGTTCCACCTGGGAACTTCCTTGAAGCCGAACTCGAATGTGTCCACCGTAAGCCTCATGGAGGGCTCCGGAGGGAAGATAAAAGATTTCTGGGCAATATACTCCTTCAGGACATCGTTCTGTATTGTTCCACCTATCTGCGACCGGGGTATGTTCTGATTGTCGGCATTTGCAATGTAGAAAGCCCAGACGATCGGTGCGGGTCCATTGATGGTCATGGAGGTCGTGATACGGTCCACGGGAATGTCCTTGAAGAGTATCTCCATATCCTTGAGAGATGATATGGCGACCCCGCATTTACCGAACTCGCCTCTGGATTGGGGCTGGTCGGTGTCATAACCGTATAGTGTAGGATAATCGAAGGCGACGCTGAGACCGGTCTCTCCGTGGTCTAGGAGATATTTGTACCTCCTGTTGGTCTCCTCCGCGGTTCCGAAGCCCGCGAACTGCCTCATGGTCCAAAGCCGGCTCCTGTGAAGTGTGGAATGAACACCCCTCAGGTAGGGATACTCCCCCGGAAATCCGATATCCTCGATGTAATCCTTGTCGCGAACATCAACAGGGGTGTAGAGCGGCCCGATATCGGTCCAGGAGAGGTTCTGGAACCTCTCCATCCTCTCGGGTATCCTCTCCTTGAGAGGCGCATAGCAGGTCCTTTCCCACTCATTCCTTCTCTTCTCGATCTCCTTCAGCTTCTCCTTGTCGTACATGCATCTACCCCTTCCTCAGAACTCTATACCTTTCCTTGCCTCGACACCCACTTGATAGAAATGCCTGACCTCCCTCATCTCGGTGACGAGATCTGCCAGCTCCAGAAACTCCCTGGGGGCGTATCTTCCTGTGAGGACAAGCTCCACATTTTCAGGCCTGTCCCTGATGAGTTGCAACACTTCATCAACGGTCAGGAGACCGTAATCCACGGCAACGTTTATCTCATCGAGTATGACCAGGTCGAAGTTCCCGGACATCACGACCTCCCTGGCCTTCACGAATCCGTCTCTGGCAAGCTCTATATCTATTCTTTCCGGGTTCTCCCGGGATACGAACTCGTCCCTTCCGTGCTGGGAGATGCTGAAGTTCCGAACCCCCACCAAAGCGTCAATCTCGCTGTACCTGCGACCCTTCATGAACTGGACCATGTGTACCCTGAGTCCCGCACCGGAAGCTCTCAGACCCAGACCGAGGGAAGCGGTCGTCTTGCCCTTTCCGTTGCCGGTATAGACCTGCAAGTACCCTTTTATCAAGGCCATTGAAGCATCCATAAACCATAATTCGATTTATTACTTTCTTCGACAACCTGAGACAGGCCAGATAAAAACCACCGGGATTTTGCCGGTCCTGTAACTAAGCTACAGAAACTTTTATGTTGGCAGATTTCATTGGCCCATTTGCATGATTCTCGAACTTAACGAACAACAAAAGATGATACGGAACATGGTAAGGGAATTCGCCGAAAAGGAGGTGAAACCCAGGGCCGCCGAGCTCGATGAGAAGGAAGAGTATCCGCATGCTTCCCTCAAGAGAATGGCCGAGCTCGGGATCCTCGGAACGATCATACCCCAGGAATACGGTGGCGCCGGACTCGATACCGTGACCTACTCCATGGTCATAGAGGAGATATCCCGGGCATGCGCCTCCACCGGGGTCGTCACTTCGGTGCATAACTCTCTGACCGCGTGGCCCATTATGCATTACGGGAGCGAAGAACAGAAGAAGAAATACCTGCCCATACTTGCAAGGGGTGAGAAGATCGGCGCTTTTGGTGGGACCGAACCCAACGCCGGGTCTGATCTCGGGGCAATGCAGACGGTTGCTGAGCTCAGGGGTGATCATTATATCATCAACGGGGCAAAGACCTTCATCACCAGCGGACCCAAAGCGGGTATTATTATAGTTTTCGCAGTGACGGACAAAGAGGCGGGACCGAAAGGGATCAGTGCTTTCATAGTGGAGAAGGAGTTCGAAGGTTTCTCTGTTGGTGGCATCTTCGACAAGATAGGGATCAACGCTTCCCTCACCTCCGAGCTGCTCTTCGAGGACATGAAGGTCCCGAAGGAGAATCTGCTCGGCAAAGAAGGCGAGGGGTTCAAGATAGCCCTCAGCACACTTGACGGGGGAAGGATCGGAATTGCCGCCCAGGCGGTGGGGATAGCGCAGGCAGCACTTGATGAGAGCATTGAATACTCCAAGCAGAGACAGCAGTTCGGAAAACCCCTTGCCAAGTTCCAGGCCATCCAGTGGATGATCTCGGAGATGGCAACAAAGGTCGAAGCGGCGAGATTGCTTGTCAGGAACGCAGCATACCAGAAGGACATCGGCAACAGGATAAGCAAGGAAGCTGCCATGGCAAAGTTGTTCGCGGCGGAGACCGCTTCATGGTGCGCCGATAGGGCCATCCAGGTCCACGGAGGTTACGGCTACACAAAGGAGTACCCGGTTGAGAGGCTATACCGCGATGCCCGGATCACGGGCATATACGAAGGAACATCCGAAGTGATGAAGATGGTCATCGCCGGGAGCCTTCTTCGCTGACCATTTACATTAGTGGGGATTTGAAATGGGGGATCTTGATTACGAGAAGGAATACAGAAACTGGAACTGGGATATCCCGGAATTCTACAACATAGGATACGATGTCGTGGACAGGCATTTGGCAGACCCTGCCATGAAGAACAAGGTGGCACTCTACTGGGAGCATGAAACGGGGGAGACAAGGAAATACACTTTCTGGGAGATGTCAACCCTCTCCAACAGAGCCGGGAACATGCTCAGGCAACTGGGCCTGAAGAAAGGGGACCGGTTCCTGATCAGACTTCCGAACATTCCCGAATTCCAGATGATATTCCTCGGTGGTGTGAAGATCGGGGCCGTGCCTATTCCGAGCTCCGTCATGTTCAAGGCAAAGGAGGTCGAGTACAGAATACTCGACAGCGATGCGGTCCTGGTGATAACGACACCTGAGTATGTTGGGGAGGTCGAGAGTATCAGGAATAACTGCCCGTCGCTGAAGCATATACTGGTCATCGGGAAACCGCAGGGAGATCAGCATTCATTCTATGATCTGCTGAATGCTTCATCCAGATACCTCGAGATAGAAAGGACCCGACCCGACGATATGGCCTTTTTCTGCTACACCAGCGGAACAACGGGTATGCCAAAGGGAGCGGTACACGCACACAGATGGGCCATCGGAAACGATCCAAATGCACGCTACTGGCAGGCCTTCAAACCGGATGACATCATGGCACACACCGGAGCCCTGTCATGGATATATCCGCTGGGCAACGCCTTCATCTACGCCTGGAGGCATGGAGCGTCCGTCCTCCTTTACGAGGGAAGGTTCGATCCAGTGAAATGGTTCGAGCTCCTTGAGAGATATCAGGTAACCAACCTTGCCTGCGTACCGACGGGATACAGGATGTTCCTGACCGTGAACGATTTCGAGAAGAATTACGACCTGTCGCAGCTGAGGCACTGTATCAGCGCCGGGGAGCCCCTGAACCCCGAAGTGATAGCCGAGTGGAAGAGAAAACTAGGAATCCAGATATACGATGGGATAGGGATGACCGAGTGCATGGTCTATCTCTCGAACATTCCCGGAATGGAGATCAAACCCGGATCATGCGGCAGGCCACAGCCGGGACATGTATGTGCCATCGTGGATGATGAGGGCAATCCCGTTCCCCGGGGTGAGCTCGGAACCCTTGCTGTCCACAAGGACGATCCCGGACTGTTCCTCGAATACTGGAACAAACCCGAAAAGACCGCGGAATGCTTCAGAGGCGAATGGTTCCTCACCGGTGACACACTCTTCATGGATGAGGACGGATATTACTGGTTCTCGGCGAGGGGCGACGACCTCATCATGACGGCTGGGTACAGGGTTTCCCCCTTCGAGGTGGAATCCACGCTCATCGAGCATCCGGCGGTACTCGAGGCTGCGGTCGTGGCAAGCCCGGATCGGATGAGAGGCGTGATCGTCAAGGCATTCCTGATACTGAACGAGGGATACGATGCTTCGGAGGATCTCCTGAGGGATATTCAGAAGTTCATGAAGGAAAATGCGGCCCCTTACAAATATCCAAGGGAGATCGAGTTTGTCAAGGAATTACCAAAGACACAATCAGGTAAGATCAAGCGTAAGCTCCTGAGAGAACAGGAGCTCGAAAAGAAAAAGGAGTGAGAATGATGAATATTGTGGTATGTGCAAAGCAGGTGGTGGATGTCGGGGAGATAAAGATCAATCCCTCCACGAACAAACCTGTTCTGGAAGGGATCCCCAAGAAGATCAGCGATATCGACAAGAATGCCGTGGAAGAGGCCATCAGGACCAAGGAGAGAACAGGGGGGAAGATCACCGTCCTGACCGTTGGAACTTCGGATGCCAGGGAGAAGATCAAGGAGCTCCTGGCAATGGGAGCAGATGAGGGGATCCTCATCCCGAAACCACAGGGAGCAGACTACCACGTGGTATCGAAACTTCTTGCAAAAGCGGTGGAAAAGATCGGGGATGTGGGTCTCGTCCTGTGCGGTGAGGCTTCCATCGACATGTTCTCGGGCCAGGTCGGACCGAGGATCGCAGGATACCTGAACTGGCCCCAGCTTACCTACGCGTTCAAGGTCGAACCCTCCGACGACAGGATAAAGGCGCAGAGGAACATGGGTGACAGGATGGTCGTCTCGGAATCGGGCTATCCCGTTGTTGTGACCGTGACCAAGGAGATCAATGAACCAAGGCTTCCGAGCCTCATGCAGATCCTGGGATCCGCAAGCAAGCCCATACATGAATGGACACCGGCCGATCTGGGACTCGAGGGAGAAGGAGCCAGGGTCCAGGAGATGGATTTGAAGGGCATAGCAATGGAAAGGAAGAACGTCATCTACAAGGATGACCTGGATTCGGCAGTGAACGATCTAACGGAAAAACTCGCCAAAGAGGGGCTGCTGGGGTGATATCATGGTGTTAGTATTCTCGGATGTTAAGAAGAACGGTCTTGAGCTCCTTGCAAAGGCAAGGGAACTTGCGGACCAGAAGGGCGACAAGGTAACCGCCGTACTGATAGGGAAGGCCTCCGGGGATTGGGCCGGGGATTACATCAAGCATGGCGCCGACAGGGTCATCACGGCGGGGGCTTCGATGGAGAACTTCAAGGCGGAGGAGGCAGCCGACATCCTTGAGGCTGTTGTGAAGGAAGAGCAATCCGCTGTCGTTCTCATCTCATCAACAAAGGACGGAAAGGAGCTGGCCCCGAGGCTTGCGGCAAAGCTGGATGCCGGCTGCATCTCGGATGCCGGCAAGATCTATTATCAGGGTGATTCCGTCATAGCCGAAAGGGGTGTTTACAGCGGAAATGCTATCGCCATTGAGCAGTTCATCTCGCTGCCAGGGATCATAACCGTACCGGGGAAGGCCTACGACCCACTCGCCCCGGACCCCTCAAGGTCCGGAGAGATCATACAAAAGGAAATGGATCTCAAGGACTACGGCTCGAAGATCATGGATGTCCAGAAGATGAAAACAGAGGGGACCAATGTGGAGGATGCGGAGATAATCGTATCCTGCGGAAGAGGGTTCAAAGGGTCGGATGACCTCAAGCTAATACGAGAGCTTGCAGAGATTATCAAGGGGAATACCCTCGGATGCTCGAGACCCATTGCTGCGGACCTGAAATGGTTGTCGGAGGACCACTGGATCGGGCTTTCCGGTCACAAGGTAAAGCCAAAATTGTACATTGCATGCGGGATATCCGGTCAGATACAGCATGTTGCCGGCATGAGGGACTCCGGTGTGATCGTGGCCATCAACAAGGACCCGGATGCGCCCATTTTCAACTCTGCCGATTACGGCATAGTGGGAGACCTTTACCAGGTCATACCCAAACTCATTGACGCTATAAAACAGAAGATGTGACGCATCCCTTGCTCCCATCTTTACACTGTAAACGGGGAAATCACATGAGTATTACAGATTTGACCTCCATGGCGGAGGCACAGGTCGGCGAAAGGCAGGAGATCAACGAGAGGCTTCGGAAACTTCGCGAGGAGGTCTCCGATTCCTGCTTCCAGTGCGCCAGGTGCACATCCGGATGCGAGGCACACAAACTGCTGGAACTGGAGCCCCACAGGATCGTCGCCCTTCTGAAAAGGGGTCTCATCGACGAGATGGTGAACTCGGACATCATCTGGACCTGCATGAGCTGTTTCAAGTGCAAGGAAAGATGCCCGCAGAAGGTAGCTCCCGTGAACATCCTTTTCACCCTGAAGAACCTGGCCGTCGCAAGCGGAAAGCAGATCCCGGGCGATTTCACTGCAATGCTCCAGAGTGCCATGGGCATCGGGCTCATACAGGACGTCCAGTCCGTTCCCACAAGATCGGGAGAGACAAGAAGAAGGGAGGACCTTGGCCTCCCTCCGTGCTCGAAGCCAGTAGACCCTGCAAAATTCCAGCAGACCATAATGACCGTTGCCATGGAGAAGGTGTAGAGGAGTGGAGATGACAAGATACGCGCTATATCCCGGTTGCCTGATGCCAACAGAGCAGTACGGCTATGAGGTGTCACTTAAAAGCACACTCCCGCTCCTCGGTGTGGAGCTGGTGGAACTTCAGGGATTCTCCTGCTGCGGTGAGCCTCTTAAGAGCATCAACCAGATGCTCACACTTACCCTCTCGGCCAGAAATCTTGCCATCTGTGAGAAGGAAGAACTCGACATACTGGTCCCTTGCCCCATGTGTCATCTTGCCCTTTCCGAATCAAAGAGCATTCTCGACGGAGATGCAAAGATGAAGGAAAGGATCAATTCCAAACTCTCGGGGGAGGGCCTCGAATACAGGGGCATTTCCCGGATATTCCACATTATCGACCTGATCCATGATGTCATAGGTCTTGATGCTGTCAGGGAGAAGGTGGAAAAACCACTTTCAGGGCTAAACTTTGCAACCCATTACGGTTGTCATCTTATCAGGCCCTCCAGCCTCGGAAGGCCCGTGGACCCGGAGAACCCGCAGAAGATGGAGAATATACTGGAGGCTCTGGGGGCAAAGGCGGATGATTACGCCGAAAAGCTGGATTGTTGCGGGGCCCCGCTCCTTCCCGTCCATCCCGAAACGTCCCTTACAAAGGCAGGACAGAAGCTCAGGTCGATCCAGGAACAGGAGTTCAGCGGAATGGCCCTCTCCTGTCCCTGGTGCCACAAGATGTACGATTCCAGACAGAAAAAAGCAGGGGAAACGGTCGGAGCCCGATTGAGCGTCCCCGTGTTCTACCTGACCCAGCTCATGGGGCTCGCTTTCGGCGTTGACGGGGAGAAGCTCGGATTGGACCTGAATCTCAGCCCCCTTGAGAAGGTCCTTGACAGGGAAAAGGAGGTGACATCTTGAGGAGGATCGGCGTGTTCGTCTGCCACTGCGGGATCAACATTGCCTCAAAGGTGGATGTGGAGGATGTGACCGATTTCTCGTCCAGGCTTGAGGGTGTGGTGGTTTCAAAAGATTACAAGTACATGTGCTCCGACCCGGGGGCAAAGCTCATCAAGGACTCCATATCCGAATACGGACTCGACGGGGTCGTGATTGCAAGCTGCTCCCCGAGGATGCACGAGCATACCTTCAGGGGGGTGGCCGAAGATGGGGGGATCAATCCTTACAACGTTGAGATCACGAACATCCGGGAGCAGTGCTCATGGGCCCATGAGGACCGGGGGGAAGCAACAAAGAAGGCAAAGTCCCTGGTCAGAGCAGCCGTTGCCAAGGCGCTTCTTCTGGAGCCCCTGGAGAAATCACGAACCCCGGTAACCCCGGAAGCCCTGGTCATCGGCGGAGGGATCGCGGGAATGCAGGCCGCCCTGGATATCGCCGACGACGGTTTCAAGGTACATCTTGTCGAGAAGGAGCCGACGATCGGTGGCAGGATGGCCCAGCTTGACAAGACCTTCCCGACACTTGACTGCTCATCCTGCATCCTGACACCCAAGATGATGGAGACCAAGAACCACCCCAACATTGACCTCATGACCTATTCCAGGGTGATCTCCGTCGAGGGTAGCGTCGGAAATTACAGGGTCAAGGTCCTGAAAAAGGCAAGATATGTCGATGTGGACAAGTGCACGGGATGCGGTGACTGCACCACCGCATGCAGGATCGCGGGACATGTCCCCGACCCCTTCAACATGAACATGGGTAAGAGAGCGGCGGCCTATATCCCGTTCCCGCAGGCGATACCGCTGAAGGCGACCCTTGACCCCGATCACTGCCTGATGCTGAGATTCGGAAAATGCGGGGACGGCCCCCTCTGTGTCAAGGCCTGCGAAGCGGGAGCAATCGATTTCGATCAGAAGGACCAGGAGATCGAGATCAATGTCGGTACCATCGTTGTCGCAACCGGTTACGATGTCCTCGATGCGGGCAAACTCTTCGAGTATGGTTACACCAGATCACCCGATGTCATCACAACCCTGGAGCTGGAGAGGCTGATAAGTTCCTCGGGGCCCACAAAGGGTGAGGTGGTCCTGCCCTCGAGCAATGAGAAGCCGAGGTCGGTTACCTTCATATTATGCGCCGGCTCCAGGGACGAGACACAATGTACCTGGTGCTGCAGGATCGGCTGCATGAGCGCACTAAAGCATGTCTATCTTCTGAGGGAGAAGCTTCCCTGCGAGACGGAGATCAACATCTGTTACACGGATATAAGGTCCTTCGGGAAGGGATACGAGGAATTCTACAGAAAGATCAGGGGGGTGGGTGTGAGCTTCTTCCGGGGAAGACCTTCCGAGGTAAGGGTGAGCAGGAAGAACATAACCATAGATGTCTTCGACACAACCACGAACAAGCTCTTCGAGATCGGGACCGAGATGGTGGTTCTGGTCCCCGCTCTTGTCCCCAGGGCCGACTCGGAGGAGTTCTCGAGGATACTGGGTCTATCCAGAAGTGGTGACGGCTTCCTGCTGGAGGCACACCCGAAACTGAGACCCATGGACACCTTCGTGAACGGGATATTCGTTGCGGGATGCTGCCAGGGGCCCAAAGACATCTCCGACACGGTATCACAGGCAAGCGGTGCCGCATCAAGGGCTGCCGGCATACTGACCAAGGACGAACTGGAAAATGACCCGCTGATAGCTTGGGTAGACCCCGAGGTCTGTGTCGGATGCGGTGTTTGCGTCGAGGTATGCGCATACTCGGCAAGAAAGATCAACGAGGTCACGGGCATCGCCGAGGTGGACGATGCCCTGTGCGCCGGTTGCGGAGCATGTATAGCCGCATGTCCGTCGAATGCCTGCACCCACCGCAACTACACCAAGCAACAGCTTGTGAGGATGATAGACGAGGTGGTCTGAAATGACGGCAGCTGCGGGAGAGGAGATGAAGAGATCCGGGACAAGCGGCGTCCAGGGTTCCGTAATGGTGGTTGGGGCAGGCATATCGGGCATACAATCATCACTTGACCTTGCGGATGCCGGTTTCAAGGTCTATCTCGTCGACAGCGGAATGTCCATCGGCGGAACCATGACCCAGCTTGACAAGACCTTCCCAACGAACGATTGCTCGATGTGCATTCTCGCCCCCAAACTGGTCTACACCGGAAGGCACCGCGATATCGATATTATTACCAATTCGGATGTTCTGGGGATCGAGGGGGATGTCGGTAATTTCCAGGTCAGGCTGCGGAAGCGGCCCAGGTTCGTTGACCCCGAAAAATGCAACGGCTGCGGTGACTGTGTTGAGCACTGTCCGGTTCTCATGCCGTCGGAGTATGACGAGGGTCTGGGAGAACGGCACGCCATCTTCCAGCCCTTTCCCCAGGCGATACCGAACATCTACGCGATAGATAAGAGCGAAGAGAGATCACCCTGCAGGATCGCATGTCCGGCGGACCTCAACGCCCACGCTTTCATCTCCCTTGCATCCCGGGAGAGGTTCGCCGAGGCCTATCACCTCATCAAGGAGAGGGTCCCGCTTCCCGGTTCCCTGGGAAGAATTTGCTACCACCCCTGCGAGACAGAGTGCAACAGGAAGGAATTAGACGAGCCACTCTCAATATGCAGGATAAGGAGGTTCATCGCCGACTGGGCCCATGAGCATCCGGATGAGGTCGAGAAAGCACTGAGGGAGAGGGAAGACCGCTATTCCAGGATCGAAGGATGGGAGGCGCCCCTCAGGAGAGGTGACGAAAGGAAGGTTGCCGTGATCGGCGCCGGACCTTCGGGTCTTACCGCTGCGGCGGACCTGTCAGACATGGGATACCGGGTCACCATCTTCGAGGCCATGGACAGGGCCGGGGGAATGATGAGATACGGGGTACCGGGTTACAGGCTTCCCAACGATTACCTTGAGAGGGAGATCGACCTTCTGCTCCGGGAGAAGGACATCGAAATAAAGTACAACAGAAGGTTCGGAACCGACCTGACCCTTGAGGACCTGAGGAAAGAAGGTTACAACGCCACATATCTCGCGGTCGGATCATGGAAACCGCGGGAGCTCCAGTTCGAGGCCTGCGATCCCGACTGCATCCGGCAGGGGATCGACTTCCTGAAAGATGTGAATTCCGAAGGGTTCGAGAAGGGCCACCTGAAGGGAAAAAGGGTCCTTGTCATTGGTGGGGGAAACGTTGCAATGGACTGCGCCAGGTCCGCAAGAAGGCTCGGGGCGGACATCACCGTGGTGTACAGGCGGACCGAGGAAGAAATGCCCGCACACCCGGATGAAGTGGATCAGGCCAGGGAGGAGGGCATCGAGTTCGAGATGCTGACATCCCCTAAGAAAATGGTTGAAAAGGCCTGTCAGACCTGTCTGACCTGCCAGCGGATGGCACTCGGTGAACCCGACAAGAGCGGCAGGAGGAAACCGGTACCTATCGAAGGTGAAGAGGCGGACCTTCCATGCGATATCGTAATTTTCGCCATAGGCCAGGAGATCGAGGAAAGCACCCTTGAGGGTTCCGGGATAAGATTCGATGGGGGCAAGATAGCAGCAGATGCGATCTCTCTTCAGACCTCGGAACCGGACGTTTTTGCCGGAGGAGATGCCTTCACGGGACCAGCTTCCGCTGTGGAGGCCATCGGCGCCGGGCACAGAGCCGCCGTGTCCATTGACAGATACGTGAATGGGGAGGATCTGAAAGAAGGGAGGGAGGTGAAGGAGGAAAAGGGGGCAGAAATTCCCGAAAGGACCATGCGGATAAGGACAGATAGGATCAAGCCATCATCACTGGATATGGGGAGGAGGCTCGAAACTTTTGACGAGATAGAATCCACCTTCAGCGTCCAAGAGGTTGTAGGGGAGGCAAAAAGATGCCTGAACTGCAGCGGATGCTGCGACTGTTACCAGTGCGTGGAGCACTGCCAAAGGGGAGCGGTGGACCACTTTATGGCCGAAAAGGAAGAGATCATCAACGTGGGGGCGGTCATACTTTCACCCGGGTCTGACGCTTATCGTCCACCGGTCGGCGGAAGCCTGGGCTACGGCCTTTATCCGAACGTTCTGACCTCCATCGAGTTCGAGAGGATGCTCTCCGCATCCGGTCCCTACAGGGGACACGTCAAAAAACTGTCTGACGGGGAGGAACCGAAAAGGATCGCGTGGCTACAGTGTGTCGGCTCCAGGGACGAGAGCTGCGATCACCGGTACTGCTCCTCCGTATGCTGCATGTATGCGATCAAGGAAGCAGTGATCGCAAAGGAGCACCTGCCCGGCGGCCTCGAGACACACATCTACTTCATGGACATGAGGTCCTTCGGGAAGGACTTCGAGAAATACTACGAGAGGGCCGAGGAAGAATACGGTGTCGTCTTCAGAAGGAGCAGGATCCCGAGGATAGAACAGAACAGGGACACAAAAGAGCTCAATTTGAGATACATCGACGATGAGGGAAGGGTTCTCGAGGATACCTATGATATGATAGTATTGTCGGTGGGCCTTCAGCCCTGCTCGGTCCTTGGAGACCTCAGCGAGGCTGTCAAGGTCAACCTCAACCAGTACGGATTCATCCAGACCGATCCCTACTTCCAGGTGGAAACCGGAAGAAAGGGCGTCTATGCTTCGGGGTCCGCAACAGAGCCAAAGGACATACCGGAGAGCGTCACCCAGGCCTCGGCTGCCGCCGCCATGGCAGCCCGGGATGTCTCATCGGCAAGGTTCTCCCAGGTAAGGGAGAAGGTGTATCCCAGGGAGAGGGACATCGGGAACGATTTCCCGAGGACCGGCGTTTTCATCTGCCACTGCGGGATCAATATCGGCGGTGTAATAGATATCGACAGGGTCGTGGAGCATGCAAGAGGTCTGCCGTATGTGGCCTACGCCGACGACGAGACCTTCACCTGCTCGGCGGATTCCCTCGAGAGGATGAAGGAGAAGATAGGGGACATGGGGTTGAACAGGATCGTTGTCGCATCATGCACCCCGAGGACCCATGAACCGCTCTTCCAGGATACCCTTAGGGAAGCAGGGCTCAATCCGCATCTCTTCGAGATGGTGAACCTCAGGGACCAGAATTCATGGGTCCACCGGAACTTCCCCGAGATGGCGACCAGGAAGGCCATTGAGACCGTGGAGATGGGAGTGGCCAAGGTCAACGAGCTGACTCCCGTTTCGCACCACAGGATCCCGGTCATCAACGAGGCGCTGGTAATTGGAGGAGGGATCGCGGGGATGGCATCTGCCCTCTCCATTGCGGACCAGGGATACAGGGTGCATCTGGTGGAAAAAGAGGGAGATCTGGGGGGTCATCTCGGAGAGATCTATCTTGGTGTGGGGGACGAAAAACCTCAGAAGCTTTTGAAGGATACCGTATCGAGGGTACTGGAGCATCCCCTGATAGAGGTCCACACGGGTTCCGAGCTGGGGGAGATCACCGGATATGTGGGCAACTTCACCTCAAAGATCGTCAAAGGAGAGGGCTCGGAGATGGTCCAGCACGGTGTGGTTGTGGTGGTAACCGGTGCGGAACCTTACGAGCCCACGGAATACTCCTACGGAAAGAGCGATCGCATCATGATGCAGAAGGACCTGGAGAAGGAGCTCTTTGACGGCTCTGATCGTTTGAAGGGGCTTGAAGAGGTTGTTATGATCCAGTGCGTTGGTTCCAGGAACGATGAGCATCCCTACTGCTCGAGGATATGCTGCTCCAACGCTTTGAAGAACGCCGTGGAACTGAAGAGGAGGAAACCTGATACTGCTGTATACGTTCTCTACAGGGATATCAGGACCTACGGTTTCAGGGAGGACAGTCTCTATGCGGAGGCAAGGAGGCTGGGTGTCATATTCTTCAGGTTCGACAGGGACGCCGAGCCTGAGGTTTCAGTGAAAAAGAATGGACTGGATGTCAGGTCCAGAGACCATGTCCTGAACAGGGAAATCGTTTTCCATCCGGACCTTCTGGTCCTGAGCACCGGGATCGTTCCGGCCGATAATACTAAGATCGCCAGGCAGCTCAAGGTACCACTAAACGGTGATGGATATTACTCGGAAGCCCACATGAAGCTCAGGCCCGTTGATTTCTCGGCGGACGGGATATATCTCGCGGGGACCGCCCATTCTCCCAGGTTCCTGGAAGAATCCATCATGCAGGCCGAGGCCACGGGCGCAAGGGCCGTCACCATACTGTCCAGGGAATATCTGGAGACAAAGGGCAACGTGGCAAGGGTTTCATCCAGGTTCTGCGCCGGGTGCCAGCTCTGCCTTCAGGTATGTCCATACGATGCCATAGATTTCGATGAGGACGAGAAAGTGGTCGTTGTGAACGAGATCCTCTGCCAGGGATGCGGCGCGTGCGCTGCGATCTGCCCCAGCGGGACCTCGCAGCAGAGTTCTTTCACGAAGAAACAGATAATGTCCATGATAGACGCATGTTTGAAATGAGGAGGGAGCAAATGAGCGAAGATTTCGAACCCAAGATCGTCGGTTTCCTGTGCAACTGGTGCTCGTACGCGGGCGCCGACCTTGCAGGGACCAGCCGCATTCAGTATCCGCCAAATATCAGGGTGATCCGGGTCATGTGCTCGGGCGCAGTGGATTCGGTCTACATCAACAGGGCATTGCTGGAGGGGGCCGATGCGGTATTGATAGGGGGGTGCCATCTCGGCGACTGCCACTACCTGAACGGCAACTACAAGGCAAGGAGAAGGATGGTACTGCTGAAGAACATATTGCAAACCCTCGGGATGGAGCCCGAGAGGGTCTGGGTAAGGTGGATATCCGCTTCCGAGGGACAAAAGTTCGCCGATACGGTGAAGGAGATAGTGGACGAGACGAAGAAGCTCGGTCCGAACCCCATGAGGGATAGGTGGAACCTGTAGGAGGTGTGTTGTATGGAAGAATATCTTTTACCGTTGATCGATGGGAATGCATCAAGGACCGTTAATAAAATGTTGAAGTCACTGCTTAAGAGCGGAAAGGTCAGCGCCGTCCTGGCCCTTCAGGAAACTCCTTCCGGAAGGTCGGCCTTCTCCGCCATGGTATCGGATCCGGGGAAGCTCGATACCAACGTTTTCGCTCCCACTCTGCCCGTCTCGACGGCCACCATGGTTTCAAGGATCACAAAGCACGGGGGAGCGAAAAGTCCGGTTCTTGTCGTTCTACGCAGCTGCGAGAACAGGGCGCTGACGGAGCTTTTCAAGTTGAAACAGGCGAACCCTGTAAATATTATAATGGCCGGAGTGGACTGCCCCGGTACCTTCGACATCAACACTTATTCCAACTTTCCCGGAGACGGGACCCCAACGGAGACCGTTTTTGATGAAAAGGAGAAGGGGAAATACATGAGGTCCGCATGTCTATCCTGCAAGGACCCTGTTCCTTCCCGGGTCGATATTACCATAGGAATATTCGGAGCAGACCTGAAAAAGGGGTTGTACATCTCTGCCAGCACCGAAACGGGAAAGGAGCTTCTGGCAGACCTGAAACTCGGGAAGTTCAAGGACCAGAAGGCCAGGGAGAAGGCTGTGAAAGAGGTGAGGGAACGATCGGATGCCGCCAGGGAGAAGCAAATCAGAGACCATTCCGATATAAAGGGAGTGGACGGTATCGCCCGGTTCTTCGACACCTGCATAAACTGCCACAACTGCATGAACGCATGTCCCATATGCTACTGCAAGGAGTGTCTGTTCGATTCTGCGGTCTTCGATCTCGAGGCCGGAAAATACATAAACAAGGCCAAAAGCAAGGGGGCGTTCAAGACCCCGACGGATTCGATCCTGTTCCACATCACGAGGTTCAACCACATGATACTTTCCTGCGTCCAGTGCGGACTCTGCGAACAGGCATGCCCCTCGAACATTCCGCTCATGGATATCATTATACCGATAGCGGAGAACGCCCAGAAGGAGTTCGAATACCTGCCCGGCAGGGACCTCGAGGAGCAGCTTCCCATGATATTTTACCGGGAAGAGGAGTTCGAGGATGTGGGGGAGCGATAGATGGAAGCAGTTGACACAAAGGAACTGGATCCGAACTTCAAATTCGAGATCGCCGGAATGGAGGGCGGCCAGGGCATCCTGAAATGCTTTGCCTGCGGATCGTGTACGGCAAGATGTCCCGAGCAGGAGGTCAAGGAAGAATGGGATCCAAGGAAGATCATAAGGATGACCCTTCTCGGAATGAGGGAGGAGGTGCTCTCCTCCGAGTTCATCTGGATCTGCTCCTCGCATTATACATGCCTCGAGAAGTGCCCCCAGGGTGTCAACGTGAAAGGGGTCATGGACCAGATAAGGAACGAGAGGCTCAGGGAAGAGGCCATGGAGGACATCACCGGTAAAACCTCCGAGAAGAGGATGGACCTCTCCTTCAAATACAGGATCGCCGAAGGGGAGGCTGGAAAGGATATCTACAACTGCTTCGCCTGCGGAACTTGCACAGCGGGGTGTCCGGAGAGGGATCTTGACCCGCTGTACTCTCCAAGGAAGGTCATCAAGGCCTCCCTCCTTGGAATGAAGGACAGGGTCTTTGGCAACAGGTTCGTTGAGATCTGCTCCACCCATTACAGGTGCCTCGAGGAATGTCCCCAGGGTGTCAAGATACCGGAGCTGATGTATGCCATAAGAGAGCTGGCCATTAAAGAGGGTTATACCAGGAAGTGAAGAGATGTCGGGAAAGGAGATGGTAGGCGCGGTCGCTGTTGTTGGCGGAGGTATAGCGGGAGTGCAGTCCTCCCTGGACCTTGCCGATATGGGATTCAAGGTATACCTGATAGAGAAAACACCCGCCATCGGCGGTATAATGGCCATGCTGGACAAGACCTTCCCGACGAACGACTGTTCGATGTGCATTCTTTCACCGAAACTGGTGGACTGCTCCAGGCATCCGAACATCGAGATAATGACGCTGACGGAGGTCAAGGGGATCGAGGGGGAGCCCGGCAATTTCAAGGTCAAGGTCCATATCAAGCCAAGGTATGTCAACATCGATAAATGCACATCCTGCGGTGCATGCTCGGAGGTGTGTCCCATAAAGCTCCCGAGCGAGTTCGAGCAGGGGCTTGAGATGAGAAAGGCCGCATTCAAGGTGTATCCACAGGCCATCCCGAACGCCTACGTTATCGACAAGGAAGGACAGCCCGGCTACAGGGGATGCGTTGAATGCATGGCATGCGTCAAAGCCTGCAGCGTGGGAGCGGTGGAGCATGATCAGAAACCCCGGGACATGGAGCTTGATGTCGGGGCTGTTATACTTGCCATGGGGGCCCACCCCTTCGAACCGGGGGTAAAGAAGGAACTCGGATACGGCAGGTTCAGGAATGTCGTGACAAGCCTCGAGTTCGAGAGGATACTCTCGGCCTCTGGCCCATATCAGGGCCATATCAGGAGACCGGGGGACGGGAAGGACCCGAAAAGGATAGCCTGGATACAGTGCGTCGGTTCCAGGGACAGGACCATCAACCACGAGTACTGCTCGGCCATGTGCTGCATGTACACTGCCAAAGAGGCGGTTATTGCCAAGGAGCACGAGCCGGGAATATCCCCGACGGTGTTCTACATCGATGTGAGGTCATACGGCAAGGATTTCGACAGGTACATTACCCGGGCCAGGGAGGAGCACGGGATCAGATATGTGAGGTCCAGGATATCCGAGATCTTCGAGAAGAAGGAAAATGGAGACCTTTTCATCCGATACGAGGACGAGAGAGGGGACCTTCACGAGGAGGTCTTTGACATGGTGGTTCTATCCATAGGTCTCTGCATGAACGAACCAAGGTCCACGGCCCTGAAGGAGCTCGGGTTGGAGGTCAACGAGTTCGGTTTTGCCTACTCCCACCAGAAGGACCCGGTCTCACTCGTGAGACCCGGAATCTTCATGGCCGGGAGTTTCATGGAACCCCAGGCCATACCGGAAGCGGTAATGCAGGCGTCAGCCGCTGCATCCCATGCGGCCGCCCTCTTGAGGGATGCAAGGGGCACACTGGCTGCTCCAAGGACAGAATACAGTGAAAGGGACGTGTCCGGTGAGGATCCCCGGATAGGCGTCTTCATCTGCCATTGCGGTATAAACATCGGAAGCACGGTGGATGTTCCCGGTGTTGTGGAGTATGCAAAAGGCCTCGAGAACGTTGTGTATGCCGATGAGAACATTTACACATGCTCTGAAGACACTCAGAAGAAGATAGTAGAGATCATAAAGGAGCACGATCTCAACAGGGTCATTGTTGCCGCCTGCTCACCGAGGACACATGAGCCGCTTTTCAAGAAGAGTCTTGCCGAGGCGGGTCTCAACCCACATCTCCTGGAGATGACCAACATCAGGGAACACTGCTCGTGGGTACACACGGACTGCGGTCTTGCCACCCGGAAGTCGAAGGACCTGGTGGCGATGACCGTGGCGAAGTCAAGGATGCTCCAGCCCATTCCCGCACTGAAGATCGATGTTACCCAGAGGGCACTGGTGATCGGGGGAGGGGTTTCCGGAATCACCGTTGCGCTTTCACTTGCCGATCAGGGTTACGAGACCGTCCTCGTGGAGCGGAGGGACCGGCTGGGGGGTCGGTTGAACGAGCTTCATTACACGGTCGAGGGGATAGATATCAGGGGGCTCCACCAGGACCTGGAGAGGAAGATCGAGGAAAATGAAAGGTTGAAGGTCCACATCTCCTCATCGGTATCTTCCATCAAGGGATACGTGGGGAACTACGAGGTGGAGCTCGAAACCCCAGAAGGGATGGTCGGGGAAAAGATCGGGGCGATCATAGTGGCAGTCGGTGCCGATGAGCAAAAACCTTCGACCTACGGCTACGGGTCGGATGTCAGGATCAAGACCCAGTCTGAAGTGGAGGATTATCTTGCAAGGATCAGGCCGGATATGGTCAGAGACGGAGAGACCTTCGCGTTCCTCCAGTGCGTGGAGAGCAGGGAGAAGGGAAGGGAGTACTGCTCGAGGATCTGCTGCATGGGGGCCCTGAAGAACGCACTTAAGATCAAGGAGCTTAACCCGAGGGCGGAGGTGTTCATTCTCTACCGGGACCTGATGACCTACGGTTTCTTCGAGAGATACTACATGCAGGCCAGGGACAAGGGGGTTATGTTCCTGCAGTTCGATCCGGAGAGAAAGCCCGGGGTCGAGGTCGGGGACCGGATCACTTTGAAGGTCTGGGAACCCATGCTCGGAGAAGAGCTCGAGATATCGGCCGACCATCTGATACTGTCATCGGGTATGATACCGGACGGCGAGAACGAGAAGCTGGCAAGGATGCTCAAGGTCCCCATCAATCAGGACGGATTCTTCCTGGAGGCACATGTGAAGCTCAGACCCGTGGATTTCTCCACAAGGGGCGTTTTCCTCTCCGGGTGCTGCCACCTGCCCAAGTTCTTGGGCGAATCCATATACCAGGGGCAGGCAGCCGCTGCAAGGGCCGCAACATTGCTGTCAAGTCCCTCCCTCGAGGCGGAGCCCAACATCGCGGTTGTCGATATCGACATGTGCTCCGGCTGCAAAACATGTATCTCTCTTTGCCCCTACAATGCCATAGACTCCGTGACAGAGGAGATCGACGGGGTGGAGGTAACCCACGCCCTGGTGAACGAAGGGCTCTGCCAGGGCTGCGGAACCTGCGCCGCCGCATGCCCATCAGGGGCCATTCATCAGAGAGGGTTCAAGGATGATCAGATACTGGCGATGGTCCGGGTGCTCGGCTCCTGCCAGTCAGGGGGTGGCAGCTGATGACCGAAGACAGCTTCGAACCCAATGTGATAGCCTTCCTCTGCAACTGGTGCTCCTACGCCGGTGCGGACCTTGCCGGAACATCCCGGCTCAAGTATCCTCCGAACGTGCGTGATATCAGACTGATGTGCTCGGGAAGGGTGGACCCGGTATTCATCCTGGAAGCGCTCAGGCAGGGAATAGACGGCGTGCTTGTTGCGGGATGCCATCCGGGGGACTGCCATTACCAGTCCGGGAACTACAAGACCAACAGGAAGGTAAGACTCCTCGGGAGATTGCTGAAGGAGCTCAACATGGAACCCGGGAGGGTCAGGTTCGAGTACATATCTGCCTCCGAGGGACAGAAGTTCGCCGATGTTGTCACCGATTTCGTTTCACAGCTGAAGGAGCTCGGTCCCAATCCGCTCAAGGGGGAATGCCCTTGACCGACGAGAAGCTTAAATTCGGTTTCTACTGGGCGGCATCCTGCGGAGGATGCGAGATTGCTGTGCTTGACATCGATGAGAAGATCCTGGATGTTGTTGCAAGGGCCGATATCCTGTTCTGGCCTGTGGCGATCGATACGAAATATAGGGATGTCGAGGCCATGCCCGACGGCCACATGGATGTCTGCTTCTTCAACGGGGCCGTGAGGACCACGGAACAGGAAGAGCTTGCGCATCTTCTGAGGAAGAAGTCAAAGTATCTGGTGGCCTTCGGCTCCTGCGCGGTGACGGGGGGCATACCCGGTCTTGCGAACATTGCCAACAGGGAGGAGGTCTTCAGGACAGCTTACCTCGACAACCCCTCTACCGTCAACGAAGAGGGTGTATTACCTTCAACGGAAAGCAGGGTGAAGGAAGGGAAATTGACCCTCCCCGGGTTCTACGATACAGTGAAGTCCCTTGACCAGGTGGTTGATGTGGACTACTATCTTCCCGGTTGTCCTCCTCCGACGAACCTCATACTCGATGCAGTTACCGCAGTGTTCGATGGAAAGCTTCCGCCAAAGGGGACGGTAATTGCGCCGAACAAGTCCGTGTGCGATGAGTGCAGGTTCGAGAGATCGGAGAAGAGGATAACGAAGATCAGAAGGATCTACGAGGTTGAAAAGGTCGAGGACAAGTGCCTGCTGGAGCAGGGAATAATCTGCTACGGCCCGGCCACAAGGGGCGGTTGCGGTGCCAGGTGTCTTGATGCCAACATGCCCTGCACCGGGTGCGGCGGCCCCACACCGAACTCCCTGGACCAGGGGGGAAAAATGATATCGGCGCTGGCCTCCATCCTGGGCCTCGACAACGAGGAGTCCATGACAGATGAGGAAGTCGAGAAGCTGCTCGACGGCGTGGTCGATCCGATAGGGACCTTCTACAAATACGGGCTTCCCACTGCACTGATAAACAGGAGGGTCGAGAAATGAAGGAGATAACAATAGACCCGATCACAAGACTGGAGGGGCACGGCAAGATCAACATCTTCCTGAACGATGAGGGGAACGTCGAGAACGCATATCTTCAGATCCCGGAATTGAGGGGATTCGAGAGGTTCTCCCAGGGAAGAAGGGCGGAGGACATGCCCCAGATAACGTCCAGGATATGCGGGGTCTGCCCCGTTGCGCATCATTTCGCCTCCACCAAGGCACTGGATGCGGCATTCCATGTGGACCCGCCCTCCGCGGCAAAGAAGCTCCGTGAGCTCATGTACATGGGATATTTCATCTACGACCACATACTGCATTTCTACTTCCTCGGTGGTCCCGATTTCGTGGTGGGACCGGACGCGCCCCCGGGTAAAAGGAATATCCTTGGAGTCATCGAGAAGGCCGGGATCGAGATAGGTAAAGAGGTCATCAAGCACCGTGCCTACGGGCAGAAGATCACCGCGATACTCGGCGGCAAGGCGACACATCCGGTCTGCGGATTACCGGGGGGGGTTTCGAAGGGGTTGAACCCTGATGAGGTCAAGGATATTGCGAACATGGTGGATTCATGCGTCGAATTCGCGAAGTTCTCCCTCCAGCTTCTGGATGACATTGTCCTGAAGAACAAGGATTACGTGGAATTGATCACCAAGGGCCCGTACCAGCTCTCGACGTACAACATGGGTCTGGTGGATGATAAGAACAGGGTGAACTTCTACGACGGGGACATAAGGGTGACGGACCAGAAAGGATCAGAGTATGACAGGTTCCAGGTCAGGGATTACACCGACCACGTAAGAGAGCACGTTGAGCCGTGGTCCTACATGAAGTTCCCGTATCTCGCCGGATTGGGGTGGAAGGGGCTCGTGGACGGCCCCGATTCCGGCATTTACAGGGTGGGGCCCCTTGGACGGCTGAATGCTTCGGACGGGATGGCTACCCCGCTTGCGCAGAAGGAATACGAAAGGATGTTCGGAACTCTTGGAGGGAGGCCAGTCAACTCCACCCTTGCCTTCCACTGGGCAAGATTGATCGAGCTTCTGTATGCGACCGAGAGGGCAAAAGAGCTTATCGTGGACGAGGAGATAACATCGGATAAGATACGGAACCCTGTGGGGGAGCCGGGAGAGGGAATGGGAGTCGTGGAGGCTGCCAGGGGAACACTGATCCACCATTACAATGTGGATGAGAACGGATTGATAGCGAAGGCCAACCTTATCGTTGCGACAACGAACAATGCCGGGGCCATAACCATGTCCGTTCGTGATGCGGCCAGGGGCCTGATCAAGAACGGCGAGGTGAACGACGGGATCCTCAATATGATAGAGATGGCATTCCGGGCTTACGATCCGTGCTTTGCGTGTGCAACGCATTCACTTCCGGGGAGCATGCCTCTGATCGCCAACATATACGATAAGAACGAGATGCTCGTTCGTTCGATCAGAAGGGATTAGATGAAGACCATCGTTATCGGAATAGGAAACCCCATACTCAGGGACGACGGGGTGGGCATTCAGATAGTCAGAGGTTTTCGCGAGGTCTCCGAAGGTCTTGATCTGACCCTGGAGGAGGCCTCAACCGGTGGAATGAACCTTCTTGACCTTATCCTCGGGTTCGACAGGGCAATCCTTGTCGATGCTGTCAGCCTCGTGGACGGGGAGGTCGGGGAGGTGGTTGTAATTCGAGATGTGGAGAAAATGAGGTCGGCACATTCAACCAATCCACACGACACATCTTTCCCCGAGGCGATCCAGGTGGCGAGAAAGATGGGAGAGGAGAGGATACCCGATGAGATCGTTCTCGTTGGTGTGAATATCAGACCCGCCTACGAGTTCGGTGAGGGTCTGAGCAGGGAGGTCGAGCTTGCAATTCCGGTTGCACTCGAGGAACTGAACCGACTCGTCTGAAGTTCATAAGCGGGCTATGCTTAAGTATATTGTTCCGGATTCACCGAAGGGGCCCAAGGTTTCCTCGAAACGGGGTGAATGGATGTTGCTCTGGACATATCCTGTCAGTATATCTCTGGTATCTCTTCTCATGATGACATCTTTCATCCCGGCGGATGTCCGGGAGATCGCTGTTTTTTCTGAACCGGTGTTCGGTGAGAATACCGGATACGGGAGCGAAATGAACGGCTTTTTCACGGAGAACCGGGGACAGTTGAAGAACGAAGATGTGCTGTTCTACGGCAGTTCGGACGGGGCGATCTACGGGTTCACAAATGAGGGGGTCATCATTGGAGTTCCGGAGATGGACTTGGAGGTCCGGAAAGCTCCGGACATATTTGACCTGAAGAGGTCCGTTATCTCAACCGTTCCCGTCGATCGTGACGTCTCCTTCCTGAGGATCGATCTCGAGAACGGGAACGATGCTGCACCGGAGGGAAAAGAAGAGATGCCCTGGAGGTCCAATTTCTTTATGGGGAGCAACCCTGCCGCGTGGAGAACAGGTGTTCCGAACTACCGGGAGATAGTCTACGGAAATGTCTGGTACGGGATAGATCTCGTTTACAGGGTCGGATCGACAGGTCTGAAATACGATATCATCGTACATCCCGGTGCAGACCCAAAGAGCATCGGATTCGGGGTGGATGGAAGCAGCGGTCTATCCCTGGACAGTATGGGAAATGTCGAGATCGGATTGATGGGGTCAGATAGGGGCGGTGTCCTGGATACCGGGCTGGATGTGTTCTACCTGGACGATCCCTCAGAGAAGATCGGGGCCCGGTTCATGATCGAGAAGGATGCCTATTCATTCCAAATCGAAGACCATGATCCCACAAGGACCTATGTTATCGACCCTTTCATCTACTGCACATACCTGGGGGGAAAAGGTTGGGACCAGGCATGGGATGCTTTCGTTGACGACGAGGGGCATGTCTACATGGCAAGGTTCACGGATTCTCCTGACTTCCCAACCACGGATGGTGCGATGAACACCACCTACAACGGTGGTGCCTGGGATGTCTACATATCCAAATTGAGCTCTTCGGGAGGGGAGCTTGAATATTCCACATACTTCGGAGGCAATGGCCTTGACACAGGTGTCGGTATCACGGTCGATGGGTCCGGCTGCGCGTTCGTCTCCGGGGTTACCGATTCGAAGGACCTCCCGGTCACCCCCGGGGCTTTTAAAACCACCCTGACTGGCAACGATCTCGATACATTTGTCATGAAGCTCGGGCCCGAGGGTGATCAGCTTGTATATTCAACCTATCTCGGAGGGGCGAAGGATGATGCCGCGAACAAGATCGAGGTGGACGGCGATGGATATGCCTATATTGTCGGAATGACAGAATCCCTGGATTTCCCGGTGACGGAAGGGTGCTACGATCCCGATTTCAACGGGGGGCCCGCAGACACCTACATCACGAAGCTCTCCCCGGACGGGAACTCGCTGGTTTACTCGACATATCTGGGGGGCGCGAACGACGACCAGCCTTACGGACTGGACATGGATGAGGCCGGTTGTGTCTATGTTTTCGGGGAGACGTTCTCAAGGAACTTCCCCATCACACCCGGCGTGGTGGATGACTTCTACAACGGGACCGAGAGGGAGACCTATGTCACCAAGCTGGCATCCAACGGTGGTTCCCTCGTGTTCTCCACCTACCTGGGAGGCAGCGACTTCGAGCAGTCCCAGGGCATAGTCGTCGATGACGAAGGTTACATATATCTTGCCGGGGCAACATCGTCCAGGGATTTCCCTATAACCCCGCTATCCTTCGACGGCAGTCACAACGGATACAGGGATGTCTTCGTGGTGAAGATGAACATCTCCGGGGATTCGTTGGTGTACTCCACCTTCATCGGGGACATCTACGACGATGTCGCCTTCGGATTGGATGTTGACGGCAGGGGATACGTGTATGTTACAGGTACCACCGGTTCCTGGAATTACCCCACCACCGACTTCCCGGAATACAGGACGCATATCGGCGGACTCACGGATGCATTCGTTTCCAAACTGAGCAGTGAAGGGAACTACATGGTCTATTCCAGCTATCTCGGAGGCAGGGGTTATGATATAGGCGTGGACATCCACTGTGATGAAGTGAATCAGGTCTACATTGTGGGGGAGACGGATTCCACCAATCTCAATACGACCAAGGGGGCCCTCTTCGAGGCATACAACGGGGGTACCAGGGATATCTTTGCCCTGAAGATGAACGTCTCCGCCCAGCCGTCGGGACCCAGAAATCTTCGCGCTTCCATAGGTGATGGTTTCGTTTACCTTAGATGGAGACCTCCGAGGGAGAATGGGAGTCTATCGGGGGTGTATTACGAGCTTTTCAAGGGCCCGACACCCCTCGGGATCAGGTCCTACAGGATCCTGGAGGAGACATATTTCAACGATACAGGGCTCATAAATGGAGAGAGATACTACTACATGGTAAGAGCGTGGAACGACATCGGCGCCGGAGGCGACAGCGGGGAGGTGATGGGGATACCCGGAAGGATACCGGGTGTCCCTCTGGACATAAAAGCGGAGAGGGGTGATTCGACCGTCACCCTCACCTGGATGCATACGGATGATTATGGCGGGTATTCTATCTCCGGATACAATATCTACCGGGGTGAAAATGGAGAGGAGCCGAAGCTCCACGAGAGACTCGAGAAGGTGGTGACCTACCAGGACCGGGGTCTCGAGAACGGAGAGAACTACACATACCGGATAAGCAGCGTCAACGAGATCGGGGAGGGGGCTCTCGGCGATCCGGTATACTGCGTTCCGGGGAGGGCCCCCTGGGCACCAAGGGACCCTGTACTGACTGCGGGGGACCGTTGGGTGAACCTGACATGGGATGAACCCCAGGAGGACGGAGGCTATCCGGTCCTGGATCATATCGTGTACAGAGGGGTGAGGCCCGATATCATGGAGGAACTTGTCAGGACCGGACTCGATACTATCTACCAGGATACGGATGTCTACAACGGGGTGGAATACTTCTACCGGGTTGTGGCCGTGAACGAGATCGGCCCCGGCAGGGAGAGCGACCTTGTTTCCATCGTTCCGGCAAGGATACCGGGAGGTGTGAGGAACCTCACAATTTCCCCGGGAGACGAATTGATAGAACTGGAATGGCTTGCACCGGAAAGTGATGGTGGGGCCGGGATCACGGGTTATGTTTTATACAGGGGAAGGAACCCGGAGAAACTCTGGAAGCTCGCAACCGTCACCCAGGAAAAGACCTACCGTGACACCGCGGTGGAGAACGGCGTGAACTACACCTACGAGGTCCGGGCCTTCAACAGGGTTGGGGAAGGGCCCGCTAACGGGACACCGAGTTCGGTGCCGGGGGCGGTTCCCGACGATCCCTCCATCGTTGAGATCGAATTCCGTGATTCGAAGGTGTTTTTGAAATGGAGGGTCCCGGAGGATGACGGGGGAGCGGAGATCACTGCCTACAGGATCTATCGTGGCACCACAAAGCTTCCATTGAAGCTGATAGCGGTTGTGGATAACGGTACACGGAATTTCACGGATGAAGATCTGACGGGTAAGGACACTTTCTTTTACAGTGTCAGTGCCGTGAACCCCCTGGGTGAGGGGGCGCATTCGGAAGAGATGCAGATATGGGTCGATGTCACGAAGGGTAAAGATGAGGGGATAGGGATATTCGGATACTGGTGGGTGCTCGTAATCATCGTGCTGGTGCTTGTTGCTATTGTTTCGGGTGCGGTAATCCTTGTTCTGAGATATCGGAAGAACAGGGAGAAGAAAGCTCCCACGTACTATTCGGATGTCTTCAAACAGTTAAGGTGAGCTATCTATGACCCATGGTCCTTCCAGATCCTGTTTACTTCAACATACTTATGGGCTTCACGAAAGGTCCTCTCATCATCGATGTATAGGATCAATCCATATTTCATTGCAGTCAAGACAATTGGTCTATCAGCCTTGTCCGTCAACTTGATCTTCTTCAATTCCTCTCTTTTTGGAGCGGGGTGAATAATACAGTTTTCCCTGACGAAATCCATCACGTATCCTATCTGATTTTCGGTGAAATTGAACTTCTTCTTCAAAACGTGATATATCTCCTTGAGGACATATTCATTGGTATGAAGAACTGTATCAGGTTCATCGAACAGATCGGAGGCTTCTTTGGATAGACCAAGGACCTTGGCCAGTATTACACTGGTATCAAGGAAAGCCTCAGTCATTCCCGTACACTTCCTCGAAGACCTCTTCTCTCGATTCCCTTATGGATCTCCGAAGCGAATCTCTTGTTATCCTTTTGTAAGCTGTCAGGTCTTTTAGGAAAGCCAGATTCTGTTCTCTGACCTCCATTTCATTCAGAACGTGTCTGATGGAATACCTTATAAGGTCTGACCTGCTGGTGAAATGACCTTCCTTTACCTTGCTGTCGATCATATCTACATCCTTTGGCGAAAGCCGGATCGTTATCGTTTCATTTGACATTGTATTAATAATTAACACATAAGTAACACAAATATCTTTTGGTATCATTATTGCTCCTCCCCGTCTTCCCCGCAATATTTTTTCATATGCGTTATCCTGGCCAAATGGAATTCATATTATCCACCTTGAAAATTATTTCTTTACACCCACATATGATATAAAACCGGTCATCTCAAAGGGAGAGCGCAGTGATATGCGGAGTATGAGCTTTGGTCCCTGAGTTTTGAGATCTGATCATATAACCCGTGAAACCTGAAGCAGCACAACCTTTTCCAGCGCTAACGTTCTAATATAGGTAATATTAAGCTGTAAAAAAAAACACTCTCTAGAATGAAAGAACAAAAGGATCTTATCACAGGGCTCTCCACCCTTCCGGTCTGAACCTGAAATCCTTCATAGCACTGTCTATCTGCTCGAGAAGCTGCTTCCTGTCATATGGCAGGGTCCCCCGGATGGGCACGTAATTGGACGGATGGTTCGACCTGAAAACACAGCCCGTCACATCCATCTTTTCTATTATCGTTCTCAGTTCTCCGAGCGATTGTTCAGGAGTCACAAGCGTCATCCTTCCCTTTTCTATCTCCTCGATTATCGGGGCCCCCGGTTCGAGGAGCAGGGTGAGGGCTGCCGCATAATCGGGGTCCTGCGAGGAGAGGACCTTCGCTGTCTCCGCTGCATGCTCTTTCGACAGTTCCTGGCCCCCCAATCCCAGGATGAATATGGTCGATAGCCTGATCTTCGCTTCCTTCACCTTCCAGGCAGCCCCGATCATCATCTCCGGGGTTGCTCCCTTCTTCACCCTCTTCAGGACCTCTGCGGAGCCCGATTCCAATCCGAAATAGATCATCTTGAGACCCGCTTCCCTCAATCTGACGAGTTCTTCTGGAGTTTTTTTCATTATGTCGATGGGGCCCCCGTAGACGTTGACCCTTTTCAGATCACTGAACTTCGAATAGAGGAAACTGACGATGCTTTCCAGCTCATCGGTATCCATACATAAAGCGTTTCCATCGGCAAGGAATATCTTATCGATTTCTTTGTAGTAAGGATAGACCTTCTCGACATCTCCCTTGATATCTTCGAGAGTCCTCGTCCTGAACTCCTTCCCTGCGAAAGCTGTACAGAATGTGCATCTGTTCCAGGAGCATCCTATCGTCGCCTGAAGGATAAGCGAGCGGGCCTCCGACGGGGGCCTGAAGATGTTCCCCTCGTAGATATCGTGGAACATGGAGGTGGATGAAAGGCGGATTATTTGAATTCGATCGATAAGGAACCATCCAGCTTGATCCGAGATACTTAATATTTGCCTGCAGTTAATTTAAATATCACGCATTCCATATGAATTATGGAGAATGGAGAATGAGGATCCTGACACCATTAATTGTTCTGGCAACCATCATTATTCCGATATTCATTACAACAGATCATGTAATTGGTAATGACACGGAAAAACCATTTATCGGGGCCCCTACCATCACGTTTGTTATTGACCAGGAAATGGTCGAGGTCAGTGTGGAACCCGGAAGTGACGGTATCGGACGTTTTTCAGGAACAGTATACTGCGAGATGCCTCCTTCCACCCCACCAGGACAAAGCTGCATTGTACAATTGAATGCAGATGCGGGAGGATGGCCGGTCCAAACTCCGGAATCGATGACCTTTGATAGAAGCCATGTGGAGGAAGATTTCGCTGTCAGCGTCCAGGTACCCATAGAGACTTCCCAATATACATCCGCTCAATTATCAATTTCCGGGAGATGGAGTTATTCTCCGGGAGCTACTGCTGGAACCATTCCTGCAACTACCGCGATCATCCGGGTTTTATCTTACAGTCAACCTATCGTCACAGCGAAAGCCAGGGATGATACAATTCCTGTCGGGACCTGGGGGGACGTTACCATCGAGGTAACGAATGCAGGAAACGCCAACGACGACATACAGCTGCAGGTTACAGACGTTCCGGATGGTGTCAGTGCCTATTTTGAAGAAGACACCATCACCGTCCCGGAAAAAGATACCAAAACCGTGATACTGAAGGTCAAGCAATCCAGCGGGGCTCCGGGATCACATCAGTTTACGGTAATAGCCCATGGGCGAAATAATGGAACAAGATCCCAGGACCAACAAACGGTTGTATTCGAGACGGGGATATCGGCGAGATCCCTTGCGACCACCTGGTATATTATCATTCCATTTCTCATTATCCTGATCGCAGGAGGCGTACTCACCTACATATCAATAAAAAGAATGAAAAGAAAAAGAGCAATGGTCAAGGATATGTCGTAGGATCTTTTTGCGTTGTACATTCATTGTGTTGACCGATGATTTGTAATAAAGTATCTTCAAGGGTATTTTTTATGATTTCTTCGAATTGATCTCCGGTTCCAAATAGGCATTTTTAAAGTACATACCTTGATGCATACTCCATTAGGGATGTGGTGGAAGGTGGTACAGAGGAAACCGGATCGATCGTCCTTGTCTTGTTCTATCTTCTTACAATAGCAGGATTATTCTATGTGGTGATGGGAGCTGTCAACGAATAAATGATGTATCACTGGCTTGAATCCAGAAGGAACACCAAAAGGCAGATGCTGTCATCAAGCCTGGTATGGACATTGATCGTACATCTCTGGGATAAGGTGGGTTATGAAGGATCCATCAAGTGGCTTGTATTGAAATTCATAGAGGCGATATCAGTTAAAAGATCAGAGAAGTTCAACATCAAGAGGGATGCAACCATCAAAGAGGTCCCGGAGATGGTCCGAAAGGAAAGGACGGGATTCATAGTACCAAAGAAATGATGAAGTAGATATATACTTCTTGTTTTTAGGAAATTATTATATACAAGAATGCATATAACCGAATTCTATGAAGTATTCTTCTACTTCTTTTAAAAAGATGGCTGATTTCACAGACATCAAACAGGGCCATCTTTTCAGGAAGGGGATCCGAAACCTCCCACACGGCGAAATATATCTAATACAGCCATCCGACATTGACCAGAATGGAATAATTGATCCTTCCAATCTGCATCGGGTGAAAAAGACAGAGATCAAAGAAACAGCCCTCATCGATCAGAATGACATTGTGGTGAAATCAAAATCCTCACCTCCTGTATTCTTCAAGGTCAAGGATTCAGAAGGTCCGTTTGCAGTTACCGATCAATTTCTTATAATTAATATTAATAAAAAATATATTATTTCGGACTTTTTGCTGTGGTATCTTCGATCAAGAAATTCTATAATTTATTTTCAAGCAAGAATGGATGGAACGAGTGTTCCATTCCTGAAAAAGGAAACCCTGAAGAATATGGAAATTCCGATCCCTTCGATTAATAACCAGGAGAGAATAGTAATGATGAATAAATTGATTGATGAGGAAAAGATGCTCGTGGAAGAGATCACCGACCATAAGAAAAAAATGATTGAACAGTTATCTATGAACATCATTCAGGGAGAGTGATTTTGGTGGGAGAAAGTATCAACCAAACAGAAATAAACAATGTCGCATGGAAAGCCTGTGACACTTTCAGAGGAGTGATCGATCCCTCCGAGTACAAGAATTACATTCTTGTATTCCTCTTTCTGAAATATATCAGCGATCTCTGGAAGGATAAGCTCACAGAATACAAAGAGAAATATGGGGATGATAAAAAGATCGAATATATGATGAGGTTCGAGAATTTCATCCTGCCAGAAGATTGTTCCTATGATCACCTATATCATCACAGGAATGACTCCGATATCGGAGAAAAAATTAACATCGCACTTGCAAAGATCGAAGAGGCAAATAAGACGAAATTGGAGGGTGTTTTCAGGAATATCGATTTCAATTCGGAAACTGCCTTGGGACAGACAAAGGATAGAAATCGCAGATTGAAACACCTGATCGAGGATTTCTCCGATTCCAAACTCGACCTCAGACCATCCAGGATCGGAAATATCGACGTTATTGGGAACACGTATGAGTATCTCATTTCCCATTTTGCAAGCGATGCTGGAAAAAAGGGAGGGGAATTCTACACTCCCGCCGAGGTATCCATTCTCATTTCAAAACTTGTTGAACCTAAAGATGGAGACAGGATCTGTGATCCCACAGTGGGCTCAGGTTCCCTTCTAATTAAAGTGGCAAGAGAGGTCGGATCTGATGATTATGCCTTGTATGGGCAGGAATTAAATGGTTCAACATGGGCCCTTTGTAAGATGAATATGTTCCTGCATGGAGTGAACAACGCCCTGATAGAGTGGGGGGATACAATCAACAATCCCAAACTGCTCGAGGGCGATACTCTGATGAAATTCAATATCGTGGTTGCGAACCCTCCGTTCTCACTTGATAAATGGGGAGCTGATGATGCGAAAGATGATCGTTTCAGGAGATTCCACAGGGGAGTTCCTCCAAAGAGCAAGGGAGATTATGCCTTCATTACACACATGATAGAGACGATGAATGAAAATGACGGAAGAGTTGGCGTGGTTGTACCACACGGAGTCCTTTTCAGAGGATCGAGTGAAGGAAAGATACGGAAGCAGTTGATCGAGGAGAATCTCCTTGATGCCGTGATCGGTCTTCCGGCCCAGCTCTTTTTCGGAACCGGCATTCCTGCAGCGATCCTAGTGTTCAAGAAGGGAAGGGAAACCACTGACGTCCTGTTCATAGATGCATCCAGGGAATTCCAGAAGGGCAAGAAACAGAACAGGTTGAGAGATGAGGACCTTGAGAAGATCTATAGCACCTACAAGGATTACAAGACAATTGACAAGTACTCCTACAGGGCAACCCTGGAAGAGATAGAGGAGAATGATTTCAACCTCAATATTCCAAGATATGTTGATACATTCAAGGAAGAGGAAGAGATCGACATCCCTGCCACCCAGAGAAAGATAGAGGAACTCGAAGGGGAGCTTGCCGAGGTCCGTGAGAAGATGGTTGGATATCTGAAGGAGTTGGGGCTTTATGAGTAAGGATATCATACCATCGGAAGGAAGATCGGTATTCGATCGGATCAAACAAACCGATAATAATGGGAACGACTACTGGTCTGCAAGGGACCTTGCCAGAGAACTGGATTACAAAGATTTCAGAAATTTCCTTAAGGTTGTTGAGAAGGCAAAGATTGCATGTGAGAATTCCGGTCATGACCCAAATGACCATTTCGTTGACGTCACCGATATGGTCCAGATAGGATCCGGAGCACGTCGGCAGATCGATGATATTCTCCTCTCGCGATATGCTTGTTATCTTATCGTGCAGAACTCGGATCCTGCAAAAGAAATTGTCGCTTTAGGGCAGACATATTTTGCAGTTCAGACGAGAAGACAGGAGATTATGGATTCGGAGGCATATTCCAGGCTCGGATCAGAGGATGAAAAAAGACTGTACCTGAGACAAGAAATGAAAGAACACAACAAGCTTCTTGCCGATGCAGCAAAGAATGCCGGAGTGACCGAACCGTATGATTATGGTGTTTTTCAAAATCATGGATACATGGGACTCTACGGAGGAATGACGAGTTCCGACATCCACAGGAAGAAGGACCTGAAAAAGAGCCAGCAGATACTCGATCATATGGGGTCAACCGAACTTGCAGCCAATCTTTTCAGGGCAACTCAAACAGAGGAAAAATTGAGAAGAGAAAAAATCGACAATAAAAAGGAAGCAAATCGAACACATTATGATGTTGGAACAAAGGTCAGACAGACTATCAAGGAACTAGGCGGAACAATGCCCGAGGACCTTCCCACCCCGGATAGTATCAAGAAAGTAGAGACGAAGAAGAAAAAGAAGATTGGAAGTGGAATCAAATAAGGAGGGTTGAAATGTCATCTCTAAAAAATATCATCGCGAAGATCGAGGAAGGATCCCATGGGATTCCATCTGCCAGGGTTCATGGATTTCTTGAGATATGCATGACATTGACAGGTCTGGGGGAAGTCGGTGATGATTACATCAAGGCGATCACCTTCCCTATCGGGAATATCGATGTCTACAGTGATCCATATTACTGTCAGGTCACCGTTTATCCCGAGGATGAATCCGAGAATGAACTGGATGAGGATGAGGTAAACAAACTCGCTGATGAATTGAAGAAGAGGATAATGAGCTTTGAAAGAAAGATCCGGAACAAGAGGAAAGAAGTGACAGAGAGAGTTTTTGATGAACCGCTGGACTTCATTTCCTTTGATGCCGAAACGGAAGAATAGAGGCTTGATATAGAATGAATAAGATCGAAGATTTTTTGGGAAATCATGAAGATGGTGGGGGCGAATCCAAATCCTCCTTCGGAAATATAACTTTGGATGATCTGAAGAAGGATAATTACAGGTCCTCTCTGAGGAATGTTTTGATCGCCGAATCGTTCTATCTTGTGAAGGAGATCGAAAAATACGGTAGCGGGATGATAAGGATCAGGAAGGAACTGAAAGAATATACCGAGATCGATCTTGAAATGTATGAGATGGGAAATTTCTTCAATGTAGTTTTCAGGAAGAGGAAAGTGACTACCCGGAAAACTGTGGAGAAAACTACCCAGAACACTACCCAGAAGATCATTGAAATAATCCGTGAAGACCCCTTCATATCCAGAAGACAATTGGCTTCACGAATAGGAAGTATCTCAGAGGATGGAATAAAATATCACATTGAAAAGATGAAGAAGAAGGGAATTCTGAAACGGATCGGGCCTGCCAAAGGAGGTCATTGGGAGGTTGTCGAGGATGAATGATAAGAATCATATCGATTTACCCGATGAGATCATGGACAGCATGATATTCGAACATTCTCACGGCATATTGATAGAATTATTGAAACGTAAACCGGAATTGATGGATGATCTGACCTGGATAGTATACGAGTTCTTGAAGGACATAGATGAGGATGATATAAAGAACGAATTGTATTGTATTCTGGACAACATCACGATAGAAGAGGTATTCGAAAATTCCGGATCTACAAGATTTGGATATGTGGATCCCAGCGATCTCGCCAGGGAGATGTTCGGAGAAGAGGTTGGCCCCATGGTTGCAGAAGGTAGAAAATACCATGATCTCGGAATGATGGAAGAGAGAGACATCTACTTCAGAGGGATTCTCGGGGGCCTTCACAGATTCGACACGGAATCCAATTCATATTTCAGAGAACTGATCCCCGATACTCCTAAGGAAACCTTCAAAGGCGTGGTGGATGAATGGAAGGAATTGAGCAAGGACCCTGAAATGGTCGATGAATATGTCCAGAAGAATTTCGAATATGAAATAAATGAAGGGGAGATCTTCCAATGAACGTCCTCCTCTCCATGAAACCCAAATACGTTGAGAAGGTCCTCTCCGGCGAGAAAATGTGCATAGATGGAGGGGAAAAATGAAGATTCTTCTGGATACTAATGTTTTCATTCACCGTGAAGATAACAAGGAGTTATCAAAAGAATTATCAGACCTAATGAGATTATTACAGAAGAATGGGACAGAATTGCTTGTACATCCAGTATCCATCAAGGAATTAAAGAAAGATGAAAATAATGAAAGAAAAAATATTGTATTATCAAAAGTAAGTTCTTATCCTCCTTTAGATGAACCTCCATCATATGACTCTGATATTGATTTCATCAATAGAATTTACCCTCTTGCAAATGAACATGATGTGAATGATGCTTCTATTATCTACTCGGTTTACCGTAATGCCGTTACATTCTTAATTACAGAAGATCGGAAATTATTGTCAAAGGCTCAAAGAGCTGGATTGGAAGAAAGATGCTTCTCGGTCAACGGTGCACTTCGATATTTCAAAGAACTTTTCAAAGACATTTCGTTAACCTTGCCTCCAGCATTTGAGAAGAAGAAATTGTACAACCTTGATTATGATGATCCCATTCTGGATAAATTAAGAGATAGTTACGATGGATTCAAAGATTGGTGGGAGAAAATATGCCAGGAAGGGAGGAATGCATATGTTAGTTACAACCAAGATAGATCCTTGGGAGCATTGATGATATATAAAGAAGAAGATGAAGCAATCAAATCTGAACCACCTCTCCCAGAAAAGAAACGGATCAAACTTGCAACCATGATAGTGACCAACACTGGGAACAAAATTGGTGAATTCTTCATCAAGATAGCGATTGAAATTACCATGAAAAAAGGATTAGATGAAATCTATCTAACTCACTTCGAAGAAGAAAACGATCTATTGATTCCACTGATAACATCATTCGGTTTCAAGAAAGTCGCAATAAAAAACACCCATGGAAAAGAAGAATCGATATATTTGAAAAAACTGAAGTTCGATCCTATCCAGACTTTCACGCACCCCTTCGAAATATCTTATTGCTGTTATCCTAGCTTCTATGATGGAGATAAAGTAAACAAGTATCTAATTCCAATACGAGGAGAATATCATGAAAAGATTTTCATTGACCAGCCTAGACAAACAGGCTTGTTCGAATTCTCAGGAGAACATGTGGTCGAAGGAAATACAATGAAAAAGGCATATCTATGCCATGCTAGTATAAAATCAATGAAGAAGGGAGACATCATCCTATTCTATAGATCGGTTGACAAGAAAGAAATATTGACTTTGGGAGTGATTGAGACTGTTCATCAAGGATTTTTCGAACCTGAAGATGTGGTGAAAATTGTAGGAAAGCGAACAGTTTACTCAAGGGAAGAAATCGATGAAATGAGTATCAAAAACCTCACCATCATCCTATTCAGGCATCATTTCCATTTGAAAAACCCACTTGGATTGGATCAATTAAGGAATATGAGGATTATTTCAGAAGCACCTCAAAGTATAATGAGAATAACCCATGAAAAATATCAAAGAATCAAACAGGAGGGTGGCATAGATGAAAGTTATACTGTCAATTAAGCCGAAGTATGTTGAAAGGATTCTCTCTGGAGAAAAGAAATATGAGTTCAGAAAGGTCATCTTCAAGAAGGATGTTGATGAGGTGATAATTTATGCCAGCTCTCCTGTAAAAAAGTTTGTAGCATCATTCAAGATAAAAAAGATCATCAAAGATAAACCATCAAAACTTTGGATCAAATGCAATGGGGAATCTGGAGTGAATGAAATTGAATTCTTTGAATACTTCCAAAACAAGGAATCGGGATATGCAATCAAAATTACAGACCTACAAGAATTCCATGTACCAGTCGATCCTCAATCACTATTAAAGGGATTCATAGCTCCACAATCATTTCAATACTGTTTATATAATTTAATGGTGTCAATATGAGTGAGAATTATAGATATGTTGAAAGAGGTCTCCCTCATGTTGGGGACCTACATCCAGGATGGAAAATAATACATTACAGAGACATTTTCAAAGAGATTAAACGACCAATACAATTATCCGATAATAAAGAATATTCTTTACTAATAGTAAAACGAAACAGGGGGGGATTAATTGAAAGAGAGAAACTCTTGGGAAAGAATATTAAGACAAATAATCAACATATTGTGAGGGAAAATGATTTTTTAATATCAAAGAGGCAGATAGTCCATGGTGCTTGTGGTGTTGTTCCCAAAAAATTAGATGGATCAATAGTGTCAAATGAATATATGATTGTTAATCCTTCTGAGTACATATTAATCGATTTTTTAAAATATTATTCTCATTCCATATTTTTTCAACAAACTTGCTTTCATGCTAGTATAGGTGTAACAATTGAAAAAATGATTTTTAAACCAGAATGGTGGTTGAAATTTGAAGCGCAAATTCCACCACTTCCAGAACAAAAAAAGATCGCCCAAATCCTCTCAACGTGGGACCTTGCTATCGAAAAGACGGATGCCCTCATAAAGGAGAAGGAGAACCTCAAGAAAGGATTGATGCAGAAGCTCCTCACGGGGAAGGTCCGGTTCAAGGAATTCATCGAGAAAGAGGGATTCAAGGATACAGAGATCGGGAAGGTCCCCTTGGATTGGGATGTTGATAAAATTCAAAATATCACTGCTCCAATCAAAGGAGCAATGAAGGTTGGACCCTTCGGAAGCCAAATTAAGAAAGATGATATGATTTCTGAGGGAATAAAGGTATATGGACAAGAAAATGTAATAGATAATGATTTTAAAATCGGAGACCGTTTCGTTTCACAGGAGAAATATAATCAATTAAAGACTTGTCAATTAGACTCTAATGATGTTGTAATTACAATGATGGGGACTGGGGGGGAATGTAGAGTTGTTCCAAATGATATAAAAATTGGCATTATGGATTCCCATTTGATGAGGATAAAAACTAATGAAGAAATGATTAGTCCGCATTTTCTAGCGAGATTAATTCAGGATTATTACTTGGTGAAGAATCAAATATCAAACCTAAGTCAAGGTGGAATAATGGCGGGATTAAGTTTGGGAACTATGAAATCGGTTATAATTCCCATACCCAAACTCGAAGAACAGGCAATCATAGAGAACACACTATCAATAATAGATAATGAAATTGATAAAGTGAAAAAACACGTTTTAAAAGTTATTGCACAAAAGAAAGGCTTAATGCAAGAACTTCTAACTGGGAAAACAAGAGTAAAGATCGATGAAACATGAGAAGAGGTTAATTGAAATGAACATTGGATTCGATGCTTCGGAAACCGAAACAACGGAGCTCAAGAGGTCAACATCCGAACTAAGAAAGGGGATCATTGAGGATTATACACGCTCCCAGTTGTTGGTGGACGGATTGACCATGGAAGAGATAAGAAAGGGAAACATTTCCGACAGTAGAAATCCCCTTCTTGCACAGAAGTTCAAGGATATCCACTTCGTGGAGACCTGGGGAAGAGGAATAAGGAAGATATTGAAACTTGAACCGAAGGCAGAATTCAAAGAGATCGGAAGGATGTTTTACACCACTTTTTTACGTCCCATCGGTGAACCTGAAACGGGGGCAGATAGGGACGTGGATCAGGACGTAGAAAAAGACGTAAAGAAACTGAATTCGACACAACTTAAAATCATGGAACTGGTTGAGAAAAACAATAAGATTACAGCCAGGGAACTGTCGAAGAAAATTGGAATCAATCATAGAAACACACAAAAAGTTATTTCTGAACTTAAACAGAAAGGATATTTGAAACGTATAGGCCCTCCAAGAGGAGGTCATTGGGAAATAATTGAAGAGAAAGAGGAGAGTTGAAAATGGATATACCATCATTCAAGGAGGATCATATCTCGCAGATACCTGCATTACAATTGCTCATCAACATGGGGTATGATTATCTCACACCGGAGGAGGCCCTTGACCTTCGTGAGAACAAGAAAGGGAAGGTCGTTCTTACAAAGATCCTCGAGAAGAAGCTCCGTGAAAATAGATTCGAATATCTTGGAGAATTATATTCATTCTCCAACCGAAACATTACAAACGCGATCAAAGCACTGGACGATGTGATGATAGATAATGTAGGGAGGACCAATCAGGACCTCTACGATCTAATGTGTCTCGGAAAGAGTTTCGAGGAGACCGTGAAGAACAACATTCGAAGCTTCACCATGAACTACATCGACTGGGAGAATATCGATAACAATTACTTCCACGTCAGCGAGGAATTCGAGGTGGAAAAGGACGACGGAAAGGGACACAGAAGACCGGATATCGTTCTCTTCGTTAACGGAATTCCTCTGGTCGTAATAGAATGCAAGAGGCCCGATGAGAAGGATTCCATCGATGAGGCGGTTTCACAACATATCAGGAATCAGAAGAAGAACGAGATACAGAGATTGTTCATCTATTCCCAGATATTGATGGGGGTATCAAAAAACGAGGCAAAATACGCGACCGCCACAACACAAGCCAAGTTCTGGTCGGTCTGGAAAGGGAAAGAGAATATCGAAGAAGAACTGGGAAAACTCGTAAACACCTCCATTCCTCACCAAACCAGGGATCGATTGTTCTCTGAAAGGTTCAGGTATATCCAGGATTACTTCAACAGCATCGAGACCGGGGGAAGAAAGATAACGGAGCAGGACAGGACCATATATTCTCTCCTAAGAAAGGATCGATTGCTCGAACTGACAAGGAAGTTCATCATTTTCGACGGAGGAATGAAGAAGATCGCAAGGTACCAGCAGTATTTCGCAGTAAAAAAGACAATGAGAAGGATAAAGACATTCGAGGACTCGAAAAAAAGAAAAGGTGGAGTGATATGGCACACACAGGGATCTGGAAAATCTCTTACAATGGTCTGGCTCGCAAAGGTTCTTGCAATGGACAAGGACATCACAAACGCCAGGGTGGTTATCGTTACGGACAGGATCAACCTCGACAAGCAGATAAAAGGCACCTTCAAGAACTGCGGAATGGAACCCCACAAGGCAAAGACTGGGGAGGACCTTTACAGACAGTTGAAACAGAATAAAACCAATGTGATCACGTCCGTTATCGACAAGTTCGTCTCTGCATTGAAGAAATCACAAAAAGCACCGATCGAGGATTCCAATATCTTCGTCCTGGTTGACGAGAGCCACAGGTCACAATATGGAGAATCCCATGCCAGAATGAAGCAGATAATGCCCAACGCCTGCTATATCGGGTTCACGGGAACTCCATTGATGAAAAATGAGAAATCAACTGCATATAGATTCGGTGGATTCATCGACGAATATACCATAGACCAGGCGGTGAAGGATAAAGCGGTTGTTCCATTACTTTACGAAGGCCGCCACGTTCCGCAGAGTGTTGATAAGGAATCACTTGACAGCTGGTTCGACATTGTCACAAAGGGTCTGACCGATGAACAGAAATTGGACTTGAAGAAGAAATACTCCAGGATCTCGCAGTTAAACTCATCCGATCAGAAAATTCACATGATCGCATTCGACATCAGCGAACATTACAGGAGGAACTGGAAAGGAACACAGTTCAAAGCTCAGGTAGCAACCCCTTCAAAGCTTGCTGCATTGAAATACAAGGAATATCTGGATGATTTCGGGGATGTGATTTCCGAGGTTGTGATCTCATCACCGGACACAAGGGAGGGTCATGAAGACCCATTGGAGGAAGTGGAGGACAGGGTCCAGAGGTTCTGGTCAAAAATGATGGAGAGGTTCAGAAACGAGGACGATTACAATGACACCATAGTCAACGATTTCAAGTATGGTGAAGAACCGGAAATCATCATTGTGGTTGACAAACTGCTAACCGGTTTCGATTCCCCCAACAATACAATTCTGTACCTGGCCAAACAGATGAAGGAACACACTCTTCTTCAAGCGATAGCAAGGGTCAACAGGATAAAGGAAGGCAAGGATTACGGCTACATAATTGATTACGCGGGTATCCTCGGAGAACTTGACAAGGCACTCACAACTTATTCCGCCCTTGAAGAATTCGAAAAGGAAGATCTCGAAGGAACATTGACCAATGTGATGGAAGAGATCAGAAATCTTCCACAGAGACATTCCAACCTCTGGGATGTGTTCAAGGAGATCAAGAACAGAAGGGATGAGGAGGAATACGAGGTCCTTCTGGGTGATAAGGAGATCCGTGATGTATTCTACGAAAGACTCTCTCTCTTTTCAAGGACCCTGTCTATTGCACTCTCGACTCCAAAATTCTTCGATGATGAAAAACCCCAGACAATAGAAAGATACAAGGACGATCTCCACTTCTTCCAGAAATTGAGGGCATCCGTGAAAAAAAGATATGCGGAAGTGGTTGATATAAGCGAGTACGAACCCAGGATCAAGAAGTTGCTGGATACATACGTCACCTCGGATAAAGTAGAGATCATTACAAAAGAGGTCGATATCTTCGACAAGGAAAAATTCCAACAAGAGATCGCAAAATTAAGGGGGAAAGCGTCACAAGCAGATACCATAGCCCACAGAACATTGAAAGCAATTCAAGACAGGTGGGAAGAGGATCCCGCCTTTTACAAGAAATTCTCGGATCTGATAAGAGAAGCCATCGACAGCTACAGACAGCAGAGGATAGATGAAAACGAATACTTCAGACGAGCCATGAGGATAAGGGATCATGTTGTGAACAGGAAGGACGAAGACGAACCGAATGTCCTTGAGGGGAATGACATCGCAAAAGCGTTCTATGGTGTCACATTCAGCGTTCTCTCCGACCCAAAAAACAAAGATAGCATAATGCAACCAGTGAAAGAGCTCTCAGCCAATCTGGCGATGGCGATAGACCAGATCATCAGGGATAATAGGATCGTTGACTGGCAGAAAAGGGATGACGTTCAGAAGAAAATGATGAGGGAAATATCCGACTTTCTCATGGACAAGGAAGACCTGCATCTGGAATTCGACGATATCGACCTCATCCTGGAGAGGGTAATGGATATCGCAAGAAGAAGGTACGCCGCATGAGCTGCTGTGAGATAGAATACGGTAATCAGAGAATACCTTTCGAACTGATCCGATCGGACAGGAAAACCCTTGAAACAAGGGTCAAACCGGATGGCTCCGTTCAGGTCAGGGCACCCAAGAACCTCGATATCAAGAGAATCATGGAGATCGTAAACAGAAGAGGACGATGGATAGTCAAGAAGAGATCATATTTCGAGCAATTTCCCGATGAAGGATCGAGTAAGCGTTTCGTAAGTGGAGAAACACATCGATATCTCGGCAGACAGTATCGTTTGAAAGTAATGAGATCGATCGAAAACAGGGTCAAAATGAAGGGTCGGTTCATCGAGGTTCATACAATAGATCCATCTCCTGAATTTATCGAGATACTTCTGTACGATTGGTACAGACATCATGCTGAGATCAAGTTCAACGAGATATTGGATGAAGCGATGAAGGTGGTAAACAAACACGGAATAAATCGTCCGGAGATGAAGATCAAACGTATGAAGAAGAGGTGGGGTAGCTGTGTCCATGGAAAGAACAGAATACATCTGAATCTTGAACTGATCAGGACCCCTCCTTACTGCATAGAGTATGTTATCTTTCACGAGTTGGTTCATTTGAAGGTCCCTAACCATCATAAAGAATATTATCGATTACTTAACGTGGTCCAACCTAATTGGAAAAAATTCAAAAATAGGCTTGAAAAATATTCTATTTAATTTTTATTGTGGATGCCACCCGGATCTCGAGATCATCCGCCATACCTCTCCTGAAGAAGCTTCCTGTCGAGCTTCCCGTTCTCGTTCTTGGGAAGCGAATCGAGGATCATGATATCCCTGGGGACCAGATATTTCTCGAGATTCCTGGCGCAGTGGGCCCGTATATCTTCCTCGTTAAGCCCCTCCACAACAGACACCACGGCGATCAGGGAGTTGCCCATAAGAGGGTCCTCCTTCCTGAGGATGACCGCTTCCTTGACGCCGTCGAGGGTATAGATAACATCCTCCACTTCCCTCGGGGAGACCTTTTCGCCCCCCACCTTGAACACATCGTCCTTTCTGGATATGAAGAACAGGTCGCCATCCTCATCCATGGTGAACAGGTCCCCGGTGAAGAGCACCTTCTCGTATGGATAGTATCCATCCTTGAGGACCTTCTCTGTCTCGACCTCGTCGTTCCAGTAACCCTTCATCAGGTTCGAGCCCCTGACAACAAGTTCACCGGGGGTGTCCGGTGTGTCGATCCTCCTTCCTTCTTCATCGACGAGAAAGACCTCCGTATTCGGCATCGCTTTCCCCACGGAATTCGGCTTCAGTAGCACCTTCTCCGGATCCAGATAGGATATCCTTTTACATTCCGTAAGTCCGTACATCGAGAAGATCCTCACTTGCGGCAGCTTCTCCTTGAGCCCCCTGATGGTTCTCTCCGGGAGCTTCTGGGCGGTGTTCGTGATATACCTCAGCGAGGAGAGATCCCCCTCACGGAGATCCTTCAATTTAAGCAATATCTCCGCAATTGCGGGCACCAGAGGGAAACCCGTGACCTTCTCCTCCCGGATCCTCCTGATAACGTTGGAGAAGAACACGAAGTTCTTCTCCAGCACCAGTGTCCCTCCGAAGCTGAAGGTCATGAGGATCTGGTAGAGCCCGTAATCGAAGGAGATGGGAAGGACATTTATCAAGATGTCATCCCGGTTATTTCCGATAAATGTTGTGATGGAATCAACTGCGGTGCACATGCTCAGATGCGTCATGGTCACGCCCTTCGGTATGCCCGTGGAGCCCGAGGTATAGATGATGGAGGCGATGTCAGCGTCAATGACCCTGATCTCTGGCATTTCCGGTGGCCCCTGCAGCATCTCTTTCATATCCAGAAGGTTCCCCTCGACCCCCTCTCTGCCGTCGACCAGTATCACGGAGCATCCCCTCATGAGGGCCATGTTCTCGAGATACCTCCTTCTGTCGGTGACAACAAATCCTGCATCGGAGTTCTCCAGGATGTACCTGAGCTTACTGCCCTTGGTCTCCGGGTTCACCGGGATGAATATCCCGCCGGCGAGGAGGGCCCCGTAGATCGAAACAACGGCTTCATACCTGTTGTCGAGGAACACCAGCAGCCGGTCCCCCTTCAGAAGACCGTGGATACGAAGATTCCCGGAGAGACCGAGGGAATCCTCGTAAACCTCTCGGTAAGTGTGCCTTGACCCGTTGACAACAAGAGCTGTCTTTTCGGGAAAATTCCCGTAAGCCTTCTTCAGCATCTCTGTGAGGGTCATGCGCACCACCTTCCGGATCCCCGTCGAAGGAAGTATGCATCAAACATATTATTGTTGTTCCACCTTTCTCGTTGGAAGGTATACACAGACACCATTTTTCATCAGTGTGTGGAGGATATAAATACAAAATAAGGTCATACCATATACGGAGGAGGCTAATGAGGGGGCCCGCAACAGTATTGGTTCCAAGTTCGCTGCTATTTGTTTCGATGTTGATAACCTTAACTCCGCAATTGTTAACCCATAGGTAAAGCTTCAGGATACAGATCCAATATCTTCCTGGATTGCTTTGGGAATTTCGCAAAATACTCCTTACCCGTTTGTTCACTGATCATCTGTACTTTGGACAGTTCAAAGAATACCTCTTTCACAGATATCTTATGAGTCAATTTCTTTTCTCTCAACCTTTTCAGAACCTTGAAAAAGACTCTCATCGCAAGGAATGTGATCAGGAAATATCCCCTGATAGCTTCAGGTGTCTGAAGGTATGTTTTATCGGATTCCAATGGATGTTTCATGACATCAAAAGCTAACTCAACATCTTCTCTGCCTTTATATTGGTTGAATATTTCCACACCATCCTTATCCAAATCACTGATAATGGATATTATTCCAACATCTTTTTTGATCTTATCAAACTCGGTCATCGTCAGTTTTCCAGACTCAACCTGTTTCAAGAGAGTAGCTTCCTCTTCACCTCTGATCTTTGGATCCTCGAAATAATAGATATAACCAAGTTCACATTCCTTCCTGCCCCATCTTACTGGTCTTTTTCGGTATTGGAATGCTTTTCTCCACCTTAGCCATCTTTGGTCGATATACGTCGAGTTCTTTTTCAAAGGAATGATGTAATGAATATCATTCTCTCTGAACTCTTCGATTAGATCGTATGAGGTGAAACCCCTATCAAAAATGAAACCTATGTTTGATTGAGGGTATCTTTCTTTGAAATCGTAGAACGTTGTGATGTCTTTAATTGAACCAAAGAATACCTCGATTCCAACCGGTTCGGTATCAGATGTCGAGAATGCCATTACAATCCCTATTTGGTCAAGATACTCATGATGAGCATTGTAGCTTTTTTCAGCCAGGTTGAGGTTCCTCGAATATGTGAATACTGCTGATAGATCATACAGGAGAAAATCATCTTCCGGTGTAATCTGTGAGAATAGTTGTTTCCAAATTGTGATATCCCGTCCTATGTCGGCTAATATAGAAGATATTGTTTTCGGAGAAAGATGAACATTCATCTTCTTGGAAAGATAGAATTTATCCCATTGGGATGAATACAACCTCATTGGTTTGGGACTTATGACCTTAATGATTGCAGATGCGATCAGTTCTCGATAATAAGGTGTAAGATCCTTGAGAATGCCTTTGACATCAGCCAAGTATTCATTGGCCAGTGAACAATTCCCATATTCAAATATTTCATGCGAGGATTCTTTGATCTTTTTCCGAGTTCTTTTGGGTATGAATTCACCATCCGGCTTGATCACACCCAGATACTCAGTTATTTTCACGTTTTTCTTTTGTTTTTTATCCCAGATGCTTGTTCCTTTGTAGACGCAAAAGCTATTCCTAATTTTTTTGATTTCAGCATAGAACTGCATATCCTCTTTGATCCTTTCAAGCTCTTCCTGGACTTCTTCAGGAACTTCTGGCATATGGGTTAACAATATGGGTTAACGTCTATATGTATTTTTCGGCATAAACATTAGGAATAAACCCAAAAATAACCTAATAATAATGTTAATGATGCCCTATGGGTTAACTTTTACCGAGTTAAGGTT
>Ga0272441_10000666_pt1 | contig 76680 bp, 89 predicted proteins | sample SSMProp6N_FD_193582 | JGI IMG/M metagenome (GOLD analysis project Ga0272441, IMG submission 193582) | Marine sediment archaeal communities from Little Sippewissett salt marsh, Falmouth, MA, United States - SSM-Prop-6N | ecosystem: Environmental > Aquatic > Marine > Wetlands > Sediment ...
GAAACAAGGTCCTCTTAATTAACTTCAATAAACCAAGCAAATATAACCTATAATGAAATTTTTAAAGAAGATTCTGCAATATGGAAAAGCGCAAATTCAAATTATTATTTTGCAAAAAACCAAAATGACTCGCTGTTCAACACAAAATTTGAATCTGAAATTTCAAAAGAAAAATCAATAGAAATTTTAACTTATCAAAAATGGTTAATAAAATCTACTAGCCAACTCACAGGAAACCTCTCAAACATCACAACCTCAAACATAAATTTAACAATGAAAATAGATAACCAAAAATTTGATGAATTTGAAAACTACACTGATGAAGTTGAAATTGAAATTCTCGACAACAATCAAACTTTTATTGAATTTGAGATCAACTTAAGTGAAACCTCTCTAGACTTGACAGAAGTTGAAATAAAAAAACAACCTTTATCTTCAAATTTTGGTTATGTAATTATAAATCAAATTAATGCACCTAAAACAATTTATGTTGACAAACTCATTTCAAACTCCAACCAAACCTGTATCAAAAACAGCGAAATAAATTCAATTTCAGAAATAAGTTCAGAATGCAATGAATCAGATGAATATTTCATAGACTGCCCTGGATCTAAAGAAGATTTTTCATGCACAATTTCAGAAAATAAATTTGTAGTTTATGGCCTAACAAACTCTGCAGTTATGGAATTCGGCACATGTATTCCTAATTGGTCTTGCACACAATGGGGAAATTGTATTAATGGAATTAGAGAAAGAACTTGCACTGATTTAAATAATTGTAACACAAATCAAAATAAGCCGGAAGAATCTGAAACATGTTGCAACCCAAACTGGCAATGCAGTGAATGGACCCCAAAAAAATGCCCAATTGAAAGAGAACAAACACGAATTTGTACTGATTTAAATAATTGCAACACAAATCAAGGCAAACCCTCAACAACAAAACCCTGCGAACCAGACACAAACTGGACATTAATTATTATAATCATCATCGGATTACTTTTAATCGGAGCAATTATTTTCATTTTCTTAAAATTTCTTAACAAAGATGAACAAGAACAACCCCCAGCGCAAAATAATTTAAGACCAAGCTCAAAACCTCCAAGATTCCCCCCACAACAATTAAATAATTTCCAAAGACAACCACAACAAATCCCGAGAATTAACACCTCGTAAGCTTTATAAACTAATTTTTCCAAGAATTTAGTATTATAAAATAATAAAAATGGCTAAATCAAAAAGCTCTTATAAAGTTCAGAACATTGTTGCCACTGCTTCTCTTGGAAAACCTGTGCCTTTAACAAAACTTGCACGAACACAACCAAACACAGAATATAATCCAGAAACTTTTCCAGGACTTGTTTTAAGAATCAAAGAACCAAAATCAGCTGTTTTAGTTTTCTCGTCGGGAAATCTTGTTTGCACTGGAACAAAATCAACAGCACAAGTCAGAAAAGTTATTGACTCTGTAATAAAACAATTAAGAAAAATAAATATAAAAATAACAATAAAACCAAAAATTACTGTCCAAAACATTGTCGCGTCAGGAACAATTGATTTAAAATTAAATTTAAATTTCTTAGCACTTGAACTTGAAAACACAGAATATGAACCAGAACAATTCCCCGGCCTCGTCTACAAATTAATTGAACCAAACGCCACATTTTTATTATTCAGCAACGGAAAACTCGTGTGCACAGGAACAAAAAACAAACAGCAGCTCGAATCAAGCATGGATCAACTTCTAAAAGACGTTAAAGCTGCGTTGAAGAATTATTGAGATCTTTCAAGCTCTTTTAAACGTCGATAAAAATCAGCTTCAATTTCAGAATCTTCTTCTCTAATTTTTTGAACTCTCCTCTGATAAGATAAAACAAAAGGAAGACTTCCCATCATAAAAGCAAAGGCAACTCCCTGAGTGCTGCGAACAATAACATCATAACTTCTAAAATTTTTCATCTGTTTAACTTTTTCTAATTCTTGTTGATAATTTTCTGATATTAATGCTTTATTATAAGCGCGAGTAATTTCCGGGTGTAAAAAATATTGTTCTGTAACCCCGATTCCAATACTAGCCAAAACAATTCCTACAGAAACTACAAGACCTGCTAAACTAAATCGGGATCTTCTATCATTTTTAAGTCTGCTTCTTCTCCTTTCAGATTCCTTCCTAATCAATTCTGCTATAGCTTCTTGGTTGTTAGTTTTCTCTTTACTCATTTTTTACGAATTAAACAACTTATCCCATAAAATTGAGGTATCCCAAAGCCAAAGACTTGTTAAACCAAGATTAACAAAACAAACAGCAGTAGTTTTCAAACAATGTCCCAACTTTTCTCTAGGAGATTCATCCCTGAAATCCCATGTTCTTTGAACGTAATCGGCATAACCTTTTACAGGCAATAACAAGTCACTTAATCTTACTTTATATTTTTCTTCCATAATCCTCAACAAACCAAAACACTTTTAAATCTAAGTTGTTATGTTAAATAACAACATGGAAGCATTACAAGAAAAATTAACTCAATCAGGATTAACACGAAATGAATCTAAAGTTTATTTAGAATTAACCAAACATAAAGAATTATCAGCAAATCAAATAGCAAAAAATCTCGGAATAGACAGAACATTAACTTACACAATTTTAAATCATTTGATAGAAAAAGGTCAGATAAGTTATATAATAAAAGAAAAAATAAAACTCTTCAAAGCAGAATCTCCTGAAAATTTACTAAACCCTCTAAAAGAAAAAGAATTTGTTATAAAAGATCTAATCAAAGAACTATCCAAAATTAAATCAAAAGAAAAAACAAACTATGAAGTTAAAATTTTCGAAGGAAAAGAAGGTCTAAGAACTTTAATGAAATTAATCGTCGAACACAAATCATTTTTATCATGGGGAGCAACAGGAAGAGCCTACGACATTCTGTATGAATTAAAGCCAATAACAGAAAAATTAGAAAAACAAAACAAAGGACAATATATAGCTCAAATAATTATGAATGAAAAATACAGAAACCATGAATTCACAAAATATAAAGGAATAAAAACAAAATATTTGAAAATAAAAAGCGAAACTACAACAACAATTTTTGGAGATTATGTTTCAATTCACCTAGCAAAAGAAAAACCATTAATCATCTTAATAAAAAACAAGGAAATCGCAGAAGGTTATAAAAACTACTTCCAAGCCCTCTGGAAAATTGCTAAATTCTAACCCTGCAACACAATAATTTTTATAAATAGAACTTTGTTCACCATAAAATGTCACGGGATATCATTAAGAGTTGTTTAAAGACTATTCCCCCACTAATATTTATGGGGGTTGGAACAGCTTTCTTTATTGCGATAGTACTAAACGGAATCCAGACACAAGAAACAAGAAGAAAAGTAGATGAAATGTATCAATATTACCAAAGCCAGATACAGAGAGAAGCAACACCAATAATCCCCGACGCAACTTACACTCTTCAACCAAGAAGATAATCAAATTAACCAACACACTCCTCAATTATCTTAGAAATAGATTTTCCTGTTTTTTCTCGCATTTTTTTCAATTTATTTATAGTCGCCACTGACAAAGTTACATCAATCCTCTTTCTCTGAAAAGGCAATTCCTGCGTCTTGTCATAATTTTCAAGAGCTTCAAAAACATCTTTATATTTCTTCATGATTTTGTTAATTTGTTTTTGATTCATTTTACCGCAGTCCTGATTCTTTGTTCAATATTTTTAATATTAGAGATATTTTTCTTAGCAATTGAAGTAGCCTGATGCAATAATAATTCTCTATCTACTTTCAGACCATTCTCATCAGCAAAAACAAAAGCCACAAACATCGCAGTTCGTTTATTTCCATCTGAAAAGGGATGGTCAACTAGAATTGCTCTCCAAAAATATGCTATTCTCTTATATAATCCTAATTTTTTATTTTCTAATTTATCAAAAGCAAAGTCCAAACTAGAACTGCTTCTCAAATTTCCTCCAAACCCCTTATTAATCCTCAACAAATCTTTCTTACTAATTTTCATACACATAAATAATAGTCACTTATTTATAAAGTTTTCTATGCCCCTTCTTCCATAGCAACACAATAATTTTTATAAATTAAAATATTCTCTTTCTTTTATGGCAAGTTTAGAAGCAAAGATCCTCTATGGAATTAGTTTGGCTGCAGTATGAGCTGGATTAATCGGAGCACATATAGGAAGTGGCATAGAAAATACTCGATTAGAAAAAAGAATAAAAAGGTTAGAAAATGCCTACTCTCAAATATATAGCACAACACCAATAATCCCCGACGCGACTTACACTCTTCAACAAGAAGATAATCAAACATCTTCCACTACTCTAAAATAATCATTTTTTTCTAAAATAACTTTCAAATGAACATAAATCTATAAAAAGAAAATATATTTCTTAGTTAAATAAATGGTATCATGCGCAATTTCCATCGAGGTGCTAAAAGAAATTGCTTTTCAGCATCGAAAGGAAAGTTGAACATTAAGAAACCGTAGTATTTTACGATGGAGAAGAAAAAAATAGAGGAATTAATTATTGAAGCTAAATCATTTTTTGACTCTTATAAAAAAGAAATTGGAGAATCATTAAGGCAAGGAAATGTGATTTATGTTGATTTTCAAAAACTAAGTGAATTTTCCAGCAATATCTCTGATGAAATTTTAGCAAATCCTGAAGAAACACTCGCAATAATTGAACAAGCTGTTGAACAATTAGGCCTTATTGAAAAAGCAGCAAGAATCAGATTAACAAATCTCCCTGAAGTTCACTTGCTTCAAATAAGAGACATCAGATCAAAACATTTAAATGAATTAATTATTTTAGACGGAATCATTAGGCAGGCCTCAGATGTTAGACCGCAAGTTGTAAATGCAAAATTTGAATGCCCATCGTGCGGAACAATTATCGCGGTTCTTCAAATTGAAAAAAAATTTCGTGAACCTTCTCGGTGCAGTTGCGGAAGACGCGGAGGATTTAAATTAATAAGCAAAGAAATGGTTGACACACAGCGACTCGTTATAGAAGAATCTCCTGAATCACTAAAAGGCGGAGAACAACCAAAAAGAATCAATGTTTTTCTAAAAGAAGATTTAGTTGAACCGCGCATGGAAGAAAAAACAACTCCTGGAAGTAGAATAAAAGTCATCGGAGTTTTAAAAGAAGTTCCTGTGCCATTATCATCAGGAGGACTCTCAACAAGATTTGAACTCGCAGTTGAAGTAAACAATTTAATTCCAATGGAAGAAACTTTTGAAGAATTAAATATCACTGACGAAGATGAAAAACAAATTTTAGAATTAAGTCAAGATCCGCAAATTTTTGAAAAACTTTCTAAAAGCATCTGCCCAAGTATTTATGGTTATGATGAAATAAAAAAATCCTTAGTAATACAATTATTTGGGGGTGTGCCAAAAACACACACCGACGGCTCAAAAAGCAGAGGAGATATTCACATACTTTTAGTTGGAGATCCGGGTGTTGCAAAATCAGTTGCATTAACATTTATGGCAGGAATTTCCCCAAAAGGAAGATATGTCGTAGGTAAATCAGCTTCAGGTGCTGGTTTAACTGCAACAGTTGTCAGAGACGAGTTTTTACGAGGCTGGTCTTTAGAAGCAGGGGCAATGGTTTTATCAAATAAAGGTTTAGTTTGTATTGATGAATTAGAAAAAATGGATCCTGCAGATAGAAGTGCAATGCACGAAGCAATGGAACAACAAACAGTTACAATTTCAAAAGCAAATGTTCAAGCAACCTTACGAGCACAAACAAGTGTCTTAGCAGCAGCAAATCCAAAATTCGGAAGATTCGATCCATACCAGTCAATAGCTCAACAAATTGACATCCCCCCAACACTAATCAACAGATTCGATGTAATATTTACCTTAAGAGACATTCCAAACAAAGACAAAGATACAGCAATTGCAGCACATGTTCTTTACCAGCATAAAGAAAAAGGAGAAGAAATGTTAATCAACAGAGAATTATTTAGAAAATATGTTGCATACGCAAAACAAAAAATCAAACCCATATTAACAGATGAAGCAGTTGAAGAAATAAAAAAATTTTATGTTGACTTGCGAAACACCCCTACTTCTTCAGAATCAGCAATGAGACCAATTCCAATTTCTGCGCGACAATTAACAGCTTTAATAAGAATGTCAGAAGCTTCTGCGAGATTGCGACTAAGTAAAAAAGTTGAAAAACAAGATGCTAAAGGTTCAATAGAATTAATGAAATATTATTTAATGCAGGTCGGCTATGATTATGAATCAAAAACATTTGACATTGATAGAATCTCAACAGGAATTGCAACATCCCAAAGAAACAAAATAATTCTCGTCAGAGAAACAATTTCAAAACTAGAACCTAAACTTGGAAAATTAATTCCAATAGAAGAAATTGAACAAGAACTAGAAGGAAAACTTGACAAAGACGAAATAGAAGAATCAATTGCAAAACTTAATTCATCTGGCGACATCTTCAAACCTCGTCGAGGATATGTCCAAAGGATGTGATATTCGCTCGACTTCGTCTCGCTTATTTACTTTGCTCACAGCACCCTGCATGATGTTCAGCTAAAAAATAAAGTAATCCATTAATATTTTCAACGAGAAATCTGCTGAAAGCGATTTCGAGATTAAATCAATAAGCGAGCGAGTTTACGAGCGAGCCAATTATCCCAACAAAACTTAAAAACCTCTCTGAATTTTTTAACAAATGACCCCTGATCAACAATTCAAAAGAAATATTGCATATAAACTTCGAATAAATGATTTACTAATTGGAAAACCAATTTTTGATGGCGAAAGATTTTCTTTTCTAGAATTAGGCGACAAAAAAATCATAAGAGTAAATTTAATTGCAAACATTGTAGATAAATATGACAGCGAAGGTGAAAAAAAATATTGCTTCCTCACAATTGACGATGGTTCAGGCCAGATAAAAATAAAAGCATTTGCCGACGACGCAGACAAACTAAAAAATAATTTCCAAGGCCAAACAATTTTAACAATCGGGACTTTAAGATACTTCAATAACGAACTTTATATTTCCCCAGAAATCGTGAAAGAATATCCTTCAGAATATCTATTAATAAGAAAATTGGAAATTGAAAAACAACGCTCAAAAGATAAACCGCTCTTAGAAAAAAAACAAATTATTGCAGTTAAAGACAAAATTCTAGAAAAAATAAAACAATCAGAACCAGAAGGAATTGAAATTGATGAACTCATAATGAAAACTCCTGAAGCAAGTCCTGACATAATCAACCAAGAAATTAAAAAAATGCTTGAAGACGGAATTGTTTTTGAACCTCGCCCAGGGAAACTCAGGTGGCTTGGTTAATAGCGACCATTTAAATAATATTTAGATGCAAAAGTTCCATCCCCAACACGAACATAATCCCTATCAATATCTTTGATTCTCCCACAAGATTCACACCTTCCTGCAAGATGTTTTCCTCTATGAAAACCCTGGCTTTTTAATATAAGCTGTGGTTTTTCTTTATGTTCAAAACTCATCTAAAATAACATCACAAATTATTTTTAAATATTTGCAATCTATATTATAAAAAAAGAAAAAAGAAACAGATTGATTTAATTACTATTCTTCTTCTGAATCAGATTCTGAATCATCCTCGTCTTCTTCATAGGATTCTTCATCTTCCCAATCATCCTCTGACATTTTACCTCCTAGAAATAAATCTATTAAGTTGTGCTATTTTTAAATATTTCTATTAAGAATTATTTCTTTTTATTAAACCAATAAGCTAGAAAAATTACTGCGACTAATCCAACTAAACTTAATAAAAATTTCATAAGGTTGCTTCCATATTGCCAATATCCTCCAATTCCCCAAAGCATAATTCCAACCCCGCCCCCAGCCAAACCAGCCCCAACAATTTCAAGTCCAAAAACTAAAACCCCAACAATAATTAAAATAATTCCTAATGGAAGTGTAATTAAAAAAATTGTTTTATGATATTTTTCTCTTGCAACATCATACTCTTCTCTACATTCATAATCAATATCACACCACCCTTCATCATCAGTACCAACAGGTTTTGGTATTTCAACATCATAACTATTCCACTTTCCTCCAACAAACAAACACTCTGCTTCTGTTTCAACAGCCCCAGTTGATTTCTCCCCACAATAATCATCCCAATCAGGTGCTTCATAAATCATACTAATTCCATAAACAGCAACAAAAATCGTCAAAATCAAAATCGCAATCCCAATAATTATGTTTTTAATATTCACCATAAACCCTCAAGGACAAAAGATTTTATAAACCTAACTCATTTTCAAAAAACATGGAATCTTACGAAACTCTATTAAATCAAGCTTATAAAAAAGTAAAACAAGTTGATTCATCTAGCGAGAGATTTGAAATCCCGAAAATTCAAGGTAGATTCGAAGGTAAAAAAACAATTTTGACGAACTTTTTCTCAATTGCATCTTACTTGCGAAGACCTGTAGAACATTTTCAAAAATTCTTATCAAAAGAACTTGCAGCAGCAGGACAAAAAGACAATGATAGATTAATTTTAAATAAAAAAGTCCCTTCTGCAAAAATAAACCAAAAAATTGAACAATATGTCAGAGAATTTATCTTATGCAAAGAATGTGGCAAACCTGACACTAAAATAATCAAACAAGACAGAATACAATTTCTGCACTGCCTTGCTTGCGGAGCCAAACATCCAATCAGAAGTAAGATTTAGATTTAATTAAGATGTTTGCGGAGCGCGGAGCCGAGTAAGTTCACGAGTTTGCACAATCGCCCTTGATACGAGTGAGCTTAGGAGTTAAAACATCCAATCAGAAGTAAGATTTAGTTGAAATAAATTCTCATAAACCAAAACCCCTAAACACAAATCTTTAAAAAAACATTTTCCCTAACAAAAATATAAATTCAGAAGAATTTAACAAATAAACAGGAGGTAAAAAGATGGTTGAAGGATATTGTGTTAAATGTAAGAAGAAAGTTCAAATGAAAGACCCAAAAGAGAGCAAAACAAAAAAAGGCACAAAAATATGTAAAGGTAAATGTCCAACTTGTGGAACAACAGTTTGCAGAATGGGCGGATGTAAATAATTTTTTTTATTTAAATTTTAAAATGTTTGTTAAAATTCACAAATCATATAGGGAAGTTGTAGCAATATGTGATTCTGAACTTTTAGGAAAATATTTTGAACAAAACAACTTCCAATTAGATGTAAAAAAGAATTTTTTCAAAGGAGAAAAAGTTTCTGAACAAGAATTATTAAATTTAATTGAAAAATTTAAAAAAGAAGACGCGACTTTCAATATTATCGGCCAAAAATCAATAAACTGCGCACTCAAGGCAGGAATCATAAATAAAGATAACATCAAAACAATCCAAGATATCCCATTTGGGTTGGTTTTGTTATAATAGTCGTTCGCTCTGCTCGCTCTTAATTAGCTCGCAATAAATTGCTCAGATATTTTAATTAATAATAATCAAAAAGAATTATCTTTTATCAATAACTTTAAGCGAAAACTTGACAAAGCCAGTTTAAGCACCCATAATCGAGCGACTTTGGAGCAAGCCAATATTCTAAAAAAACAATCTTCAATAACCTTAAAAACCCGATTCTATATCTATAAATATGCAAAATAAAAAAAATCACAAGAAAAAATCTCGAGAACAACCTCAAATTTTCAGAGTTAAATTGCCAAAAAACAAAGAAGTAATTGGAATTATTGACAGCAGGGTTGGAGGAAATAGAATGATGATAAATTGCTTAGATAAAGTGACAAGAAACTGTAGGGTTCCTGGAAGATTAAGAAGAAGACTCTGGCTTAGACCTGGAGATGTTGTAATTGTTGAACCCTGGGAATTTGACAATTCAAAAGGCGATGTAATTTTCAAGTACACTCCAACACAAATTTCTTGGCTAAAAAACAAGGGCTATCTCAAAGACGAAAACCAAGGATTTTGATAAAATATTTCTAATGTTACTCAATTCATTCGCTCTTAGAATGCCAGTATAAGCAAATAAATAAGCGAGCGTAGCGAGCTAATCAATCAAAACTCTTTTAACTATCAAATACCTAAAAAAATTATGAAAACAATTTACTCAGAAAAACTTCCAAGAATTTTGAAAAATAAAAAAAAATTAGAAAAAGAACTGAATGTTAAGATAACAAACAGAGGAAAAGAAATTTATATTAAAGGTAAAGCTGAAGACGAATATATCGCAGACCAAGTTATTACTGCACTGAATTTTGGTTTTCTGTTTCAAGCAGCAATTGCAATAAAAAAACAAGAACTAATGTTTGAAATAATAAACATCAAAGATTACGCAAAAACAAACAATTTCAAAAGAATCAGAGCAAGAATAATCGGGAAATCTGGCAAAACACTAAAAACATTATGCGAGTTAACAGATTGTTTTATTGAATTAAATGAAAACCAACTCGGAATTATAGGTAAACCTGAACACATGAAAATCACTCAAGAAGCAATAATAAATTTAATCAAAGGCTCTAAACAAACTAATGTTTACAAATTTCTAGAAAAACATCAACTTGAACCAATCCTAGATTTAGGGCTGAAAAAATAATGTACGCTCGCTCTTAATTAGATAAACATTTTTAAAACAATAACTTTAAAAATAAATTCAGATTTTAATTCTCAAGTCCCGGTAGCTCAGTAGGTAGAGCGAACGGCTGTTAACCGTTAGGTCATAGGTTCGAGTCCTATCCGGGACGTTTTCAAAAAATTATTTGGCGAGAACCTCAGTTCGATGAGCAATATTCACGAACTTTCAATCGCCCTTGATTTGAGTGGGCTTGCGAACAGTCCTATCCAAGACATTTTCAAAAACATTTTTATAATCAGTTTTCTTTAAAAAATCATGCAAGTTGAAAAAGCAATTCGCTCGCGAAAATCTGTAAGAAAATTCAAAACAAAAAAACCTGACTGGCGAGACATTCTTGAAGCAATTGATTCTGCAAAATATGCGCCAATGGCAGGAAATAATTTCACATTAAAATTTATTTTAGTTGACGACCCAGAAAAAATTCAGAGAATTTCTGACGCTGCGCAACAACCTTTTATTGCCCAGGCAAAATACATTGTAGTTGTTTGCTCAAACCCAGAACGCACTGAAACCTTATATGGGAAAAAAGGGGGTGATTACAATCAACAACAAGTTGGAGCTGCAATTGAAAACTTTTTATTAACACTTACAAATAAGGGTCTAGCAAGCTGCTGGATCGGGTATTTTTGCGAAGATATAATCAGATTTGAATTAAAAATCCCAGAAAAAATAAAAATCGACGCTGTTTTTCCAATTGGCTATGAATCAGACATCAAATACACGCGACGAGCAAAAACAGATTTAGATAATTTTCTTTATTTTAACAAATACAAAAACAAAAAAATGAAAGCTCCTGGCAGAGTTGAATAAAATTTTCTAAAAAACAAAAAACCCTCGGAGAAAATCCCCCGAGGAAAAAATATCAAAAATAAAATTATCGCAAAACTTCTATTCCAAGATCAGACATTTCTCTTGATAAAGGTTCTACTTGTGGCTCAACTCCTTTTCCCATAATAAATGGCGACTGAACTCCAGTCATTATTGTAATTACCCTAACTTTTCCAACAAAATCCTTACTTATTCTTGCACCAATAATTACTTGTGCTTCTGGACTTAAATTTTCTGTAACAATTCTTCCTATGTTATCAAATTCTTCTAATTTTAAATCAGGTCCGCAAGTAACATGTATTAAAGCCCCATTAGCGCCCTTATAATCCACATCAAGTAGAGGATGAGTAAGAGCCTGCTTAACAGCTTCTTCAACACGTCCAGCAGTATCTGATTCTCCAATTCCAATCACAGCAACACCACCACTTTTCATAATCGCAGAAACATCTGCATAATCAAGATTAATCAAACTTGGTAAAGTTATTGTCTCTACAATTCCTTTTATCATTGTTGAAATAAGTTCATTCGCAACTGCAAACGCCTGTTCAATTGGCAATTGTCCAGCAATATCTACTAATCGATTATTATCAAGAACAATTGTTGTGTCAGTAACCTCTCGTAACTCTTGTAAACCAAATTCAGCTTTATCAATTCTTGCTTTTTCACATTCAAAAGGCATTGTTACAACGCCAATCACAACAGCACCTGTTTCTTTTGCCATTTGTGCAATTACTGGAACTGCGCCTGTTCCTGTTCCACCACCTAAACCAGCAACAACAAAAACCATATCACTTCCAGAAACAGCTTTTTTAATATCAACAACAGATTCTTTTGCTGCTTCTCTTCCTTTTTGAGGACGGCCTCCTGCTCCAAGACCTTTTGTTAATTCCTTACCAATTAAAACTTTTTCATCTGCTTTTGTTACACTTAAATGCAATGCATCTGTATTCATTGCATAAACTGTCGCACCATTAATTCCTTTATTATAAAGCCATGTCACTGCATTTCCTCCGCAACCACCAGCACCAATCACTTTTATATTTGCTTTTCCTGCTTTCAATTCATCAAAACTAATACTATGTGAATCAACATTATCTATTGCTTCTTTTGCAAAATCTAATACCATTACGTTTTTACCTCCTTATATCTATATAAAAACTTCCCGATTTTAACGAAAAGTTTAAATAGCTGCGATACCCACAACTAATAGAACCAAAAAAGAGGATCACCTCTTATACTTTAATTTAATCACGTCGCCAAACAGATTAAATTATTATTATAAAAAATAAAAGAACTATTTCTTTAAATATTTTATGTTAATGAAACAGAATAATTATTTTAGTAAATCTTTTAGTTTTTCAATCTTTTCCCAAGATTTTTCTAAATTCTCATTACTTTTTTTCACAATTAATTCAAGAAATTCACCTGTCACTAAAATTTTTCTCTTGTTTAAAATCAAAAATTCTAATCTATCTGTCCCATTTAATTCAACAATAATTCTATTTTTAGCAATTGACAAAATCCCTGATTTTTTCCACCCAGCAAGATGTGCTTTTTTCAAGATTGTTTCAGCATTTTTCAATGTTTTGCAAACAATATGGAGAATGCATGGTTCTTGCTTAAATTTCACAATAGATTTTTCAACAATTTCTCTTTCAACAATTTCTCTTTCAACAATTTCTCTTAAATCTCTTTTCAGTTTTTTAAAAGTTATTTTATTATGATAAACTTTCAAAAAAAGCCCTTTTTGTTTTTTATCTTTATCAATAATTAAAACAATTCTTCCAGAACACGACGACGTTGTATAATAATTTTTCATGGAATTAATTTTTTTGCAAAGAGAAATAATTTTTTTATCCCAATCTCCCTTAAAAGATTTATCAATTTTTCCTAAAACAGATTTTTTTCTCTGTGTAAAAATATTTCTCGGCATTTTTTCATTCTCTCTCTAAAATCTCAACTTTAATTGCTTTTTCCTCGCATAACATTTTAAACTCTTTTGCATCTTCTTCATCGCCCACAATACTCCCATAATGCATTGGAATTGCGACATTTGGTTTTATTTTTTCAGCAGCTTCAGCAGCTTCCTCAGCATTCATTGTAAACCTTCCTCCAATCGGCAATAACGCAATAAATTCTTTTTGTTTTTGTTTATAACCTGTAAGTTTTTGCATTTCAGGAATTAAATCAGAATCTCCTGCATGATAAATTAAAACATCTTTTATCTGAATTAAATAACCAACCCACCCTTCTTCTTTTGGGTGAAAAAGTTTGTCAATATTATACGCTGGAAGAGCAGAAATTTTCAACTCCCCAAAATTTAATTCCTGACCTGGTTCAACAATTTCAATTTTAATCTCAAAATTAAACCGCGTAATTTTGCTTTGACAATCAGCTGGAACAAGAATCCTCGTCCCATTCTTAACAATCTTATTCATATCTGCAAAACTGCAATGATCATAATGACTATGCGTAATCAAAATAAAATCTGCCTTCTCATCCTCAGCAACATCATGGATATTATAAGGGTCAATATAAATCACTTTAGAATTTCTAATCAAAAATCCCGAATGCCCTAACCATTTAAGCTCAACATCTTTAAACTGCATGATTAGGGAAATCTGTGTTTGTTTTTAAAACTTATTATCTTCTTTTAACAAATTCTCTTTAAATTTATCAAAATCTTTTTTCATAATTGTGCCTGCTGCCGCAGGAATATGCCCCCCACCACTTGCATTTTTTAACCTCCCAATACCTTTTTTAATCAATAAATTCATGTTCTGCTTTTTACTTTGGTTTCGCGCGGAAATTTTCAAGAGATTTCTATCATCAGTTAATTCAGATACCCCAATAAAAACAGCATCTTTTTTTTCATCAGAAAGAATTGTGACAACCTGCGAAACAATATTAAATTTAGGATTAAAATAACAAAAATACAAATTTTTCTCAGGAAAAAATTCTGCTTCTTTTCTAAATAACCCCACATATTTACTAATTTCATCTTTCACTTCCCCACTATATTTTTTTATTTCTTCTAAATTTTTTAATTTAATTAGATCATGAATTTTTTTAAGTCCTTTACCAAGAGATTTAAAATAAATAATCGTATTACTAATTTGATTTTCAATTAAACCAAAACCAGAATGAAATATATTTTTATTTTCTATATCCTCATTAGGACAACTCTCTTTTATAAAATCTAAATTTTCTTTTTTCTTAAAAGCATAATCTGCAATAAGTGAACAACAAACTAGCCACCTCCATTTTTCTTTAAATTCTTCTCCAAATAATTTAATCGCAAAATTATAAATAACAAAACTAGTACAATCTGGACAAGAAGTTTTAATAATATTTTTTTTATTTTTTAGATCAGAACCAATTGGGTGATGATCAATTAAAAAAACATCAAAATTATTTCTTAATTTTTCAAATTCAGATAAATCACTATTATCTGCTCCAATATCTAAAACAAAAACCTTAGAGATTTTTTTAGAAATTGCTTTTTTTAAAAAATCCTCAAACATATTTTTTTTATAACCTAAAAATTCTAAAAAACCTACTTTAATTCCTTTTTCATTTAAAATTTCTTCTAGAAAAATTGCAGAAGCAATCCCATCTAAATCATTATGTGTTAAAATTGCCACAACATCTTTATGATTAATCCTTTCAACAAAATCAAAAAATTCTTTTTCAGAACCAATTAAATATTCAATTGCCATCTCTTTCAAACTCCCCTGCAATCTTCAACATTTTTTCATCTTGGAATTTATCGCAAATAACTTGCATTCCAACAGGAACAAAATCAATCTGTCCAGCAGGAATAGAAATTGCACAATTACCAGCTAAAGCAGATGGAATAGTTAATGCATCATAACTATACATTTCTTCAACAGAAATTTGCTCTCCAATTTTATGAGGCAAACGAGGAACAGTCGGGCAAATTATACAATCAACTTTATTTTTCCCATTAAATAATTTTGAAAATTCTTGCTCGCAAAGTTTTTTAGCTTTTAAAGCCCTATGATAATATCTCCCAGCATATTCTGCTTTTGAAATTTCCGCGCCACCTAAAATTCTCCTCAAAACCTCTGGACCAGCAACATCTTCAATTTTTTTCCCAAATCTTCTGCCATCATATTTTCTTGTGCCTGAAAAAAACTCCACATAAACAATTGGATAATATGTTTCAATAGCTAAATCAAGGTGATTTAATTTAATTTTTTTAAATTTCCAACCGCGAACACCACAAACTTTTTTAATTTTCTCGTAGATAATTTTTCTTATTTTCTCATCAATTTTCACTCCTTGCAAATCTAAAATCCCAATTGTTAAATTTTTAGAAATTTTTTCAGAAGATTTTAATAAATTCCGGCTAATTGAATCTTTTTCATCTTTTCCCTTAATTACATTAAACATTAAAGCAACATCTGAAACATTTTTTGCTAAAGGCCCGATTGTGTCAAAAGACATTGCCAGATCAATTAAACCATATCGTGAAACACGAGAATAAGTTGGTCTCATTCCAACAACACCGCAGTGCGACGCAGGATTTCTTATGCTCCCACCTGTATCACTCCCTAAAGTTATATCACAAAAATTTGCTGCCACAGCTGCTGCACTTCCTGAAGATGTCCCTCCAGGAATTAAACCCAACGCTTTAGGATTTTGTGTTACTCCAAATGCAGAGGTCTCTCCAGATGAACCACAAGCAAACTCGTCACAATTTAACATCCCAATAATTAAACCATCTTGCTCCTTTATTTTTTTAACAACACTCGCATCATAAGGTGATCTAAAATTTTCCAAAGTTTTTGACGCGCACGCAGCATTCAAACCCCCCACACAAATATTTGATTTAACTGCAATAATTTTTTCAGCTAATTTCCCAGCTTTTTTATTTTTAATTTTCTCGTCGATAATTTTTGCTTCAGCAATCAGTTCTTTCTCCTCACGCAATTGCAAAAAAGCATTTATTTTCTTCCCACCCTGATCATTTTTTTTAATTTCTTTCAAATATGTTTGGAGTTTTTCTTGGGTTTTCATTTTGAAAATGTGAAAATTTTCTTTTTTATTTTTTGTGCCCTCACTTTTTTCTCTTTTTCAGAAATCCAATCAGACCTTTTTTCTAATTCATCTAACATTTTTCTTCTCCTCTCTCTTTTAATTTTCTGATTTGTTCTTATCAACAAAATAATTTTATTTTTACCAAAAAACAGATCTATTTCATATTTACTATTCTCAAAAAACCAACAAACATCTTGAATATCTTCAATATTTAAAATAGTAATTATCTCCTCCTCACCTTGCTCAGTATCTTTATATTCTCGTCTTACAAATTTATTTTTTATCTTTTCTGAATCAAATTCCAATTCTTCCATAAGTTTAATAAAACCACTTTTAAAATTTTTATTTTTATCAAAACCATATCTATGCCTCAACCCATTATTGTCAGTCCCATTTAAAATCAATTCTTTCGGTATTTTTATTTTCATCCTAAATCTCCGCTCTCAATTAAGAATTTTATATTTGGTGCGACACTATGTTTCTCTTGTTTAATTTCTTCAAGATCCAACCACTGAATTTCTTGAACTGGCTGAATTGGTTTAAGTTCATCTTTATTTAAAAGTTCTGCGAAATAATGATGCAACTCAATAATCATCTCCTCATTAGTTTGAGAATTTTTATTTAAAATCTGTGTTGACAATTTTCTAGTAATTTTTAATTTCCCAGCTGTTTCTTCTTTAAATTCTCGCTCACAAGTTTTTTCTAAATCTTCTTGATCTTGTTCTTCAGCAGTCCCCCCAGGAATTTTATAAAAATCATCTTTATTATCTTTAATAACTAAAATTCTTCCATCTTCAACTATAACTGGTCCAGATGCAATAACTTTTTTCATCTCCAACCCCCTTTCTCCCCTAAAATAAAATCTTTATTTTTTTCAGGCGCATTTTCAAACATAATTTTTCTAAAATCTAAATCACATTCTTCACCATCTTTTTCTTTTCTTTCACACTCATCTCTCTCAACAAATGACTCTTGAATATTTTTTTCAACACTTACTAATTTATCAGCAAAACTATCCATAATTTTCTTTGCATTCTGCTCAATTTCCTGCTTTTCTTTTTCAGAAATCTTATGCCACAAAAAATTCTGAGCTTTCGCCATAATTAATTTAGAAAAAACAAGTATAAAAGGTTTATTCTCTTCTTTCAAAAGCAGGTGTCGGCAAAACTTCGTCTTGTCTTAAAGATTGCTCATAAACTTTCTCGCCATATTTCCAATCATCACGATCTCTTGATATATACATTGCTGCTCCAGCAACTAATAAACAAGCACCTGCTACCCCTACTAAACAATTTGTCACAAAATGCGATTTCCTAGGCATTTCAGGTTCATCAGAGATATGTGCAACATTTCCTGTTTCATTAAATTTTTCTATACTTCTAACAGCTTCTTTTCTATCCATAATTTCTCAACAAATTTTACATTTATAAATCTTTCTATTATGTAACCACTAACAAGAAACAACTATTTTTTATGCTTAGTTTTTTTAGAAGATTTCTTTTTTTCTTCAACTAATTCAATTCCAACTTCTTTTAATTGTCTTGATGAAATTGTCGAAGGCGCGTCAAGCATAACATCTTTTGCTTCTTTATTTTTTGGAAAGGTAATTGTCTCACGAATTGAATCTTCATTTAAAATTATTTGGCACAATCTATCAAAACCCAATGCAATTCCCCCATGAGGCGGCGCACCATAACTAAGAGCTTCTAATAAAAATCCAAATTTTTCCTGCGCTTGTTTTTTTGAAATCCCAAGCACATCAAAAACTTTTTCTTGAATTTCAGAATTATGAATCCTAATACTCCCCCCACCAATCTCCACCCCATTTAATACAACATCATAAGCTAAGCTCCGCGCGCTGTGTTTATCTTTTTTAAAATCTTTCAAATTTGGCATTGTGAACGGATGATGCATACTCTTATATTTTTTATCTTGTTTATCATATTCAAAAAGCGGAAAATCCACAACCCAACAAAAAGCATAATCTTTATCAAATCCAGTCTCGCCACGCAAATCAGGCCGATCTGTTTTATATTTTTTCATTGCTTCTTCATAACTAATTCTCTTAAACGGCGTCTTAATTTGAATATTCAAAATTTCTTTAAATAATTTTTTCAATAAACCTTCAATAATAGAAATAATATCATCAACCTCAATAAAAGACATCTCAACATCAACCTGTGTAAATTCTGGCTGTCTATCACTCCTTAAATCCTCATCTCGAAAACACTTTGCCATCTGAATATATCTATCAAAACCAGCAACTTGTGAAAGTTGTTTAAATAATTGCGGACTTTGTGGCAATGCATAAAATTTTCCTTTAAAATTTCTACTTGGCACAACATAATCCCGCGCACCTTCAGGAGTTGACTTTGCTAAAACCGGTGTCTCAATCTCAACAAAATTATTTTCATAAAAATAATCTCTCACATATTTCAAAATCTTACTCCGCGTCAAAATATTTTTTTGCATTCTCTTACTTCTCAAATCTAAAAACCTATATTTTAATCTCAAATCCTCATTAATATTTTTTTCATTAAGTTCAAAAGGTAAACCTGGACAAAGATTAAAAATTTCAAAATCCTCGACACTGAGTTCAACTTTTCCTGTAGAAATATTTTTATTTTCTGTTCCTTTCGGCCTTTGATTAATCTTCCCTTTAATTTGCACACATGACTCTTTTGTCAATTTTTTAAAATCATTAAATTTAGAATTTTTTTTAGAAATCACACACTGAACAACACCATATCTGTCGCGCAATTCAAAAAAAATCAATTTCCCATGCTCACGAATTACCTCAATCCACCCGCAAATCTCCACATCCTTTCCAATAAGTTTTTCATTCAGTTCTGAAACCTTATGCGTTCTTAACATCTTACAATTAATTAATAAAATTAATATTTAAATCTTGTTAATTCAAAAAGAAAGATTTTTAAGGTAATACCTTAATATATTCTTGAGGTAATAATTAAATCATCTCGGTTAATTCTGAGAAAATTCAAGATGAAAAGAGAAAACACCGAAGGACGTCTTGCAAAAATAGTTGGAACTATAAAGGGGGGAATTAAAAATTATGCTGTTGATACTTCCGCCTCATTATTATATGCTAACACTGTTTTTGGAGCAGGAGAATATTTTATTGGAGGTATGGAACCAGAAGAAATTATGAAGACAAGATTAGGGATGAGTTTGCTTGGATTAGTTGTTTATAGACCATTTGGAAAATTTAGAGATGCTTGGGTAAAATTACTAAGGACAAATCAAGGTAGTTCAAAACTAAGAAAATTCGCGACAGATGTTTCAGCAAACATTGTTTTCTTTGCTCCAATTTATACGGGAGTAGCTTATCTTGCTGGAGCATCTCCTGATGAAATAGGTGCTTCTCTTAGTTCAGGAATATTAACCGTCACAATCACTGGAAGGCCATATGGATGGTTCTTAGATAGGTGGAGAAAAATGTTTGGAGTTAGACCAGCATTAGATTTTATAGAGGAAATCGAAACAATCAAGGATGAAGCTTAATCACACAACATACTTCTTAATAATTTCAAAAATATCTTTCCCAGAAATCTTCCCCTTAAAGTCTTTCATCACCAGACCCATATAAGCTTTTTCAGACAAACCTGGTTTTGATTTAATCAATTTCATAACCTGTTCTTCAATTTTTCCTAAATCTTGTTTTTTAAATAAAACAGCGTCGCGGGCATCAGTTCCTTTTGCAATTCTTCTCAAAACATCTTTAATCTGAGATTCTGAAACTTTATTGTCTCTTAAATTCTCTAAGACAAACGCCAACGCCTCTTTACTCAATCTCTTATTAATTCTCTCTATACTAAGTTTTTCATGACTTGCAATCTCTTTTGGAAAAATCAAAAGCAATTTCGCAACTAAATCTGGCTTGTTAATTATCTGCACAAACTCTTTAAAATCACTAAGTTTATTTTTCTTTAACAAAAGTTTAATCATTTCCTGGTTTAAACCAGTTTCTTTAAGTTCATCTTTAATTTTCACTCTTGATTTTGGAAGAGTTTTTTTTGTCTCATTAATAAACTCGCGAGAAAGTTTCAGCAAAGGTAAATCTGTTTCAGGATACATTCTGCTTGAACCAGGCATTGGTCGCAAAAATTCAGTTGTCGCATCAGAAATCGCCTGTCTAACTTCAGAGGGATTTTTTTCTTTATTTTTCAAAAAATTTTCCTGTCTTTTAATTTCATTTTCAACTGTTTTAACCATAATTTTAGGATCTTGAAAACCTTTTATCTCAACCCTATTAGAACCTTTAATAGAAATATTCAAATCCTGCCTAATACTACCAATCCCTCTTCGAACTTTACAAGATCTCAAAATTTCTCCTATTTTCAAAGCTGTTTCTTTTGCCTGCTCAGGAGATTTAATATCCGGGGCAGTTGCAATCTCAACAAGAGGAATTCCCAACCTATCCAAACGATAAACAACCTGGCTCTCTGTTTTCAAAACAGGTCGCGCAGAATCTTCTTCTAAAAAAACACTATCAATTCTAACTTTTCCTTGTGATGTTTCAACATAACCATCTTTAGCAATTAAAACAGTTCTCTGAAAACCACCAGTATTAGAACCATCAACAACTGTTTTTCTCATGATTTGTGTGAGAGGAACAATCTCGCAATTAAGTAAAATAGAAATATGTAATGCAATTTTCAAGGCCTCTTGATTAATCTGCCTCGGCGGTTCTTCATCTAAATCAACAAGACAAACATTTTCATCATAAATTTGATAAATAAATTCTTTATCTAAGGTTGATTCATATTTTGCTGCAACATCAACCTCACCACTCTCCCCTGCAACAGCATGAAGTTTACGAGTTATAATTGAACTCGGCTGATCATTTCTCAACAGCGACGGGCATCTACAAAAAAGTTTACCAGTATCTAACTGCTGGTGAATTTCCAGACCTGCCTTCAAACCAATTTTTGAATAATCTGCTTTCTCCATAAGTAAAAAAAGAAAAAAGGGTTATTAAAATTTTAGGATTCTTTATATCGTAAGTGGTGGCCATCTAAAGAGACATTTTTATAATCCATATCAATACCATGTTCTTCTATAACTTCTTCAATAATTTTCTCAATAATGGGGTGATTATCTGGAAGAATTAAGGATTGTCTCCCTTCATCATACCAACTATCTAATACCTCAGTATCTCTTGGCGAGCAGGTTATCCTATTAAATAATTTTCTAATTTTTTTTGATTCTTCTCCTACATTAATAGGAGATTCTCTTCTAGAATTTTCAAGATCAACAACTCCTATTGAAACATCCCTCACAGGACTAAAGATAATATGTCTAAGATCATAATCAGAATGATAAAGCCCCTCCACTTCCTTAAGCATATTTAATGCTCCTAAATGTAGTGCACACGCAGGATAAAGGGGGAGAGGATATTTTTTCTGACCTCTAATATTTACAGGGGTTGTTCTTCTCAGTTCATTTAGTTTTTTTATTTCATATCCCTTAAGGAATTCCATTAATACACTTGGGGAATCAGTTTCTAGGCCAGTCAATCCAATTGGTTGAGGTGATCTCAATCTTAGATTATTATATTTAGAATATTCTCTTAATACCCTATCCCAAATTTCTAAAGATAAAAATTCATAAATAGCTTTTTCAGGTGTTCTTTTCTTTTGCTTTTTAATAATTCCTGAATCAGAAGCTAGCTCTATATGAGAGCTTTTTCTTCTAATAGAACAATAAGTTACAAAAGCTCCGGGAGCAGTTCTCTCTAATTTTTCAGCAGGAATACTCAATTGATTTCCTAATGATTCTAATGATTGCTTCATATTCTCACTATAACTTTTTCCCATTAATAAACCTTTCTATTCATAACCACTATCAAGTTACAACTATCCTCAAGTGAAATAACAAAAATTTATAAAAAAGATTTTGCTTCTCAATGCATGAAAAAAGATGTGAAAAAAATTAAGAAAAAATCAAAAAATAATTTATCATTTCTCTCAACAGAACATCCAACATTTAAAATACCGAAAACATTTGGTCAAAAAGCAGCTGATTGGATAACAAAATGGGCAGGAAGTTGGGCATTTATTTTATTATTTTTTATATTTCTTATAATCTGGATGGCCACTAATGGATATTTTGTTTTAAAATTTATCGACGAGGGAATCATAGATCCTTATCCCTTTATATTATTAAATCTAGCATTATCTTGCCTCGCTGCAATCCAAGCTCCAATAATTTTAATGTCACAAAATAGAGAAGCGCAAAAAGATCGACTAAAAGCACAATATGATTATGCTGTAAACAGAAAAGCTGAAAGAGAAATTGAACAGCTCCAAGATGAAATTAGAGAGATTAAAATGCTCCTCGTCGGAAAAAAGAATTCTGGGAAGATGAAGTGAATTTAGAAACAATTATAAAGTTTCTTTCAAAAATTTGCAGATGGTTAAAGCGATTATTATCCCTAATGATCAACCAGAAGCATATAGAAGAAAAGGTTATAGTGAAAAAGAAAGGGAATCTTATTTTAATCCACAAGGATTTTTTAGAGAAGTTCATTGGTTAGGATGGGGAGAATATCCTGAAAGATATTACGCTAGAACAGAAATACATAGTCTTCCATTACCTTATCAAATTTTACGTAGAGAAGGAAGAAAAAAACCTTTTGATAAAAAACATTTTTTAGAACTTATCTATGAAGATCAAAAAGCTACAAATCTTGTCCGAAGAATAGACCCTGATATAATTATTGGATTTAATGGAAATTGGTCTGCAGCACTCAGTGGATATTTTGGAAGAAAATTAGGCACTGCCTCAGTAAGTTCTGTTCATGATAGATTTACTAGTAATGAAAGTGTGCAGGATGTGGACCAATTAATCTGTGTATCTGAAGCAGTAAGAGATTCTTGTTTAGAACTTGGAGCAGACCCAAAAAAAATCCAAGTGATTTATGAAGGAATTGACCTTTCTCTTTTTTGTGAAAAAAATGATAGAGACACCACATTTATAGAAAGAAGATATCCTGGAAATCCAAAAATATTTACTCTCGGAAGATTTGATCCTATAAAAAATATTGAGAGAACTTTAATCACAATAGCAGAATTAAGACAAAGATTTCCAAACATAGTTCATCTACATGGTGGAGTTGGAGCAGAAAAATGGGAATCTCACTATACTGCATTAAAAAATAGATTAGGCTTAGAAGGAGTAACTCATTTTATAGGTACAATTCCTCAAGAACAATTACCTTTTTATTATTCTTGGTCAGATTTATTTTTCCTTCCATCTTATAGCGAGGGATGCCCGAATGCATTATTAGAAGCTCTTGCATGTGGTTGCGCAGTTATAACTTCAAACAGAAAATCCATGAATGAGATTATTCAACAAGGACAAAACGGGCTTCTAATAGATCCAGACAAACAAGAAGAACTTACATTTGCTGCAAGAACAACTCTAAATAATCCAAAATTAAAACAATCTCTTAAAACAACCGCTGCAAGAAGCATACAAAAATACGGAAGAAAAGAAAAAGAAGACAAATATGTAGAAATTTTCAGAACATTAATTTTAAATACTAAAAGAAAATAAATTTTAAGATGAATCCTGACATAACAATTATGATCCCAGCACATAATGTAGAAAAATTTATTGAGGAATGTGTAGGAAGTGCCATAAATCAAACTTATAAAGGATCTTTTGAAATTGTTATTGTTAATGATGGTAGCACGGATAGAACTGGAAAAAAATTAGAAACACTTCAAAGACAAACCCCAAATAAAATTCACCTTATACACCAATCAAATCAAGGGGTTTCAGCTACTAGAAACACTCTTTTACAAGAATCAAAAGGCACATTTGTTCTTGGATTAGACAGCGACGATAAATTAAGTTCTAATGCAGTAGAAAAAGTTTTTTATACTTTTATGCAAAATCCAAGAACAGAATTTGTTTATAGTGACCATGTTAAAATTGGCCGGGATGGAACCCCTTTAAAAAAAGTAAGAAAAGCAAAAGAACATAAAATATTTGATGATCTAATTCTTCACAAACACTTCCCCGGACATGTACGGGCATTTAAGCGGAGTAGTATTGAAACACACCTTTTTAATCCTTCATTAAAAAATGCAGAAGATTATGATTTTCTTTTACAATTACTATTAAATAACTGGCCACATATGAACAGGGTAGTAGCACACATTCCCGAATTATTATATTTTTATCGATTTAATCCAGAAGGAATTAGCCAAACACAAACAAGAGAAATGAGATATAATGCAAAAACTGCCTTAGAAAGAAGACTTAAAGAACATGCAATTTATAGGAATCGAAAAGTAGAAATTGCCCCAATATATGCCATAGGATCAAATGGAGGTGAATACAGGCCTATCGGAGGGTGGGATCATATTGTAGAAGGAATAGGGTCTATACTAGATAAGAAAAAAGTTTCTAGAAAACATTTTAATCCAAAACTTGCAAATAGCAATTAATCCTCCAACCGTTCGTTAAATTCTCCAGCAAAATTTTCCAACATTTTTTCTCTGACAATTTTTTTATTTTTTGCCCAATTTTTATGTCCTAAAACATAACCAAGTTTTACCAACGCTGTTTCAGCAAGCATATCTTCTAAATAAATCACTCCGGTGTTCATTATTTCTCTGCCATTTGAATAAACATAAGGATTAAGCCGGCCATAAACTGTCTGAGCAGCAGCACAAACAACCAAACCTTTTTTAATAACTTCCCTAAGTTTTGCAATCCACGAACTCCGAGATCTTCTCGTCGGCAAATGTGCCAGACCTGAAACTTCCAATACAACACCCTTATAATCTTTTTTTAAATAATAATCTAAAATATCTGGACTCTGCCCTGGATAAATTTTAATCAAAGCAACTTTTTCCTCAAATTTTAAATCAAGTTTAACTTTATTTTTATTTCTTGTTTTATGCCCAGAAACAATCTCAATAAAATCAGAAGAAATTTTTGCAATTGGTTTAACATTCACTGGCTTGAACGCGTCCCGACAAGAACTATGTAATTTTTTCACCTTAGTTCCGCGCATTGCATAACAATAATCATCACTTGAAGAAGCATGCCCTACTAAAACAACTTCAGCAATATCTGAAATTGCAGCCAAAGCAGAACATTGCAAATTTAGATCTGCATCTGAACTTGCTCTATCAATAGACCTCTGCGAATAAGTTAACACAACTGGCTTGTTTAAATTTTTCAAAAAAAACGAAAGCGCTGCAGAAGTATAATGTAAAAAATCAGTGCCGTGCGTTATAATCACGCCTTTTATTGTCGGATCATTTAATAATTTTCCAGATGTCTTTGCAATTTTTTTCCAGTCTTTAGGGTCCATATCTTCTGATGCTTTCATAAATGGAATCTCAACTTTCACAACATTAATTTTTTCAAAAACTTCAGGATAAAATTTAAATAATGATTCAGGAGTGTCAAGCCAATCAACCCCGCCTTTTTTTGGATTCAGACGCGCAGCAATTGTGCCACCAGTAATTATCATCGCAACATTTGGTTTTTCTTTGCTTTGCTTTAATTTCAATTCTTGTTTTTCTTCTTTAAATTTTTTAATTAATTTTATTTCAAGAATATTTTTTTTATCAAATCCAATATTATAACCTGAATCAAGTTTAAGCATGACAATTTGTTTTTCTTCAACTGGACTCTCTAACAATATTCCTTGATATTGTTTTTTAATTAAAACAATTTCCACATAATCTCCAGGACAAATATTTTTTGCAATTTTCATGAGAAAAAAACACAACATAGCTATAAAAATATTTTGATGATTAGATATTTAGATTTTTCCTTCTTCACCACAAAGAAAAATCAACCCGTAAGATTCTCCTCCATGATAAACTAATTCTGCACTATATTGGGTTAATGGGACTTTATTCATTTGCACTTCAGTTCCTAAATCAGATAAAACCCAGTCAACATATTTATCACTTCCATCAAAAGTTTCTAAATCAGGGTCATTATCAGTTGCCCCATCAGAAGCCCAAACAGATCTTGCTTGTCTCACCTCAACTTTTCCTTCCTTAAAGCCAAGGGTAAATCTAATTATTCCTCCATTAGCTAATTTCTCATCTTTATCTTCTTCTATCATTTGTAAATCCCAATCACTTCTTCCTTCTACATTTTCTGCCAAAGGTAGTTGAAACCAAGCTCCCTCCTTAGAGTAAATTTTATTGAACGACGTTCTTGAATCTCCTATCATCAATTTAACATATTCATCATCTGGATCAGCGTCAGCAGTTCCTAAAACAATATTTCCAATTTTACAATCATTTCCACTTTTTACATTACAAATCTCTCTTCCAGTAATTTCGTTTTTAATTTTTGAATAATTAATTCCTGAATTTTCATATACATCTGTTACAGATAAGAAATATGACTCTGAATCATAATTATCTATCCATGAAACGACAAAATAATAATCTCCATCAGATTCGTTCCATTCTAAAACATCTCCTCCAGAAGTATGAAGTAATTTATCCTCTGCGATTCCAACACCTTTCCAAGTACTCCCATCTCCATATAACAAAGGAATTGTAGCTGTTCCATCTTTAATTGGAATTGTCAACTCCATCACATTTTCATTCCCTCCATTAGTTTTAATGTGAATCTCTTCTTCAACAGGGATATTAAATCCCCCAGAAACAAACTTAATTGAATCAAGCCCAGGCAACATAACTTCATTATTATCTGCAATAAAATATTCTTCTTTTGCTTGCCATCGCAAGATAATTTTTCCTAATGTAACTTTATGAGAATCACTATCTAGTTCATAATCAATAGAAGCCATAAGACCATTAACATCATTGCCATTAATTTTAACAGTTTGCTGATCTTGGAATTTTACTTTTTTCGCTCCCAAATAAACAACTACATTATCAACACTTCCACTTTTAGCAGCATAATTAATTTGTGAAACCCCTATTACAACACCATTACTTAGTTTAATTGTCTCGCCTTCTTCAAGTTCAGCATCGCAAATTTCTTCAGGAGCATTATTAATTGAAACACAAAGTTTACATTTGGTATCTGAAATATAACTTGCTCTTAAATCATAATTTACCCCATTAACTCTTAGAGAAGCTCCTTCATCTCGAAGAACTGATAAAACAGCATCCCCAGTCATCATTTCTAAAGATGGACCTCCAAGATATCCTCCTGGAAGATAAGAGGTAATAATTGTATAAGATTTTCCTAAAATATTTAATTCAGTTCCTTCAAAATCTTCTAGCTCTCCCCCATTTGAATCTGAAACAGGAAATTTTTTCCAAGAGAGATAATAACTTAAAATCATATCATTCTTGTCAATGTGAATACCTAATGCAGGAATTTCATCATTATAATCTTTATCTGCAAAAGATTTGTAGACTAGATCACCTGCAACTTGTACTTTCTGGGCATAACCATATTCTTTTCCATCTGCAGCAATATATGTTCCATCTGCTAAAGTTTCTGGAAGTTCTGTCTCATCTAGTGCACCAGATCTAATATCTGTCAATGAATCTCCTAAATTAAGTTTATTTGAAGCTAACTCAAACAAATAACAATCATCCCCTCCTTCAAAATATTCTGGTTCTTCAATCTCTTGCAAACTGCCACCAACACACTCATTATAATCATAACTTCCAAAACTAACTATACTTAAAATCCTACATAAAATTTTTCTTCCAAAACCTGCACTCTCTTGAAGCTCCCCGATTTCTGCACTAACATCAACACATTTTCCATTAGAACAATCATTACTCAAACATTCAAAATCATTATCACACGACGCAGATTTTTGTTTTTGAGATTCCAACTCTCCACTAATCCCGCAATATTTTCCATCAACCCGCATTCCATAAGTCAAACATTTATCATCATAAACACATCCTTGTGTGCAATCTTCAACTGGCTCTGTCAAACACGCCCCGTCATAGCAACCATTCGGACATGAATACCACGAATATTCAGGGTTCCCTTCTTCTCCACAGATTCTTTCAAACAATTTTCCTTCATCAGAACACCCATCAGGAATTTGGAAATAGCCTATTGTCACACTTTGTTCAATAACATCAATCTCAATAATCTTTACTCTTCCTATGTTCAAATCATAAACCTCATTCAGTTCCACATTAATCCATTCTCCATTTATCTCTAATTCTGCCTTTGTTTCTGAAATGATTTTTACATCGTCCCCTTTGCCATCCTCTGTCCAAACCAAATTTCCATTTTTATCGTATAAATATCCTTTCTCATAATAATTCAAACCTCCGTCGCTGTCTGTGCAAACAATTTCTGGTCCTGCTCCTGCAATGCTTATATTCATATAATCTTCTTTCAATGCAGTGACTCGAGGGATATCTTCAACAAAAAGAGAAATACCACTATTTCTTAATGTAAATGCTTCTTCAGATTGAATTGCGAAAAAATTATCAGTATCTCCTGTATCTAAATTCTGAAAAGAAATATTAAGATACATAAATTTGCCAGATTTATCTGGATAAACAACAGGCAAGTCATTATATCCATATCCTCCAAAAACATCATCAATAGAATAATCCATTCCCTGATAAGTAAAAGATTGCAATTCAGCAAGGATTTTACTTCCATAATCCCCAATAACTTTTATTTGAAACCAACCACAATCATCAGGACAAGAATTTTCTCCATCTGAACAAATTCCGTCGCCACATTTAATATCCTCTTCAACACAAGCACCATCAACACAACCGTTCGGGCAATCCTTACAAGCCCCTGCACCAGCATTAGCGACACAAACCCCTTCTATACAATCATAAAAAGTATAAGATGTACAAAGTTGGTCTCCTTTACAATATGGCTCTCCTTCTTTAGAAGGGCAATCAGAATCATCAACACATTCAACTTCCCCTTTAGAACCAAATTCATTATAAACATCTTGAACCTCACTCGCACTCAACACTTTATCATAAACTTTTATCTCATCTAAACTACCTTTAAAATAATCTCTATACCAAGTTCCCCCAATATAAAGTGAATTATAATTTAATGAACCAGAATAACTTGCTTGTTTTTGAGAAACCCCATCATAATAAACTTCTGTTGTTGAACCATCCCAAGTCACAACATAATTATGCCAAACCCCGTCAGCATAATCTTTATTAATATAAATACTCCCATAAGTTGTCCAACCAATTCTATGATAAAATCTTATATTACCATCTTCATAAAATCTAATTGTGGCGTAATTTCCAGAAGAATAAGAATTTTCTAAGTGAATTGCTTTTCCATTAACAAGTTTGTCTGTTTTAAACCAAAAAGAAATTGATGCAGGATTTTGCATTGATAATTTATTTAAATTTGATTTAATAAAATCATTTCCATCAAAATAATAAGCATCACCTCCAACTCCATCTGTCAAAGTCGCACCAGAAACACTTGCATCATAATTTCCTTGAGAATCTTTTGCATCTCCATTAAAATTATAATATGCTAATAAATTATCTTCTTCTAATGATGCTTGGCCTGTAATCTGATCCCAAAAATTCTCAAAAGAAAACGCAGATACAACAGGAACAACTAGCATAATCAAAAACAAAACTCCAATCACCTCTTGCCTCATAAATTAATTAAAAAAAACAAGTTTATAAATATTTTCATAATTCATCCAGCGAAAAAAATTTGTTGATATAATAAAAATTTGTTTTTTGATATCAGAAAAAATTATTTTATCATTAGAAGTTTATTAAAAAATTTGGTTTTATAAATATTATGTCAATTCCAAAAATTAATAAACAATAATTTCGTTTTCAAAACATGGTAAAAATAGGTTTAGAAATTCACGGCTATATAAACACAAAAGAAAAATTATTTTGTAATTGTAAAGCTATTCACGGACTCAAACAAGCAAAACCAAATACATTTATCTGCCCAATATGCACAGGCCAACCTGGTTCAAAACCAATGCTGCCAAATTCAGAAGCAATAAAAAAAATTATTGAAATAGGTTTAATTCTTGGATGTAAAATAAATCAAAAATTAATCTGGCAAAGAAAACATTATTCATGGCCTGACTTACCAAAAGGCTATCAAAACACAATTTCTGGAACACACGCAATTCCTGTTGGTGTCAAAGGAAAATTCCAAAATATAAATATAACAGAAGTTCATCTTGAAGAAGATCCAGCTGCATGGAATCCAGAAACAGGAGAAATTGATTATAATCGAAGTGGCGCACCATTAGTAGAAATTGTCACAGAACCAGATTTCTCGTCACCAGAACAAGTTATTGAATGGCTCAAACAATTAATTCTCACACTCTCTTATATAAAAGCAATTGACAAATCAGCTGGAATAAAAGCAGATGTAAATATCTCACTACCAGAAAAAAAAGGTGTGCGAGTTGAATTAAAAAATATAAATTCTCTAAAAAATATTCAAGCAGCAATTAAAACAGAAATTAAACGACAACTAAAAGAAGGTGTTACCAAAACTCAAGAAACAAGAAGATATGATTCAATAAAAAATATCACCACAAAAATGCGTTCAAAAGAACAAGCACAAGATTATAGATTTATTTCTGACCCTGATTTACCGACAATAAAAATTAAAAAAACAAAAATTGAAAAATTAAAAAAACAACTTCCAGAAACACCGCAGACAAAATTAAAAAAATTAATAAAAAAACACAAGATTTCAAAAAAACACGCAGAAGTTCTAACAAAAAAACTTGAACTTGTTGAATTTTTTGAAAAAGTTGTCAAGAAAATAAAAAAAGAACTTGCTCTTTCATGGACTCTGATTGAACTTCCAAGAATTTTAAATTACAATAAAAAAGAACTCAGCGACGAGAAAATTAATATTCAAGTAGAACATTTTATTGAACTTTTAAAATTAGTTGAAAAAAAAATTATTACAGAATTAAAAGCTAAAGAAATTTTAAACAAATTTATTCCAAAATCATTTTCACCAGCAAAACACATTCAACAGCACAAACAAATTTCAGATGAAAAACAAATTGAAAAAATAATTGAAAAAGTTATTTCTCAAAATAAAAAAGCTGTGCAAGACTACAAAACTGGCCAGCAAAACTCATTAAATTTCCTCATCGGCCAAGTTATGAAATTAAGCAACAAAAGAGCTGATTATAAAATTGTGAAACAAATTCTAGAAGGAAAGTTGAAATGAACCTGCAAGTGCTCAAGCTCACGCTCGGATTTTTAAATTTACCTTCGGAATTAATTCTCGCGTAAACTTTCGTCGAACCTAAAAAATAATTTTTGAACTTGTTAAGAATTCTTCGAATTAACAAACCTGCGGTTTGTATGAACCTGCGAGGATTCGAACCTCGATCAACAGGGTTTTTCTGTTAGGAAAAATTACAGTTTTTCCACAACCGAAACCTGGCATTCTATCCATTGAACTACAGGTCCATTTATTAACTAACAAACTAAAACATCATAAGGCATAGTCCATTAGTTTTAAATATTAAAAAATTCATATATATTAAGTTTACTATTAAAAGAGAAGATGCCTTTAGAAAAACACCACAAAATTATGATTGGAAGTTTCACCTCAGTTGTGATTATCGCTCTGATTATCAATAGTGTTTTTTTATATATTTTATTCGCAAGATTAGATTATAATGTAAATCAAATTGATTCAGAAATAACAGAATTAAAAATTGATACGCAATCAAAAATAAACGAGCTCACACAAAATATTATTAACACGCAAGAATCACTTGGCCAAACAATAAATTCTCTTGACACAGAATTAAGTCAATTAAAAGCATCAACAAGTGCAGACTTTTCTGGAATTATTGAAGATGCAATTCCCGGAGTTGTGACAATCAGAACAGATGTCGCCCAAGGAACAGGATTTATTATCGACGAGCAGGGATATATTGTGACAAACGCGCACGTCTTATCAGGCGGACGAAAAATTTATGCAATAACTTCAGAACAAAAAGCAATCACTGCGGAATTAATTGGTTATAATGAAAATTTTGATGTGGCATTATTAAATATTCCTGGAACTTACTCATTCTTGGAACTAGATGATTCTGATAGCGTGCAAGTCGGTGAAAATGTCATTGCAATTGGAAATCCATTAGGATTACAATTTTCTGTTTCAGAAGGAATTGTCTCTGCAATACATCGCCCAGGCCCAAATGAAGAAGAAGCTTACATTCAAACCGACGCTGCATTAAACCCAGGAAACTCTGGCGGCCCATTAATCAACAAAAAAGGAAAAGTAATTGGAATAAATAATTTCAAAATCGGCGACGGAGAAAGTTTAGGATTTGCACTTGAATCAAACTATATAGAAGATATTGTAAATGCAATCTCAACAAAAGCATTTGGCGAGGAATTAATTTAATTCAAAACATTTATTAAATATTCTTTCTAAAACAAATTATGCAAAAAAAGAAAAATAAAGCACTAAATTTTAAAAAAAATGAAAATTTTTCTGAATGGTTTTCTGAAATTATCCAAAAAGCAGAACTTGCTGATTTAAGATATAATATCAAAGGATTTTTAGTTTTCCAGCCATGGAGTGTTTTAGTAATGGAAAAAATATATAAATTTTTAGAAAGTGCTTTACAAAAAAAATCTCACAAACCATATTTCTTTCCGACCCTAATTTCTGAAAAAAATCTTTTAAAAGAATCTGAACACATTCAAGGATTTACTCCTGAAGTTTTTTGGGTAACTCAAGCAGGAAAAAATAAATTAAATGAAAAATTTGCACTGCGCCCGACAAGCGAAACAGCATTTTACCCGATGTTCAGCAAATGGATAAGAAGTTACAATGACTTACCATTTAAAACATATCAACGCGCAAATGTTTTTAGATATGAAACAAAAGCAACACGCCCTTTTTTAAGAAGCAGAGAATTTTTCTGGATTGAAGCGCACTGCGCGCACTCAACACTAAAAGATGCAGAAGCGCAAGTAAAAGAAGATATGGAAACAACTAAAGAAATTCTGCACGATATTTTCGGTTTGCCGTTTATATTTTTTGAAAGACCAAGTTGGGACAAATTTCCTGGAGCAGACAGAACTTTCGCAGCAGATGTTCTAAACCCCGACGGAAAAGTTATACAACAACCATCAACCCACCTCTTATCACAAAAATTCTCAAAAGCATTTAATGTAAAATTCAAAGACAAAAATGGAAAAGAAAAATTCACGTACATAACCTGCTATGGTCCTGCAATATCAAGAATTTTCGGAAGTATAATCATAACTCATGGCGACGACAAAGGATTAAAATTTCCATGGGAAATAGCCCCAGTAAATATTGCGATAATCCCAATCTCAAAAGATAAAAAATTAATAAAAAAATCAAAACAACTAAAAAACAAAATACAAAAAACATCAATAAACAATCAAGAAATTTCGGTTGAAATAGACACAACAGAAAAAACCCCTGGCGAGAAATTTAATTTCTGGGAAATGAAAGGCGTGCCAATAAGAATTGATTTAGGTCTGAAAGAAATCTCAAAAAACAAACTCACAGTTTTCAGACGTGACTTAGATAAAAAACAAACAATAAATGAAAAAGATTTAATTAAATATATTGAAAAAGTTGCACGAGAATCAAAATTAAATTTAATTGAAAAAGCAGATAATGTTTTCAAATCAAAAATCAAAAGTGCAAAAAATATTTCTGAAATAAAAAAAATTATTGAACAAGGCGGAATTGCAAAATGTAATTTTTGTTCTGTTGAAAAATCAGGAATTCCTTGCGCAGAAATTATAGAAAAACAAACAGGAGCAAAAATTCGCGGAACAAGATTAACAAAAGAAACTTTAATCAACAATAAAAAATGTGCAATCTGTGGAAAAAAAGCAGAAAAACTCGTATACATCGCAAAAGATTATTAAATTAATATTTTTTCCAAAAAAAAGAAAATCAAGCTTGCTCAAAAGAATGCCTCTTCTTATTCTTAAAATAACCAACCATAAAAACAATAAATGAAATACAGTAAATAATTCCTAAAATAGGCTCAACCATATCAGAAAAATTATTTGCTTTATCAACAATATCGAGACTTCCAAAAAGCGTATCTGATTTTGACGTTGAAATATAAATCATTACTCCGAGGAAAAGGATAATTGCTAAAGATATCCAAATAACATTTAGCCAAAATGCCCATTTGAAAGATTTATTTTCAATATTGCATTTTTTGAAAGACATAATTAGAAAAATAAAATAGATTACAGAGATAATCCAAATGAGAGAATAAATCACGCCAGAGAAATTAAATAAACCTTGCAATTGTCCTGTTGTCAAACCCATTAGCAAAACAGTAATAGTAAATAAAGTTAGGGGAATCGCAATAAGACCAAGAATAACCGTGTTCGTGATTTGGATTCCTTTTCCCATCTTAAATAAATTAATAATTGATTACTTTTAAACTTTTCCAAGAAGTTCTAGAGAATTTTACTTTTTTATTCTCAACAACCCCATTCAACCAGCATAATCTATGAATAAATTATCGTCGATAGACGACAAATCTTAGTTTTCCTAACATAAAACATTCACTAATTTCTCTCAGCAACAATTGAATTAAGCTCGTCTTCTAATCTAAGAGTCACTTCAATTAATGAACTTAATTCCATTTCCACTAATTTTTCTTCCATCTTTTGTTCCATTTGAATAAATAATTCAAACATTAAGATCTAAATAACCAAGAAAAAACCATGATTCATTCAGACCCAAAAAATGCCTGAATTAAATCATAGGGTATTTAATTGTAAAAACTAAGTTACACCCAACAAACTTGCACCAGTTCACAGAGTTAAACTCAGTTTCCATAAAAAATCAAGACAACTAGCATTTAAATATTTTTTGTTATACAAACCTATATGTTAAATAAAATCATCCAACAATCTCTTCTAATCTATCTCTAAAAGTTTCTAAATCTTCTATTTTTATTTTTGCTCCGACAGCATCTTCATGCCCCCCGCCAGTTGCATCTTCTAACCCCTCCAAAACTTTTAAAACAATTTCCCTAATGTTTTTTCCTCTGACAGAAATATTTGCTTTCGCGCCTGCAACATAAACAACAACAATAACTTTTTCAGGATAAATATAACTTAACTCATTAGAAATATCTGAACTAATACTCAAACCCCCGCCATACTGAAAAAATAAAATCTTACCCTCATCTGCAACTGCTCTTGCTTTTTCAATCAACTTCACATATTTCTGATTAATTTCATTAAAACGTTTGTGCATAGAATAATTTTTTCTACACTCTTGTAAAACCTCGTGTGGACTTTTAACATCTACTAAAAAACGAACCATATTAATCACATTTGTTGTCCTGTCTTTTAATGCAAAACTCATAATCCTCGCTATCTTGCCAATATCTGATTTATAAAAAATATCAAAAGCATTTTTCGCCTGCACACCTAATTCAGGAAATTCTTCAAAAAAACTAAAATAAAAATCAGGAAGAAACTTATCTGAAACACATCCAGCAATAGCAATCCACAAATCACTTTTTTCTCTTGAAACCTGATAACACAAATATGTTGTCGGCTCAATTCCCTTATCTTTATTTAAAACAGGATTATAATAATAAACAAATTCTGGAATTTTTAAATCAGGTATTTCATGATGATCTATCCAAACAAGAGGGAGATTGTGCTGTTTTATTTTTTCAAAAAATTTCTCAGAAATTATTGGTTTATCTAAAACAAAAACATAATCAGCATTTAATTCTTCAATCTTCCTAAAATAACTTTCATCTAAAGACGGAAAAGATCTTACAGGAACCCCCTTACCTTTCCCAAATTTTCTGCGCAAAAGCAAAAACGAACATAAACCATCAGCATCATTATCAAAAAAAAACAAAGGATTCTGAGCTTTCTCAAGATGGTTTTTGATTTCACTTATCTGTTTTACAGTTAGCATTTAAAGATTTTTCCCCTTAATTATTTTATCTTCTAGTGAATCTAATTCTTTCTTAAAGAGCCTAACAACTCCCTCATCTTTCAAAACTTCTATTAATTTTTCATCAGTTGCTTTAATTAGATCATTAAGTGTTTTAAAATTACTCGAAATATTTTGCTTATTATCTTCTGACAAATTTGTCTTAGATAAAATCCTAATTCCTCTAGAACAAAGTTTTTCGTCTACATTAAAACCAAATAATTCTTTTGCTAAATAAGATAACTCTAAAAGCGAATCAAAAGTCATTTTTGCAAGTGCATTCTCAATTTTAATGGGTTTTGAAAAATAATCTTCAATAAGAAATTTCCTCTCGCTATTCAAATCTTTTGTAAGTTCTTTTAACCTGACACTAACAATAGTCCCTTCTTTTCCCAGTTCAACCAAATATTTTTTAACTGAAACAGAAATTCTTTTAACAATTTCTCCTCGCTGAAGCGCATAACACACATCATAAACTAAAACCGAATTTTTAATCTCTAATAAATTCAAATTAGAAATCGCTTCATTAAAAATCTCCCGCTGTTTTTCTAAAATCTGTAAAGTTTCTGTCGCCCTTCTCAAAATTTCAGATGCAGCTTCAATCTCATAATGAAGATCATCATAATAAAGAGTAATTTTATTTTTTCTTTCTGAAACAGCAATCACAAGGGTCTTAGCATATTTTGCAGTTCTTTCTGCAGCCCGATGCCTTGTCCCAGTTTCTCTTGTTTGAATTCGTGTATCTGGAAATAAAACAGTATTTGCATAAAGAATTTTTTTTATATCACTAGAAACAATTATAGCCCCATCCATCTTAGCCAACTCAACAAGTTTTTGAGAAGTAAATTTACAATTAATTTTAAATCCCCCCTCAAAAATATCATAAACTTTATCATTTTCTAAAACAATTAGCGCGCCCATTCCTGCCCGCAAAATATCATCCACTGCAGAACGAATCGCTGCACCAGGTGAAAAAATTTTCAATACCTCTACAAGATCCTTAAATTTTTTTTCTTTTTTAACAATTTTTTCTGATTTCATCAAAAACAAAAACACACAAATTATTTAAATTTTTATGCAAATTATTTAACAGCCCCTAAAATTAAAGGCAATGCAATTGTTGCATCACAAAAAACATCAACAAAATTTGCAGAAGGATTCATTTTTCCCCAAGAAATTCCTTCTCTTAATGGCGCACCAGAACTTCCTCCTGGCTCCATTCTATCAGTTGTTATTTGAATTCCATAATCTGCTCCTTTAGAAAATTGCAATGACTGTTGAATAAAATTTTTTGGAACACCTCCGCCAACATAAATCACCCCCCTTTTTTTCGCACCCCACGCAATATCAATAATTTCATTAAGATCATCAAAAACTTTTACTTCACTTTTATCTCCTTTAACTTCACGTCCCCAAATCATCAAACCAATTCCTGAATCAGCAATTCCTGGACAAAAAATTGGAATTTTTTTTTCATAACATTTTTGTAAAATAGAAATTTCTTTTGTTTTATTTTCTTCAGACAAAATCTCTCCAATTTTCCATAAAAATTCTCGAGTGTTTTGGCATTTTTTCAACTTCTCAAAATTTTTTTCAAAAAAATCTTCAAGTTTTTCATAAACTACATTTTTCATAAAAACATTATAAATTCTATCAATATTTTCTTTGTTTAATTTTTCATCATCAACAGATTCGTCGCCCTTATAATGTTTTTCGCCTAATGCCTCAATTAAATCATGCGTAAGATTTGCACCAGTTGTTACAAAAACATTAGTATGTTCTAAAAAATCTAAAATAATTTTTTTCATTCCTGCTGGAACCATCGCACCTGCAACCCCAAAAAAAACCTTGCATTTATCGTCGGCAAACATTTCTTTCGCAATCTCACTCGCCTCTGCAATTTTCCCAGCACCAAAACCAATATTTTTCATCCCCCCAACTAATTCAGAAATTTTCATATTTTTTTCAATTTTCAAAGCATTTATTGGAACAAAATCTTCCATAATTAAAAAACAATATTACTATTTTTAAGTCTAACTATCAGATAAAAAATAAAATTTTCAACAAAATTCACTAATCATCAGTCATAAAAAACCATGTATACTAAAACAACAAAATCTTTTTAAACAAACTCCTGCAAATAATTATACAATGAATAAATGGAGTGAATTATTGCTTGGACTTATCTTATTAATAGGTGCAATTTTAGTTGCGTGGTATTCGTCAGTTTACTCGTGGAGCATTTGGGGAATAAGTTTAAATTTTCTCAACCCTGCATGGACAGTTCTAAAAGGCGGTCTAGTCTGGTTTGTAATCATGATTGGATTACTTTTCATAATGCTCGGCATCAGCGACCTAAAAGATTAATTTTTTCTTTTTAAAATTCTTTTATTTAAGATATAGAAATAATTATTTAATTTAAGACTCTTCCACTAATTCACAATTATTTGTTTTTAAATCGCAAAAATTCTCATTTAACTCAATATCCTTTAGCCTACATTGAGTATCTACAAAACAAAAACAATCCAGATTAGAAATTAATTTCCCACTAGAACAACTTTTACCATAAAATTCGCAAATATCGGTTGTTGAAAAGATACAACGATCAGACTCACATTTAGTGCATTCAGAATCATAATTTCCTAATTTCAAACAATCTTCCGGAGTTTCACAAGGAATGTATTCTTCCTTACAAATTTCAAGAGCATTATTTAAACTTATTTTATCAATCTCTACAAGACAACGTGCACATCCTAAAATATTAAAGGTGGTTGTTTGTTTTTCGCCACCATTCATAATACTCTTATCAGAAGATCTAAAATATACATCAGACGTGCACCCGTTTTCATCATGAGGGTCAGATGTGCCAATACAAGGCAAACCTAAAGAGTGAAAATAATCACAATTATCAGCACAATTTTTATCCCCAAAAGGGGTTTTCTCTTCATAAATATATACATATTCATCATCTAAGCCACAAAAATCATGCCCTTCTTCATGCATCACCCTTGGAACCCCCGCATTCCCAAAATAAGATATCCCCACCAAATTAGTATAACAATTAAAATGCTCCTCTTCAAGTTCTAAAAAAATTATATGATCTGCCCCACAACTTCTTGAACGAATAATTGAATCTGAATTAATAATCACATATTCTTCATCACTCACAATTCCATATTCTCTCTTCAACTCCCCATAGGGGATAATATCTTGATTATAATAAAACTCAAATTTATCCATTCTTTGACTAAAAGGAAATACCCTCCCAAAATTATAATCTATAATACTTTGGGTGGCAGTTTCAAGACCAAGAAAATCCTCCAAATCACTAGACCCAACAATGGTAAATCTAAACTCAGGATTTTCCCCTCCTTGAATTTTAACACATCCATCTCCAACACAATACTCTGAAAGTGCTTCATCTATTAAAAATCCATTATTGTTCTCAAGGGGATTAATCGAATTTATCTCCCTAATATATAACCCTGCAAAAAGACCCCTTTTTCCCTCATAAACATAAAGATTTGTTTCAGGAATCACGCATTCGCAAGGAACACTTGGATTCTCAAAACATCCTAAAGTGCATAAATCTTCTTGAACAACAAACTCTCTCGAAATCTTATTTTGTCCAAGAAGAGCATCAACATTATAATATTTAACCACTAGTTTTGTATTTTCTGGAATCTTCTCTTCGAGAGTTATTTTAAATTTATATTCCAAATCTAAATTAGGATTAAAAAGAGTGTGCTCTTTCCCTAAAAAAAGAGGATTTTCACAATTAGGGTCATCTTCAGGAAAAACAACTTCTAATTTTCCATTTATCTCTAGGGGGTTTTTAGGTTTGCAGATATTTTCAAAAAATTCCGCAAGGGAAGTGGCGCCAGAAGGCAGAAACTTTCCATTCAGCTCATACTGTTCAACAATTGAATCAGAGTCAAACCAAGCCCCTACCCTTCCTTCTTCTGATTTACAGAAAATATCAAAACTAAAAACATCTTTTGCAACAGAAGTGCAAAATCTATAACCAATATCATTTGATCTAGGAATAGAGGGATCTAAATAATCTGGAACACCATTATAGCATGGTTGAGATGAATCTCCCTGTTCTTCATTAGACATTCTTACATTACTAAACTCTACAAATTCATCTGAATTATCTAAGGAATAAAATCCCCCTAAATGTTTTATGCTTCTTCCTCCAACCTCATGCTTTGTTGTTGTTACAATAGTTACAGAAATAACATCGCCTTTTTCTTGAGTCATAATACAAGTCGCATCATTCATTCCCTCTTCACAAATTGTCGCAGAAACAAAATTAGAAAACAAAATCAAAAACACAAATAAAAATATTTTCTTTTTCATCTTAAACCGAATACCCTGGACATTTACAATATGCAAAAAAAGTATTACTCGCGCAAGAAGTATCACATTTTCCACTAGTGCAACATGTGCAATCAGGTTTCCAAGATGAACCATCATTAGCACACCTATAAGCAACAATAGCCCCAACAGATCCATATCTTAAATCACACTCATTAGGTGTACAAATTTTTTGCGATTTATAAGAACAATCCTGAAAATCCCACCAACTACAATCTCCCTTACATTTCACAACTCCTCTCCAATTTGAATCTTTATAATATGTAGAACATAAAATTTCTTCACCATCACAAACTTCATCATTTTCTTTCACGCCATTCCCACAAATCCCACATTGCGAATTATCAATTAAACAAGAATCTGAACAACTAACCACTCCTGAATCAAATGCACCATAATCTAAACAACTATTACTTAATTCTCCAAAATCATTTCCATCACATTCTTCACCAGGATCTACAACTCCATTTCCACAAGAACCAATTGTAAAATAAGAATAATCACTAACAAAATTATCCTTATGAGAAAAAGAAATATCAATTTTATACATTCCAGATTCTAAATTATAATTTCCTAAAGAAATAACCTCATTTAAATAAATTAATTCTTTAGATTGAATAACAAAAGAATCATCATTAAAACCTTTGTCTAAATCTTCCCAGTTTCCAGCAGAAAGCTCATAAATATTTAATCTTAAATTTCCTGTCAAGGATTTTTTTCCTTGATTCATTATAAAAGAATTTTCTTTGAAAAATAAATCAAGATCAATATTCAAAAAAAGATCTTCTTCACCCCTAGTTTCATCTCCATCATAAGACAAAACAATATTTCTTGCATTTTCAAAATAAGGAACCTCTAAATAAAATTCTTTTTCATTAAGATCTTTGGCTCCTCCAGGATTTTCTGCCTCAAAAGTATCATAAAATAATAATGTTGAGAAGTAAAAAGTTCCTTCATGTAGTAAGCCACCATTAAAATCATATATCTTAATCTCTGCATTATCACGAGTTTTGCTCAAATCATTATATTTTTGAAAAGAAAGCCCAATATCTTTTAAAACAAAATTTCCATGATCATATTTAGAGACCACTATAAATTTTTCTGGAATTCCGCTAATAAAATCACCAAATAAATTCCCTTCTTCTCCATCTCTTATTAACTCAATCTCCTCTCCTTTCAAATAATTTCTTTTTGAAGTTGCAACCTCAAGGAAAATATTAAACTCTTCATATTCTTTTACAGAAAGCATATTGCTACTTTTTATTTTATTAGAAGGATCACTAACTAATTCTGCTACAAAAAAATATTCAGGATCTCCAAAAAAATCATCTTCATATTCTGCTCTCCAATAACCTCTCGCAATTCCCTCAGATGAAAAAAATACCTTAGACGGATTTTGCTCTAATAAATCATTTCCTGCTAAATCTTTTTCAAAAATTTTAAATTGAATTTCCTCCCCCTCGCAACCAGTTCCAGATATTTTTAAAATAACTTCATCACCTTCAGTCGCTTCTTCTGTTATCCATGAAGCACTTTTTAATTTACAATCTAAACTTATTTCTTCCTCTTCTTCACCATATCCACATTTTCCATCAATTCTTCCTTTGTTTACCCAATTATTATTTTGACATAAATAATAAATTTCTCCTTCACATTTTTCTTCACCATTAATACAAGAATCTGGAACATACCCACACTTATCTTCAACCTTACCTTGAAAAACCCAATTTCCTTCAACACAAACATATAAAAATTCTCCTTCACATTTTTCTTCACCTTCTATTGAACAAACTAAAAATTCCTCTTTACTCCAAATCTTTCTCCCTGCATTTTCAGGATCATCAATAATAAACCAATCTCCAAATCTCTCATCCATGTTTAAATCTTTTGGAACAATTATCCCCCATGATTCCCTGTCTTCATGAATTTCCCCGGTATTTCTATCAGCATAAAGAAAAGCAGGCCAATCATTTTGAGTTGCACGCCATTTTCCTTCCCAACATAATAATCTCGGTTCATCATACCACCTAAAAAATAATTCATTATGTTTTGTTATAGTTTTTTTATAATCTGTACTTGTTGGATCAGGTGCCCAATAACAATCTTGTGTTTCAGGAATTTCTGGTTCTTCTTCAACACAACAAACTCCGTTTGGCCCGCAATCTTTTTGCCCAATTGAAATTGTTCCTGTTGGACACGGACCAGGTGATTTACATTCTCCTCCAGCAGCAATACATTCTTGTCCTGAAGGAGTAGGTGTCGGAGGAACTGGAACTTGTTGATTATTTTCATTATAAACCTCCTGAACCTCACTTGCACTTAATTCTTTATCATAAACTTTTATCTCGTCAAGAGAACCTTTGAAATAATCTCTATACCAAGTTCCTCCAATATAAAATGAATTATAATTTAATGAACCAGAATAACTTGCCTCTTTCTGGAAAACCCCGTCATAATAAACCTTTGATGTTGAACCATCCCAAGTCACAACATAATTATGCCATTTGCCGTCTGCATAATTTTTATTCATATAAATACTTCCGTAAGTTGTCCAACCAATTCTATGATAAAACCTTATGTTACCATCTTCATAAAATCTAATTGTTCCGTAATTTCCCGAAGAATAAGAATTTTCTAAGTGAATTGCTTTTCCATCAACTTTTTTATCTGTTTTAAACCAAACAGAAATTGATGAAGGATATTGCATTGATAATTCATTTAAATTTGATTTAATAAAATCATTTCCATCAAAATAATAAGCTGTATTTGAACTTCCTTCAATACCTGTTGTTAATTTTGCGCCAGAAACACTTGCATCATAATTTCCTTGAGAATCTTTTGCATTTCCTGAAAAACTATAATGAGAAATTAAATCTCCAGGAGAAGTTTTCTCTCTCTGGAATTCATCTTCTACACATTCTTCATTAACCCAAAATTTTTCTTGGCTAATACACTGAATACAATCTGCTAAAAATTCATCAGAATCTTTTTCATTATATTGTTTACAAGGTTCAAATGCTACACAACATTCATCAAAATCATCATAAACACCTGGTATTGGGCAAACAGCAAGACATAACTCATCTTTCTCTTCAGTAGCTGCCTGACCTGTAATTTTTTTCCAAAAATCATTAAAAGAAAAAGCAGATACTAATGGAACCACTAAAATAATTAAAATTAAAACTCCTATCACCTCTCGTCTCATATTTTAATTAAAAAAAACAAGTTTAAAAATATTTACATAATTAAAAAATAATAAAAATAAAAAAATTTATTTGAAGGCCTTTACCAAAGCCCAGATACCGCAAAGAGCTACAATATAATAAACTATTGATTCAACTGTTGCTCCTGCCCAACTTCCAATTAGACCATTTACTGCATTCCAACCTAACTCTGCAAGACCCCAATTAATTGCACCAATTGCAGCTAAAACCAAGGCCAATTTTTCATACCAAGCCATTTTTCACCTCCATCATTTATTTAATTATTTAAAATTACAAACAAAATTAAGTATATAAATCTATTGAAATTATCTAAGTAAAAAAATCAAACCACCCTCAATAATTGCAGCAACAATCAAAAGGGGTACAACAATAAACAAAAAAATTCTAAGAGAATTCATTAAAAAATTCTTAAAAGAATCTAATTTATTTTTTTGAAAAATAAAACTTCCTAATTTAATCCCTAATCCTAAACAAATAAAAATCGCAGGCAATTCAAAAATTCCATGCGGTAAAAGATTTAGCAAAGATAAAAAACCAGCTTCTTTAACTGAAGCAATCCCCACAAAGCCTAAAAGATATCCATTAGACATTGCTATAAGAATTGAAAAAAAACCAAAAAAAATTCCAAGAATCATCCCAAAAAAACTTGCCTGAATATTATTTAAAAAAATAAAAACAATTAATTCTAATTGCGACATGCCTTCTGTCTGTTTTAATAACTCCTCAATAAATTCTAAAATCATTTTAGACAAAAATCCCGGCGCTGGAACAAAAAAACCAACTAAACTAAAGATAAAAAAAATTCCAACAGCAAAATAAACAAAATTCCTCGATAATCTAAGATAATTCCAACACAAACAATACTGCTCTCTAAAGAAATTATTTTTTTTCTTTTTTATTAAAACTCTCTTTACCATTTTAATTATTTCTTGCCTTGTGCCACCCTATATGGCGTTCAAATTTCATATTTAATTTCCATGTTAACCCTATATTAAAGATTAAAAAAGCTATTACTAGTGCTTCGGTTTGCCAGCTTCCACCAAAAATTTTCAAAATTAATTGATACGCAATAAAGAGCCCAAACAAGATTAAAAAAATATCTAACCAACTTAGTTTCATTTCCCAAAATATTGAATTTTAATTAAATAAATTAAAAGCAAAATCATCAAAAATCCAATAAGCCAAGGAATCCAATCAAACTCTTTTTTCATGTTTAAATAAAAAATTAAAATTATATAAATCTAACTAAAATGTCTGCTTATCATTTGAATTTTCCTAGGATATTTTTGTCTTAAATAAATTCCATAAACAACTCCAACAAGCAACCCTCCTAGATGCGCAGTATTTCCAATCCCAATATTCGCTGTCAAAGAAATTAACCAAAGAACAGCTAAAAGTCCTGGAATTGCATATTTTGCTTTTATTGGAATTGGAATAAACATCACATAAAGAGGTAAATCTGGGGTTAAAAAAATCATTAAACCTGCAATCCCAAATAAAGCTCCACTCGCACCCACAGCATAAGCATTAAAATCAGAACTAAAAACCAAACTCATTAACACAAAAAAAGTCCCTGCAAACAATCCTGAAATCATATAGAACCAAAAATATCTTTTCGGCCCAATAATTTTTTCAATTAAATTTCCAATAAAAAATAAAGAAAACATATTTACAAAAAGATGAAAAAATCCCCCATGCATAAACATCGAAGTCAAAAATGTCCACAAAAATTTTCCTTGAAAAATATTCGCTGGCCTAAGTGCAATAGAATCTAAAAAATTCTGATTAGACAAAAGTAAAAAAGTAAAAAAAATAAAAGCAACAATATTAATTAAAATCAAATTTGTTGTAACACTAAAACTATTGAAAAAATTTCTTTTCTTTCGAGGAGCATAAACTTTGTAAACATAAGTCATAACTCACCTCTTCTTTTTACTTATTTTTTTCTTAGAAGATTTTTTCTTTACAGGTTTTTTAATAAATTTCTTTTTCACTTTTTGTTTCTTTTTTAATTTCTTTTTTGATTTCTTAGGAACCTTTTTTTTAATTTTCTTTTTAGAAGTTTTTTTCTTTACAGATTTTTTCTTTTTTAGTTTTTTTGGTTTTTTCTTCTTGGAAGTTTTTTTCTTTTTTCCTTCCCTAATTTTTCTTGCTAAAGCTCTTTTTTTCTGTTTTTCTTTTTTTAATTTTTCTTGCTCTCTTGCCTGTTTTTTCTCGTATTTTTCTTTTTCTTTTTCAATTTCTTTCTGAATTAATTTCAATTGCTCTTTCATTTTTACTGATTGCCTATTTAATTCCCTTAAAATTTTTGTACTATTTTTTAAACTAAAAACATTTCCACACTCGTCGCAAGTAAAATCATACAACATAGCATTTTCTTCAGTATATTCAATTCCACAAGTATCACAAACATAAAAAACTTTTGTCTCTCTACTTTTTATTTGATTTTGAAATTGTTCTATTCGTTTCTTCAAAATTTTCTCTAAAAAAATCAGCGACTTAAAAACTTCAATTTTCCAAAAATAAGTATACCAACCTTTTTTCTTATCTTTTTTTCTTATTGAAGAAACCAAACCCTGATCAGAAAGACGATAAAGAAGATTTCTAACCTGGTTAATTGTCATTTCTAATTTTTTCGCAATTAAAAATTCATTCACATGTTTTTTAGAATTAATTAATTCTGCTAATTTTTCAGCTGGTTTGCCTGCAACATAAACAACTACCTCTTTAAGAAATTTTCCCTGCATACAGAGTAGAAAAAAAAATCAATTAAATACCTTTCGGTTAAATTAAATTAACAAAAATGTTTTTAAACTATATACTCTTTCATGTATAATAGAATATATAATAAAATGGGTTGGTTTAAATCTGATAAAAAAGAAGAAGAGGTTTCTCTTCCTGAATTGCCAAAACTTCCAGAGCTTCCTAAATTAGGTGAACCCCCTAGCAAAGAAAAAAATCCTTCTCAACTACCAACCTTTCCAACTAATTCTCTTGGAGAAAAATTTTCGCAAGATGCAATTAAGGATGCTGTCTCCAAGAAAGAAAGAGGTGCAGGAGAAGAGGCAGATGAATTTGATTCAGATCAAATAATGCCTTCGTCTCCGAGAGAAAAGTTAACCCAAGAAATGCCCTTCCAAAAAAGAAAATTAGATTCAGAAATTCCAATTGAATTCAAAGAAGCAGCTGCAAAAGTAAAAAGCATAGAACCAATTTTTATAAGAATTGACAAATTTCAAGAAAGTTTAAAAATTTTTGAAAATACAAAAACAAAAGTTGATGAAGTAAGAAACTTATTAGAAGCAATAAAACAAATCCGCGAACAAGAAGAAAAAGAACTTGACGCATGGGAAAGCCAAATGCAATTCATAAATACTCAATTAACAAAAATAGATAAAGAAATTTTTTCTAAAGTAGAATGAATCAAGAACTCGTCCATATAAAATTTGACTATGAAGAAACTCTAAACAACAAAAAACAATTATTACTCTCTCAAAAAAATATGTTGCGACTCATCAGAATTTTAAGACAATATAAAGAACTTAGAATAAAAGAATTAAAATTAAAACAAAAATTAAATGAAAAATTAACTACTACTTCTAAAAACATAAAACAAATTGAAAAAATATTTCCAAAACTCAAACAAGAAAAACCAAAAAAAATTGACGAAGTTAAAAAACTAGACAAAATAATTAAGAACGAAGAAGAAATTCATGAAAAAACAATTGAAGAAGAACTCAAACAAATCCAAAAAAAGCTCAGTGCTATTAAATAATTATTCTATAACTTCAAATTCCCATTCTGTCTCAACACTCTCACCTGATTTTGTATTAAAAGAAGCATAAATTTTATACTTGCCTTGCGCTGGAAGTGAAAATTCTTTTGAATTAAAAATCTCTCCTAAATCAATTGATCCTCCTGCAGGGAGAATAACATTTTCCTGGTATAAGACCTCTCCTCTTTCCTCCCATTCATCTTCTTTTACTAATTTAAAAATATTTATTTTTAAAATTCCTTGAATATCTGAATCTCCATTATTTGAAAGTTGAGAATTTGGTTTTGTCGTCGGAGAAAGCTCCTCACAATCATAACAACCTGTATGTTGCGGATCATGTTGAAACATCGGCCAATCCATTGAGTCGGGGTTGTAGGGTGCGTCGAGTTCCCAGACGTAAATAAAATTACCGCTATCGATTGCAACAAAATCAAATTTTCCATTATCATCTAAATCAGAGATTGCAGAAGCTGAATCAACAGGATAAGATGTTTTATGCAAGTCTCCTATTAAATTTCCATCACTATCCCAAGCGTATAATCTCTTATTATAAATATTTATAAAATCACTTTTTTTATCTGTATTTAGATCTGCGATAATTGGAGAAAATCGATTACCATAAAGATCCCCAGAAATAGAATCCTTATATTCTTGAATTAAAAGTCCTTTTGAACTAAATACAGATGTGCCCGAGATGATCTCTATATCTTCATCTGAATTAATATTCCCTAAGGAGATAGAAGACCATCCAGAATTATCTTTAGGCCAACCATTTAATAATCTTCCATTATAATCCCAAACAAAAATTTTACTTTGTCCCCCGTTTCTCCCATTCCCAACAACCTCTAAATATCTATTATTGTTAATATCCCCTAATGAAGGAGAAAAATCAAAACCAGTATCACTTTCTGTCACGGTTACAGGCCAACCATTTAATAAAAGTCCATCATAATTAAAAGCATAAACTTTAGAAGGATTATTAAAATTTAAAGAAGTAACTATAATGTCTAAATATCCATCATTGTTAATATCTCCTATTGAAGGATTAAGATAAGGATGTAAAGAAGATTCGTCCCCTAATTTAACAGGCCAACCATCTAATAATCTTCCATTATGATCCCAAACATAAATCCAAGATACAAAATCGGAAGACTTATCTCTTAAACTAACAACAATCTCTAACTGTCCATCATTATTAACATCTCCTAAAGAAGGAGTTGTTATCTCAGAAATAGGAAATCCTACATTCCAATTATTAATAATTTTTCCAGAGATATCAAAAATATAAATTCCTCCGTCATTTGAAGACGCTACAATCTCCTCAACCCCATCCCCCCCTATATCCCCTACTGAGGGGGATAATGAATAACTTCCTGCAGAAACTGGCCAGTTTAAAAAAGAAGTGCCATCATAGTTATAAACATATATCTTTGGCGTACCAAAAGCTCCAAATATGATTTCCTGTTTACCATTATTATCCAAATCAACTATAATTGGATTAGATTTGTCAGACACAGTATCCTCCCTTATCGGCCACCCTTTCTTCAAATCTTTATCAAAATAAATCTCTGCAACACTTTCTTTCTCGACGCTGTTTTTATTTATTTTAACTCTAAATTGATAATCTCCTGTTTCACTAATAATTCCTTCAGGATTAAATTCTGCAACAATTGAATTTTCACCAACAATCTTAATTCCACTTGTTTTCAAATTTCCTTCTCCTTCTTTTTTCCATTCAACATTTAAGGAATCATAATCTTCTGGAAAGATTCCTTTGATCTCAATTTTATCATAAATATTATTTATCTTGCTATCAACATAAACATAAAAATCCCAAGACATCTCTAGGGGGAAATTTAATTTCACAGCTTCTTTCAAATTAATTTTTCCTGCACCTTGCGTAATAATATTCTCTCCCAAATCAACAGCAGTAGATTTTAAAGCAGATTTAATTTCTTCAGGGGTCCACGAAGGATTTTTTTGTTTTAATATTGCGACAGCTCCTGCAACATGCGGAGTTGCCATTGAAGTTCCTGAAATTGCAGTATGTTCATTATCTAAACATTGACTATCTTGCCAAGCAGAACCATATTGCGTAGAACAAATATCAACACCTGGTGCAACAACATCTGGTTTAATAATTATTTTTTTATTTCCATCTTCATCATTCCAAAAAACAGGACCTCTCGACGAGAAACCAGCAATATTATTTTGCTTATCAATTGCTCCGACAGTAATTGCTTTTCTCGCAGTCCCAGGACTTCCAATTGTCTGTTCACTTGGCCCAGAATTTCCTGCAGCAATAACAGCAACAACACCAACATCGACAACATTATCAATTGCTTGACTAATTACATCATCTGGATTTCCAGGACCTCCGAAACTTAAACTAATTACATCAAGTTTATCCTCGTAATTCCCATCTGAATTTGGATCAACACTTCTTTCAATTGCAGAAATAATAGCACTCCAAGGACAACCATTAGAATCACAGACCTTGTAAGCATATAATTCAGCATCAGGTGCAACACCTTTCAACACACCATTTCCAGCAGCAATTCCAGCACAATGTGTTCCATGTCCTTGGTCATCCATAGGATCATCGTCGTTATTAAAGAAATCATAGCCTCCAATTACTTTTGAATTAAATAAATTTAGATTAGGGAGAGTATAATCATTATCAGGATTATAATCATGACAATAAATATTCATATCATTAGAGATAAAACAAATTCTATTCCCTTCGGCAGCAATGTCTCCAGAAACTGTAAATGGATTTATTTCAACAAATCTATTCAGTTTAATATCATAAGCAACTATATTTCCATTAAAACCACTTTTAGAAAAATAAAAAATTCCATCACCAATAGCTGCAGAAGGAGTAGAAAAGATAAGAGACTTTGCCCCAATATTCCCTTCAAAATTTCTCAAGACAGTTCTTTCATTTGTTTCTAAATCATACAAAGATATAACTTTCCAATTAGGATCATAGTTATTAATGTCACAATCATTGTAAATAATTTTTTTATCTTCAAATGCAAGTATTGGTCCAACATTCTCTATCAAAAGATCTTCACTTTCTTTAGTATCCATATTATAAATAACAACTTTTTCAAAACAATTTCCAGAATCAATAGCATATGCTACAAAATTATTTGAAACAGCAGGGTAATATTGATAAATAGAATCCTCTGTAATTACATTTTTTTCTCCAGTTATAGTATTATAAACATAAATATTGCTCTCAGAATTAATAGTCTTAGTATAAACAACTTTTCCTTCAGATGAAAAAAGATTATTAACAGAAGCAATGTTTGATTCAATTACTTTATGTTCACGTGTATCAAGATTATAATAATATATTGAAGCATCCCCAATTATATTTAAAGAAGGGTTTGAAGCATAATAAGTTAAGATATCACCTTCAAGAGATAATCTAATAACGTCCAAACCAGGAGAAAAAAGTTCTATCTCCGTTGTCTCATGAGTATTAAAATAATAAATTTTTACCTTATCTTTAGAAGTATAAGCCAATCTGTTATTATCTATAGAAATTTGTTGGGTGGTTATAAAGGGATAACTGGAATCTCTTGAAGCAGTAATTTTTTCGTACACTCTTTGCTCATCAATAACTGATCCACCCAAATCTTCATGAGTATAATCAATTCCAGTATCAATAATTCCAATTGTAATTCCTTCTCCTGTTAAACATTGTTTTCCCGAAGACAAACAATCATTTCCATCTTCATCTAATTGTCCTGCAAGAATTCCGTCTTGAATTAATGGCACAGATTCATCTAACATCATGTTAATTTCATAATTAGGTGAAACCCTTTTAACCCCGTCGACATTTTCAACTTCTTTTGCTTCCTGAACAGAAATATCTAAAGCAATTCCATTTAAAACAGATTTATATTCCCCAAGAACTTTAATTGTTCCTTCAGAATTTTTATATTCAGAGGCAACTTTATTTCTTCTTTGTTCAAAAAGGGTATTTAAAATATTTTCTTTAACCCCTTGATGATTCTGCCCTAAATCTTTTTGATAATTTTGAACCTTTCCTGGAACACTTTCACTATCTATTGCCCAAAATTTAAAAGTAGAAACCGTGCTTAAAATAGGATGCTCCTCAATAAACTTTTCATTCTCCTCAGCTTTTTTTTCAAGCTCAACTTTTTTAACTAAAATAGGCTCTTCTTCAAATTCTATAATATACCCCTTAAAATCCGATTGCTGTAATCCCTCAGAATCAACCTTATCTTCTAAAATATCTGCATCGCCCACAAGGAAGTTATCCTTTAAATGATAATTAAAATCCCCCTTATTATTCCCTATAATTGAATTATCTTCTTCAAAAATTGCACTAACCATTCCAAAAAACAAAATTATAAATACAAAAAATATACAGGTTCTTAAAAATAATTTTTTATTCATGTTAGTTTTATAATTTCCCCTATTTTGTAAATATTTTTTAATGTTGCAATTGAAATTTCTAAATTTTCAATTAATTTTTTTTCTTTCCAAATCTTTCTCCCTACATTTTCAGGATCATCAATAATAAACCAATCTCCAAATCTTTCATCCATGTTTAAATCTCTCGGAACAATTATCCCCCATGATTCTCTATCTTCATGAATTTCCCCTGTATTTCTATCAGCATAAAGAAAAGCAGGCCAATCATTTTGAGTTGCTCTCCATTTTCCTTCCCAGCACAATAATCTTGGTTCAGAATATCCCCCAATAAATAAAAGTCCATTATGCTTTGTTGTATAAATTTTATAATCTGTGCTTGTTGGATCAGGCACCCAATAACAATCTTGTGTTTCAGGAATTTCTGGTTCTTCTTCAACACAACATAATCCACTTGGATCACAATCTTTTTGTCCAATTGAAGTTGTGCCTGAAGCACATGGTCCAGGTGACTTGCATTCTCCTCCAGCAGCAATACATTCTTGTCCTGAAGGGGTTGGTGTCGGGGGAGCTGGAGCTTGTTGATTATTTTCATCTTCTACACATTCTTCATTAATCCAAAATTTTCCTTCTTGTATGCATTGAATGCAAGGTGCTAAAAGTTCATCAGCATCTTTTTCATCATATTTTTTACATGGTTCAAATGCTGCGCAACATTCATCAAAATCATCATAAACACCTGGGATTGGACAAACAGCAACACACAATTCATCTTTATCTTCAGCAGCTGCCTGACCTGTAATTTTTTTCCAAAAATCATTAAAAGAAAAAGCAGAAATAAGTGAAAAAGATAAAACCAAAATAAATAAAAACGCAAACACTCTTTTTTCCATAAATAGCTGAATAAAAAGATCTTTAAAAAATTATAGGAAATTATAAAAATAATCTTTCATATTTAAAATAATGAAAAAAATAACCCGCGAACAATTAATAAAAAAATATATTGAATTTTTTAAATCAAAATCGCACAAAGAAATTCCTAATGCGAGTTTAATTCCTGAAAACGATCCGACTGTTTTGTTTACAACAGCAGGGATGCATCCACTTGTTCCATTCTTGCTCGGGCAAAAACATCCACAAGGAAAAAAATTAGTAAATGTGCAAAAATGCATTCGGACAACTGACATCGACGAAGTAGGAGACGAAACACACCACACTTTTTTTGAAATGCTCGGCAACTGGAGCTTAGGAGATTACTGGAAAAAACAATCAATTGAATATTCTTTTGAATTCTTAACAAAAATTTTGAAAATCCCTTCAAACAAATTATCTGTAACTTGTTTCAAAGGCGACAGCAACGCGCCAAAAGACACAGAATCAGAAAAAATTTGGAAAAATCTTAAAATAAAAAAAATAAAATTTTTAGGAAAAAACGACAATTGGTGGGACTCGCCTGGAAAAACCGGACCTTGCGGACCAGATACAGAAATATTTGTAAACAACATTGAAATCTGGAATAATGTTTTTATGCAATATGAAAAAACCGCTCAAGAAACTTACAAACCAGCAAAACAAAAAAATGTTGACACAGGAATGGGTGTAGAACGAACACTCGCAATCTTAAACAATTACAAAGATAATTATTTAACAGAAGCTTGGCAGCCAATTATTAAAGAAATTGAAAAACTTTCTGGAAAAAAATATTCTCAACACAAAAGAGAAACAAAACACATGCGAATTATAGCAGACCACATTAAAGCAGCTGTAATGATCCTTGCAGAAGGCATAACACCTTCAAATACCGAACAAGGTTATGTTTTAAGAAGATTAATCAGAAGAGCAATAAGATATGGTTATGTTTTAGAGATAAAGAATATTATAGAAAAAATAGCATTACCTGTATTCAAAATATATTCAGATTATCAACACTTACAAAAAAACAAAAAACAAATTTTAGAAGAACTCAAAAACGAAGAACAAAAATTTGAAAAAACTTTAAATCAAGGATTAAAAACTGCAAAAAAAATATTGGGGGGAAAAATTCCTCTCACTAAAGAAAAAAATGAAAAAATTAGAAATTTAGACCAAGGAATGAGAGAAATTATACGAGAAATAATTAAGAAAAAAAACAAAGGAAAAAAATATGACTATAAAAAAGCAAACTTATCCCAGAAAGAAATAAATAATGCCCTAATCACTGGAAAAGAAGCATTTTTATTATACCAATCATTTGGATTTCCAGAAGAAATGATTCTGGAACTAGCAGTAAAACAAAGATTACTATATAATGAAGAAGGATTCAAAAAAGAACTCGCCAAACACCAAAAACTTTCGCAAACAGCGTCGGCAGGAAAATTTAAATCAGGTCTAGCTGATAATTCAGAAGCAACAACAAAATTACACACAGCAACCCACTTATTACTAAAAGCTCTGCAAACAATTTTAAAAGATAATTCAATTATTCAAAAAGGTTCAAACATCACACCAGAACGACTAAGATTTGATTTTAATTTTTCTAGAAAATTAACAGATCAAGAAAAAAATAAAATTGAATCTTGGATAAATGAAAAAATAAAACAAAAACTTCCAGTCAGAGTTGAAGAAATGTCATTAGACCAAGCTAAAAAATATGGTGCTCATGGAATTTTTGCAGATAAATATACTGAAAAAGTCAAAGTTTATTCAATCGGCGAAAAAGGAAAAGAAATCTCAAAAGAAATCTGCGCAGGCCCGCATGTTTCAAACACTTCTGAACTCGGCAAATTCAAAATAATAAAACAAGAATCTTCATCTGCAGGTGTAAGGAGGATTAAAGCTAAGCTAGAATAAACAAAAACAAAAAACAAAAAATTAAATTAATTCCATAATTACCCAGATTAACAAAACAACCCAGACAATTAATGCAACCCAAGCTTTTTTCAGAATATTATTCTGTTTCAACCACTTTTTTCCTAATGCGACTGCGTCTTTAGAATATGCTGCAAAAGTTAGAACCATTACAAACATAAAAAAGAGCATTACTCCGAAAATCTGAACAATTGTGATTCCTGAATCTAAAAGAGTCATTAAAGTTACATAACCTAAAACCAATGCTACAATTGTTGTCAACCACGGCTTGCCATAAACAAACTCAACAACACCCATCCAAGCACTTGGCTTTATCAAAATAGTCAACAGCTTAATCACTGACAAAATAACCACAACCCAGGCAATAATTTGAACTGTAAGCCCCCACATTATAAATTTTCAACCTCCTTTTTCTAAACAAACAAGGAAAGATGATTATTTAAAGATTTTCAAAACTATAAGTTTAAAAGCCCCCTAAATAGTTTATTATTATAATTAAACAGTTTTGTTTAATTAATAGATAGTGGAGGAAAAATGAAGATTTACGTTGGCAATTTGCCGTTTAGCGCAACTGAAGAACAGCTTAAAGAAGCTTTTTCAAAGTTTGGCGAAGTTAGCGAAGTCTCAATTATAAAAGACAAATTTTCTGGAAGATCCAAAGGATTTGCATTTGTAACAATTGAAGACGACGCAGCTGCTAAAAAGGCAATCAAAGAACTTAATGAAAAAGATTTTGAAGGCAGACAAATCAAGGTTAATGAAGCAAAGCCTTTTGACCCTGACTCAAAACCAAAGCGAAATTTTGGCAACCGCCCAAGATTTAGTGGAAATCGTCAAAGACGATTCTAATCATTAGATTTTATAAACGAGTTTATCTCGTTTCTTTTTGTTTTTTTATTTTTTAATTATATTTAACTAGAAATTTTAAAAAAAGAAATAATCGTGTTTAAATAAATTCCTACTCTACAAATATCCCGGGCCGACCAGGCTTAACTTTTTTACTTTTATTTTCAGGATCATATTTTTCCTTGTCATTAACTGCAAAAATTTTAATGTCTTTAACATCTTTATACAAATCAAGTTCTTGTGGAAGAACATAAACATAAATTTTCACATCCTTCTTACCAACTATCTTAAGAATATTATTAATATCTTGCTTTAATTTTTCAACAGCCTTTCCCTGCAATTCAAACCTCTCGTCAATCTTTTTCTTGTCAGCAACAGGCCATTTTTCCAGGGAAATAAATTTCTTTCCACTAATTTTTTCCCAAAGCTCTTCTGCAACATGCGGACAAAAAAGCGAAATTATTTTTAACAAACTTTCAAAATCTTTTTTTGAAATATTTTTTTCTTCTAAAACAAGCTCAATTAATTCCCGAATTTTAATCACAGCAAGATTATATTTTAAATTTTCAACATCTTGCGTAACTTCTAAAATTGTTTTGTTAATCTTGCTCTCAAGTTTTGCAGATGATTTTGAAAAATTCAACTCATTAAAATTATCTGTAAATTTTTTCATAAATTTGTAAACACTTTTTATGCCTGTCTCACTCCAGTTAAAATCACTCTCCGGTGCTGAAACAGAAACCAAATAAAACCTCAAAGCATCTGCTCCATATTTTTTAATTGTCTGCAAAGGCTCGATAACATTCCCTAAACTTTTTGACATTTTCCTTCCATCTTCACCATACAAATAACCTTGATTAAATAATCTCAACGCTGGCTCGTCAAATTTCAACAAACCCAAATCCCTTAAAAATTTTGTGTAAAAACGAATATAAATTAAATGCATGCAAGCGTGCTCTTTTCCACCAATATAAAAATCAATTGGGCACCAATAATCTGTTTTCTTGTTATCAAAAATTTTCTTAGAATTTTTCGGATCACAATAACGTAAATAATACCATGAAGAATTCACAAAAGTATCCATTGTATCAGTTTCCCGACGCGCTTTACCTCTGCATTTCGGACATTTTGTATTTATCCATTTTTCATTTGTTTCAAGAGGATTTCCTTTTCCAAATTTAACTTTCTCAGGGAGTTTTACAGGCAAATCTTTTTCAGGGACAGGAACAATGCCACATTTCTCACAATACACAACAGGAATCGGCGTGCCCCAATATCTCTGACGAGAAATCAACCAATCTTTTAATCTAAACTGCAATGTTTTCCTACCTAATTTTTTCTTTTCTAAAAATTTTGTAATCTCATCAATTGCTTTTTTACTATCTATGCCATTAAATTTGCCAGAATTAATTAATTTCCCTTCGCCAGTATAAGCTCTTTCTTTAACCCCCTTCTCAGATTTTATCACTTCTTTTATTTCAATATTATATTTTTTTGCAAATTCAAAATCTCTCTGGTCGTGTGCAGGAACAGCCATCACCATCCCACAACCATAATCAGCTAAAACAAAATTTCCAGCATAAACCGGAATTTTCTCTTTTGTCAATGGATTAATTGCATAACTTCCTGTAAAAACTCCTTCTTTCTCTAAATCCTCCATCTGCTTTTCACTGACATTTTTAATTTTTTTCAAAAACCTTTCAACATCTTTTTTTTGTTCAAAAGTAACAAGTTCCATTAACCTCGAATGTTGCGCAGACACCACCATAAATGTCACACCATAAATTGTATCTGGACGTGTTGTGAAAATCCCCCATTTTTTCCCTGCAATTTCAAAACCAATTTCAGTCCCATAACTTTTTCCAATCCAGTTTTTCTGAAGTTTTTTAATTTTTTCAGGCCAATTTTTTAATTTAGAAAAATCATTTAATTCTTCTGCATAATCTGTAATTTTAAAAAACCATTGTTCTAAATTTTTTGTTGTTAATTCTGTTTTACATCTCTCGCAAATCCCTCCCTGTGCTTGTTCATTTGCCAAAACTGTCTGACACTGCGAGCACCAATTCACAGGCGCTTTTTTTCTCACAGCAATTTTCTTCTCAAACATTTTCAAAAAAATCCACTGATCCCATTTATAATAATCTGCATCAGAAGTTACAACTTTTCTATTCCAATCATAACTAAGCCCAAGAGCTTTTTGTTGTTTAATAAAATTTTTAATTGACGTCTCTGTATATTTTTTCGGCGGCATGCTAGATTTTATCGCAGCATTTTCAGCAGGCAAACCAAGCGCGTCATAACCCATTGGATAAAGAACATTAAATCCTTGCATTCTCTTAAAACGCGCATAAATATCTCCAAGAGTATAATTCAAAGCATGCCCAATATGCAAACCTGCAGCAGAAGGGTAAGGAAACATCTCCAAAACATAAAATTTTTTCTTCTTTGAACTTTCTTTCACATTAAAAATTTTTTTATCTTCCCACTTTTTCTGCCATTTCTTTTCAATCAATTGAAAATTCATTTTCTTCATTTTATATTAAAGTTTGCTTAATTTAAAAATTAAATGTTTTTAATCTTTATGCTGAGCACGACTAGTTAAATAATAAAAAATTGGTTTCCCGTAATCAATACTCCATTGGTTTCTGCTAAACTCCTCAAAACTCATACATACTGCAGTATCTGGAATTTCTCTTGCCCAATCTGGAATTTCTGAATTAATTTCAAAAAATTTAATTTGCCCAGAGGTTAATCTATAAACTATTTTTCTTCTGTCGCCCCGAGGTATTAAAATATTTTTTCCACATTCAATTATTATAGCAGGAGGGATAAATTCAAGAGCCATTTTAAAAATCCTGCTCTCTATAAGACTAAGAGAGCAACAACTAACACTAATTCAAGAACTAAATTTTTTTGTGCTAGTTTCATGATTTTTCCAAGAAAAGCATATTTTTAAATATTGTTATCTAAGATTTCATTTAATAATTCTGGAAATTCCTCTGTGCCCATATCTCCGAGAGTAAAATGCCCATGATTTTTCAATTCAATAACTTTAGGATTTAGATTATTTTCATAAATTTTACAAGATTCTAATATACTTGCATCGTCATCGTCAGATTTAAATAGAATTATATGCCCAATATTTTTTAGAAGATTTTTATTTATTTTAAAATCATAAAATTCTTGTGATTCCCAATCATCCTTTCTTTTATTTGTTATCGCTGGAGCGACTAAAATTAATTTTTTAATTTTCTTTTTTGTTTCTCCTAACCACCTTACTAAAAAAGCGCAGCCGCAACTATGCCCAACTAAAATTGAGTTCTCATTAATCTCTAACTTATCAAATCTATTTTTCCAACTTTCATAATTCGGAGCCCATGGCTCTGGCATTAATGGAACCGCAACCATAATAGTTTCCTCACATAATTTTTTCTTAATCCATGGGATCCAATGTTTATCATAAATTCTTGTTTTTTCATCCATTGCTTTCTCTTTATCAGAAGGGCAACCATGAACAATAATACAATCCATATCTTCATACCATTAACAACCTTTAAATAATCTTCTTAGTTTTTACATTCATGAACAAAATAAAATCTTATTTAATCGGGGAAATTATATCCTCAAACACAGCTGAAGCTCACGCACTCTACAAAAAATCATGTTTTGGCCAGCCAACTCAAGGAAAAATACAGTATAATTTATCAGAAGTTTTATTTTTAGTTGAAAAAAATAAAATGCAAGTTTACGACGGCAAAGGAAAATTAATTCTAGAAAAAAATTTAATACAAAAATTCAGAAAAATTGATAAAAAAATCCAGATAAAATATCCAGTTTACAAAGATTTAAGAGAAAAAGGTTATGTAATAAAAACCGCGTTAAAATTCGGCGCAGATTTCCGTATCTACGACAAAGGTAAACGCCCAGGCAAAGCACATGCAAAATGGATTTTATTTGTCGAACATGAATCTAAAAAATCATCTTGGCACGAATTCTCAGCAAAAAACAGAGTCGCGCATTCAACAAAAAAGAAATTATTAATCGCTATCATCGACGAAGAAGCTGATATCAGTTATTACGAGGTGGGGTGGGTAAGGCCGTAACCCCAAAAATTTATAATCTCAAAACATCTTTTCTCAGCATGCCTATTCAAGATACCTCTGAAATAAAACAAAAAATAATTTCATCGTTACAAGAAAGAGGTCCTTCTCTCCCAGTTCAGATCGCGAGAGAAGTTCAACAAAGTATTTTATTTACTTCTGCATTTCTTTCAGAACTTGTCTCAGAAAAAAAAATTAAAATAACTAATATGAAAATAGGAGGTTCTCCATTATATTTTCTTCCAGAACAAATTCCTCAACTTGACAAATTCGGCGAAAATCTCAAAAGCAAAGAAAAAGACGCTTTCTTATTATTAAAACAAAAAAAATTTCTCGACGATGAAAAACAAGAACCTGCTATAAGAGTCGCACTAAGAGCAATAAGAGATTTCGCATTTCCGTTCAGGCACCAAGAAAAAATTTACTGGCGATATTTCAAAATACCACTAGAAGAATTTTCTTCAAAAAAAACAATTCAAAAAAAACCTCTCCAAAAACAAATTAAAAAAAACAGGCAAAAATCAACAGAAAAACAACTTGACATATTTAGCAAACCAAAAACAAAACAAAAAAAACCAAAAACTTCAAAACAAGATGAAAAATTTTTCAACAAAGTCAAAGAATTTTTATCAGAAAAAAACATCCGACTCATAGATATTGAAAGTTTTAATAAAAAAGAACTATGCCTAAAAATAAACAACGGAACTGAAAAATTAGTCGTAGCCTATAATAAAAAAAGAATCACAGAAAAAGACATTATCAACGCGCACAAAAAAGCATCAGAATTAAGACTGCCATATATAATTCTTTCTCTCGGAGAACCCCTGAAAAAAATAACAAACTTTATCAACGCAGCCAGATCATTAGTTAAAATAGATAAAATATAATCAACTTCAGAAAACTTTAAATAACCTTCAAATTTTCGATAATTGAATAAACTAATCAAGAGATCTTGGTGTCAATCACCCTTGAGGACAAACTTAAAGGAAGGTTGAACGTCAAGGAAACCTTGGTTTCCTTACGATGGGTAAAATAAAATCAAAATTAATCAGAAGAACAGGAAATGAATTAGATAGCAAGAATCTTAAATTTACTGAAAGTTTTGAAACAAATAAAAAAATTTTAGGCAAAACAATGCCAAGCAAAAAAATGAGAAACCAAATTGCAGGATATTTATCAAGAATAAAAAAACAACAGAAAAAATCTGAAATTCCGCAAACTCAAATTAAATAAACGGAGGTTCAAAAATGACAGAAGATACAAAAGAAAACGAAAACGTTGTTTTCATTGGTACAAAACCTTTTATGAATTACGTAACAAGTGTAGTGATGCAATTTACAACAAAAAAGAAAGATGAAGTTGTGATAAAAGCGAGAGGAAAGTTTATAACGCGGGCTGTTGATGTCGCAGAAGTCTCGCGAAAAAGGTTTCTTACTGAAGAAAATGTCGCTGTAAAAGACATAAAAATTGACAGCGAAGAATTTGAAAACAAAGAAAAGAAAAAAGTTAATGTATCCACAATTGAGATAACCTTATTAAAAAAATAATTTTTTTTCTTTTTTATTTTTATTTTATAAACATTTTTAAATGCCAAATCATTAGTAAAAGAATGAAATTTTCGCAACTAAAAAAAATTAGAAAGAATTTATCAGTTGTGAAAGTGATTAAAGTCTTACAGTGAAACTGTGGGGCTTTTGATTCTATTTATTTATCATGAAACATTAGTCCCTTAACTGTAATTCTTTAAAAATTAAATCATGGAGGAAAAATGCAAGAACAAAATAGAGAAATTGATTACCAAACTATGGGAACTGGTTGGGAATCTACTAATGGATATTTCCCAAAAATTCCAAGAGAAGAAGCCCCTCAGCAAGCAATCGCCCCCCTAAATGAATTAAGAACAAGAGAAGAAGATTAATGAAATTTTCTTCTCTTTAAAAGAGTTTTAATTTCATTTAAACTTTGATTTATTTTTTCTAATTGTTTTTTCTTCCCTATGTTAAGTATAGCATTAATAATTCCAAAAATAATGTAAATAATTACAAAAATTCCAACTGCCTGCAAAATTGTAATCAAAAAACCTGCTTTATCTACAATCTGATCTGGAAGAGCATAAATTAATTCTTCACCTGCCATAAAAAAACAAGTAAAACAACCTTTTTATATTTTTATAATTCTAATCCTAAAACTTTTAAACCCCTTATCTTTTCTTAAATAGTCTCTGTAGCTCAGTGTCAGAGCGCCGCTCTCATGAGGCGGAGGTCGAGGGTTAAATTCCCTTCAGAGACATTTCACAATTCTTTCTCTTTACCATTTTTTAAAAATTTAATATTTCCATCACTTTTTTTCCTGGGCAAAACATGAAAATGAAAATGATTTATACTTTGTCCACCATCTTCAAAATTATTATTAACAAGATTAAAACCTGTAGCATCATACTTCTCCATTAAAATTAATGTCGTCTTTTTTACACAATCAAAAAAGTCAGAACCCAAACTATCTAAAATATCTAAACTTGTTCTAAAATGTTTTTTAGAAATAATTAAAGAATGCCCCTCAAGAACAGGATTAATATTTAGTATGGAGAAAAAATTTTCATTCTCCCAAATTTTTTCGCAAGGAACTTCGCCCTTAGCAATTTTACAAAATACACAATCTACCATAAAAGTTAGAGTTAAGACTAATTTATAAAATTAATTAATAAAATAAAAACCTATCTTCTTTTCTTTTTTCTTGCTACTTTCTTCTTCGCCTTTTTCTTAACAGGTTTTTTCTTCACTGCTTTTTTCTTTTGTTTTTCTAACTTAGTTATCTGCTTCTTTAAAGACCTAATTTTAATAGCAATTTGTTTTGGTGTTTTAGCTTTTGCCATATTACCTCTTTTATTTAATTAATAACATAAAGAATTTTTTATTTAAAAAACCTTCGAAAAATAATTTCTAAACATTGCTCTAATCCAATTCCAATTAAGAAAAAAATGCGCTAACAAAAAAATAATTAGCAAAACTGAAGCCCAATCATGGATAAAAATCCACTCTTCCCTCAAAAAAATAAAACTTTTAAAAATTTTCTGATTTCCTCTAGGTAAAATAAACCATAAAATAAAACCAGAAACAGCAACAACTACAAAATCCAAAAACATCAAAATATCAACGATAAATTTTTTAAAATTAATATTCATTTGGTTTCACCTCACAACTTTCCCTGCTTTTTCAAAATTAATTTTTTTAAAAATAAGTTCATCTAATTTCTTTTTCAAATTTTTTATTTTAACTCTAATTTGTTTTGTTGTATCTCTATCGCGAATTGTAACATCGCCATTCTTTATAGAATCAGTATCAATTGTAATGCAAAAAGGTGTTCCGATTTCATCTTGCCGTGCATATCGCCTCCCAACACTTCCACCTTCATCGTAAAAAACATGAAAATCTTTTTTCAAATCTTCGTAAACTCTTTTGGAAATTTCCACAAGTTTTTCATTTGTTTTAACTAGTGGAAAAATTGCTACTTGCATTGAAGCTAATCTTGCTGGAATTTTTAACACAATATTTTTTCTCTTCTCATCATAAAAATATGCTTTTGTCAAAATTGCTAAAAAAATTCTCTCTATTCCAAAAGTTGGTTCAATTACTCTTGGCAAAACCTTCTTCCCTATTTTCTCATCAAAAATTTCCATTTTTTCTTTGCTTTCTTTTGCATGCTGCGTCAAATCATATTGCCCACGATTTGCATTTCCAGCAACTTCTTTACTTCCGAAAACATATTCATAATCAATATCAAAAGTTGCAGAAGAATAATGACTTAATTCTTCCTTAGTATGCTCTCTTATTTTTATCTTATCCAAACCTATCGAATGAAACCAAATAACTTGTTCAGCCAACCAATAAGCATGCCATTCCCCTAATTTTTTTTTCTTAACTAAATCCTTAATTTTTACTTTTTCTTTTTTTTCTGAATTATTTTTCTGATTCTCCTCTGACAAAAAATCAAATTCAACTTTCAAATGTTCTTCGTCAAGCAAGCCACATTTTTTTTCTTCAGGATTAATAAAAAATTCAAACTCCCCAATATGAAATTCTCTTGACCTAAATAAAAAATCTCTAGGTGCAATTTCATTTCTAAAACATCTGCCGACTTGCGCAATCCCAAAAGGTAATTGCATTCTTGATGTTTGCTGAACTAATTTAAAATCCATAAACATTCCTTGTGCTGTTTCTCCTCGGAGATAAGCAGTTTCAGAATTATTTTGCCCTGCCCCCACTTCTGTTTTAAACATTAAATTAAATTTCCCCTGACTTTCATAATCCCCTCCACACTCGCATTTAATTTTACCAAGTTCATTTTCATCTAATTTATTTGTCTTGCCACATTTTTTACATTTAACAAAAATATCATTAAAATTTTCAATATGCCCAGAAACTTTCCAAGTTCTCGGATGAGAGATCACACTTGCTTCAATTCCGACAACATCTTGTCTCTGCCTAACAAAAAAATCCCACCAATCTTGTTTTATATTATTAAACAATTCAACACCTAATGGGCCAAAATCCCAAAAACCTGCAAAACCCCCGTAAATATCTGAACTGCGGAAAATAAATCCTTTACGCTTACAAAAATTCGCAAGTTCTTCAATTGAAATTTTTTTCTGCTGCGAATTTTTTTCAGCTCTCTCAACTTTTTCCTGCGCACTTCTCTTTTCTAAAAATTCTTTCTTTTTTTTCTCAGCTTGTTTTCTATCTTTTCCTAAATATGCCAAACAAATTGACTTCACCTTCGCACCTTCGCGTTTAGATTCTTGAAGATAATAATAATCTTTCCCAGAAACTTTTCTCTTCACAATAAAAACCATAAATTGTTTACTACAAATTATTATTTAAATATTTGGATTCTAATTGAGAAAAATTTTCCCTCTTTCATCAAATAAACTAGCAGAAACACCTGTTAATATTTGTCCCCTAACATCAATTAAACTTCTTTCAAGATAAAGCATACCCATAAAAAAAAGAAATAGAACTGTTATTTAAAGATTATTATAATAAACTGCATAAGCGCAGGGTGGGACTCGAACCCACGAATACTCGCTATCTGCCTCCAGCCCAATCAGAGAAAGGGGGGATTAACATAAGGGGAACCTTAGTGCCCCTCGTCTGCAGGCGAGTGCAGTAGCCGCTGTGCCACCTGCGCATAATCAAATTATAATTAAAAGATATTTAAAGATTGCTAAAATTAAAATTAGATTAAACTTGCCTTTAAAATTACAATATCTTCTAGAGGTTTATCATTAGAATCTTTTTCAACTTTTGCAATTGCATCTACGATTTCCATTCCTTCCACAACTTTTCCAAAAACAGGATGCTTATCATCTAAAAAATTATTGTCAACAAGATTAATAAAAAATTGACTGCCCCCAGTATTTGGCCCAGCATTTGCCATTGAAATAGTTCCACGATTATTTTTATTCCCACCAACATGAGTAAATTCATCCTGGATGTTATACCCTGGTCCCCCAGTTCCAGTTCCAGTCGGATCCCCTCCCTGAATCATAAACCCCTCAATTACCCTATGAAAAACAACAGAATCATAAAATCCCTCGCTAACTAATTTTTCAAAATTTCCAGTAGTTATAGGCATATCCGAGTATAATTCAATAATAAAATCTCCTTTACTAGTTTCAATTTTTACTTTTTTATTTTCCATATTTCCCTTAAAAACAAAAATTCCTAAAAAAATAATCAATACAACTATTATAAAGATTGTTATTTTGTTTTTCATTTTTTTCTTATTAAGTTAAGTTGTGAGCATAACCTGCAAACAGGTTTTACTTAAATGGCCCTGACAGGATTCGAACCTGCGACTTCTAGCTTAGAAGGCTAGCGCTCTATCCAGACTGAGCTACAGAGCCGTCTCTATGTTTTGGCGAAAGTAGCGAACATATAACCGCGCCAAAAAAGGAGGGGTTATTGTAAGGGGAACCTTGGTGCCCCTCATGAGCTACAGAGCCGATGTAAATTCTAAGAAATAATTATATTTAAAATGTTTCTATATTTCAACACCCATCAAATCTTTAGCTAAAATTGTATTTTTGAAAATTTTTTTTGCTTCTCTCAAAATAACATTAAAATCTTTAGAGTATCTCTGACTCACATGAGTTAAAATTAATTTCTTAACTTTTGCAGATTTTGCGATTTTCCCAACTTGCTCTGCAGTCAAATGTTTATGTTTATATGCAATATCCTTAATCTCCTTAGAAAATTCTGATTCCGAAATCAACAAATCTGAATCTTTAACAAAATTTTTTATTCTACTATTAAACCTTGTATCAAGAACAAAACAAATCTTCTTAGCTTCTCCAGAGTAAATCAAATCTTTTGCTTTAATTTTTTTTCCACAATAAACAATATCTTTACCTTGTTTTAAATTCTGCAAATGTTTCCCTTCAGCAATTTTAAATTTCTTTAATTTTTTCTTGTCAATTTTTAATTTAGTTTTTTCACAAAAACAATAAGCATTGCATGAAACTCCATGAACCATTTTTTCAGCACACAAACAAAAATCCTTATTTTCAAAAAAAATTCCCTTAGCAACTTCAATTACTTTTAATTTTATTTTATTTTTCAAATGAAAAAATCGCAAAATCATTTCAATATATTTTTTTGTCCCCTTTGGCCCATAAATTTCAAGCTCCCTATTATAACCAGAAAATCCTAAAGTAGAAATTAATCCAGGAATTCCCAAAATATGATCTAAATCCCAGTGAGTAATTAAAATTTTTGTCAACTTACATGGATTTAACTTCGCTTTTCTAAATTGTCTTTGTGTTCCTTCACCACAATCAATTAAAATATTTTCAAAGCCATAACTAAGTAAAATCCCTGTGTGATTTCTTTCTGCACTTGGAACAGAATCTGATGTCCCTAAAAAAGTTATTTTTATTTTTTCTGTCATAAATTATCAAAGAAAAATCATTTTATTAAATTAACGAAAGCACAGCTATGCCGAAATTCGCTAAGAAACATGCCCAGCGAAAATTAACAGGCAAACGCTTACTCTTTCTTTAAACTTGTTGAAGCAGGGGAAACAAAAATAATTGTGTCTCCTCGTAAAAAAGCCAACCCGACATTTCTCTTAATCTCATTGTTCTGCATTTCTTTTGTATTATCCAACACCAAATTGATGTGGATGTCAAAAGCTAACAGCGTCCCAACAAATTGTTTGTCGCCTTTCAATTGCACTAAAACTTCTTTTCCTCGGGAGCTATTCAACAAATCCAAAGGTCTCTCAATTCCATTAGCCATAATTCATTTATTGTTTTAATTCATGCATAGTCGCCTATACATAAACTCTCATTGGAAAAATTGTTTTTAAACATTTCGCTATAAATAGAAACCTATTTAAACTAAATCAGACCAAAATTATTATGGCGCTAAAAAAAGGGAAAAAAATTTCTGGAGGAAAATATCGGAAAGCAAGAAAGAAAAAAAAATATGAATTAGTTGGGCAAAAAAGAAATGTAAAACTTGGTGAAGAAAAAAGAAAATCAAAAAGAATCAAAGGCGGAAACAAAAAAACAATCATGTTCACTGGAAAATTTGTAAATGTAAAAATTCCAAATTCAAAAAATAAAAAAAGAGCTGAAATCAAAAAAGTTTTAGAAACTTTCTCAAATAGATTTTTAGCAAGACAAAATATAATTACCAAAGGCGCTGTTATTGAAACAACATTAGGAAAAGTAAAAATCACAAATCGCCCAAGCCAAGAGGGCATTATCAATGGGATTTTGGTTGAATGATCAAAAAACACAAAAAAAATCTTAAATTCTTTTACTCCTAAACCATAACTATAGAAAACGCAAATTATTTAAAGACAAAAGATTTATAAACCTTATCATTAAACTCAAGAATAACAAAATTTCTTAGAAAAGATGTCAAACTTTATAAAAAAATGCCCTGAATGCGGGAGTATTAATTTAACATATGATGAACATCGGGGTGAATTAATTTGTAACGATTGTGGTCTTGTTGTTGAAGAAAAAATGGTTGATACTGGCCAAGATCTCGGCGGAAAATTTGATAAATCTGAAAAAAAAGGGCGAGGCGGGGCACCAATGTCTATGCAAAAATTTGACAAAGGCTTAACAACAAATGTCGGAGAAATTTCAGATATTTATAAATTAGAACCAGGACAAACAAGAAAATTTTTAAGACTAAAAAAATGGCAGGAAAGAGTTTCAACTTCTATTGAAAGAAATTTAAGATTAGCAATGGCAGAACTAAGAGTTATTGCCTCTTATTTAAATTTACCAAATGTTGTTCGAGACGAAGCTTCAAGAATTTATCAATATGTTTTGCAAAGAGGTTTAGTTAGAGGAAGATCAATGGAATCTGTAATAGCAGCTTGCTTATATGCAGCATGTCGTTCATACAATATTCCAAGAACACTCGACGAAATGGCAACAGCATCAGATGTTGAAAGAAAAGAAATTGGAAGAACATATAGATTCATAGTAAGAAGATTAAGTATCAAAGTAAAACAAAGCTCTCCAAAAGATTATGTCTCAAGATTCTCATCAATATTAAAATTATCACCAAAAACACAAAATGACGCATTAAAAGTTTTAAAAAATGCTGAAGCATCTGAACTAACTTCAGGAAGAGGCCCAGCAGGAATTGCTGCTGCGGCACTATATGTTGCTGCATTAATGAATGACGAGAAAAAAACCCAGAGAGAAGTTGCAGATGTTGCAGGAATCACTGAAGTAACAATAAGAAACAGATACAAAGAATTAATTGAAAAACTTGATTTAGAAAAAAAACTCAAAATCAAAGAACTTGAATCTAAAAAGAAAAAATAATCTTTCTAATTCCAAACTTTTTTATACTTCTATTCTCAAATATTTTCATGCGGGAATGCCAGATCTTAGGCCCTCGCTCAAATCAAGGGCGATAAAAGGTTCGCGAAAACCTTCGGGTCAAACTAGTTTTCCCACTCTCGAAATGCGGGAATGCCGGAGTGGTCAAACGGGCGAGGTTTAGGACCTCGTGTGCTTAGTGCCTACCTAGGTTCGAACCCTAGTTCCCGCATTATGCAAGGTCCTATAGTCCAGTGGCTAAGACATATCCTTGACGTGGATAAAACCCAAGTTCAATTCTTGGTAGGACCATTCACAATCTTTAAAAACCATATTTTTCTTTCCTCATTATGAAAATCCCTAAAACAACAAATAGATACTGCCCTTTTTGCAAGAAAAAAACAGAACATAAAATCAAATTAGTTTCAACAGGAGCAAAAAGAGGGGCGCTCAAAAGAGGTTCACTAGCAAGAGCGAAATTAAGAGGATCAAATAGGGGAATCGGAAGCCACGGCAAATATTCAAAACCAGCTGTAAGCAAATTCAAAAGAAAAACAAAAACAACAAAAAAACCAAACATAATGTATATTTGCCAAACATGTAAGAAATCACATTATAGAAAATCAACAAGAAATAAACGCACAGGAAAACTATTACAAGAATAAAATGATTGAAAGACGATATTATGATATTATCGGAGGGAATCAAAAAATCAAACAAATATTTCTAGAAGACCAGGTAGAAGAAAATGCTGACGAAACAGAAGATTTATTAGTTATAGAGAGTATAGAAACATTCAAGGATGTTAGAACAGGAAAACATTACCAAACCCATTATATTGAACCAGGAGGAATATTAGAATTAGTAAACGCCCACAACATCCCCCCAATAAGAATCGTTAGTAATCCCAAAAATATAGATAGAGCACTTGAAAATGCAGAAAGGGTATTAAAAATTAAATTGCAAGAGGTAAAACGCAGAAGAGAAAGCTTTGAATAAAATGGCCCAAGCAAAAAGAAAAAAGAGATTTTTTGATGTTGAAATTCCCCTAATTGGAAAAACAACACAATGTCAAGCATATGAAATTTCTGAATTAGAAAATAAATTTTTAAAATATGATTTAACAAGAATTCTTAGAGGGAAAAATACTGAAGTGCAATTTATAATTAAAATAGAAAAAGAAAAAGCAATTGCAATCCCTGTAAAAATAAAACTTTTACAATGTTTTCTAAGAAGAGCTGTCAGAAAAGGTACAAATTATGTCGAGGATTCATTTTCAACAAATTGCAACAACGCATCTCTAAAAATAAAACCATTTTTAATAACAAGAAGAAAAGTCTCACGAGCAGTTAGAAAAGCTCTAAGAAATAAAGCCCGAGAAGAATTAATTTCTTATGTTAAAACAAAAACAAACGAGGAAATTTTCGACGATATAATTAAAAACAAATTACAAAAACCATTAAGCTTAAAATTAAAAAAAATTTACCCATTATCTTTATGTGAAATACGAATTCTCAAGGTTGAAAAATTTTTAAGTGAAAAATAAAAAAATTTAAATAGTTCGGGGTATTAAATATATCATGAGAACCCAACTAAAAATCTATTTTTGGTTTTTTAAATAGTTGGGCTATTTTCTTTAAATCTAAAATGCGCTCTACATATCCCTTACCTGTTGATGAAACTCTCGCAAAAGAACTAGCAAGAGGCACAGAAGAATCTGAGAAAGATGTTGAATTTAAATTAATTATGGCTTATCATTATGCAAATGGTTTTTTACAAAATTATAATAGGAGAGAAATACCCGAAAATAAAAAAGAATAATCAAAAAGGATATAATCCATATTTTTTAGCATATTTCAAAACAGAAAATTGACTAACGCCTAATTCCTTCGCTAATTTTCTACTTGATTTTAATTTTTTATATTTCATTAATTCCTTTTTTGAAAGATAATACTTTTGCCATCTTTTATTCTCAATATAACTTATTGCACTTTCACACAATTCTCTTTTTACAACTAACCTTCCTTTTAAATTTTTTAGAATTCTCAATACATCCTTATGAAAACAAATCGCCCATCCATATTGCTTATTCCATTTTTTACTCTTATTTTTCATATTAATTTCGTATACGGTTCCACACCTTACAAAATCTCTAATCTCATCTAATATTTTTTTATTTGTATTAGAAATATATAATCTAACCCTCGGGGGTTTAATAATTATCGATCCCTCGCCATCCAAAAATCCCGCCAAATAATCCCAATTCATAGGAATATAAGAATTTATTAGTTTATAAATTTTTATACAAGTACAATCATAAAAGTTTTAAATAAAATAATTAATATTCTATTAAGCCTGCAATATTCTTTAAAGAATATGCCTGCATAGCTCAGTGGTAGAGCATTTGCCTTGTAAACTTCAAGTTTCTTGAAGTTCCCGGGAAACTTATTTCACGAGAGCAAAGGGCCGGGGGTTCGAAAAATTTATGAGGATAAAACTTCAGAATACGAAATTCCCTCTGCAGGCTTTGATTATCTCTTCTCAATTATATAACCACATTCAGAACATTTCCATTTCTCAAAAACATCTTCTTTATAAGAAAAAGGCAACAAATAACCCTTTCCACATTTCGGACATCTTGGAAATATACAATTTGAATTTTCAGAACCTTCAACCATTATCCCTCCCAATTTATTTAATTAAATCTTAACAGCAGTTCCATACGCGAGCATCTCTGAAGCACCTTGCATTATCATCGAGGTCATAAATCTAACACCAATAATTGCATCTGCACCCAAATCAATTGCTTCATTCACCATCCTATTAAATGCTTCTTCTCTCGACGACGCAATCATATCTGTATAAGTTTTTATCTCACCACCAATAATATTTTTAAAACCAGCGCCAATATCTCTCCCAATATTTCTCGCACGAACTGTATTTCCTCGAACAACTCCTAAAATATTTTTTATTTTCTTACCAGGAATTTCATTCCCAGTTGTGATTAAAATCTTACTCATTTTTCCTCCTTTCAGTTTTTATCTTCTCAATCTTATCTTCACTTTTATTAAACAAAATAAAAAATCCGAGAATTAAAAGAGGAATTCCGTAAATCCAAAGAAAAAACCTCCCAGCCCCAACAAACATAGGTATTGTAATTAAAATCAAACCTACAACAACCATCACAATTCCTGTTAAAGTTCTACTAATAAAATTCATAATAAAATCTTGAATTTGAACTTAATAAATTTAACTCTTGACAAAATCTTTAACCTTACCAGAAACTTCTTTAAATTTCAATGATTTTTGTTCTAAAGCATTTCTCATATTTGGCCCGAGTTTCCCACAAATCACTTGATCGACTTTCTTATCTGCTAACATATAAGCAACACTCCACCCAGCACCCCCTCCCCCCAAAGCAAAAGGGTTTTTCACAACTTCAATTAATTTTCCTTTTTCAAAAACCAAATAATAAGGTGCTCTTCCACCTTTAGAACTTATCTCGCTATTTCCATCTTTACCTTCTGAAGCTATTGCGATTTTCATTTTACCTCCATTAATTCATTTATAATTATTCCCTGAACAACTGACATTAAAACCATTAACAAAGTCAAAAAAAGCACATATTTTAGAGAAAAATAAAAGATCATCAAAGGAACAAGAGGAATTTTAATTGCACGATTATATAAAAAACAAGTTATCAAACCATAATTTAATCCCCTATCTTTTAAATCTGCTAAAAGAGGATACCACATATAAATAGCACCTGTAGAAATAATCCCTGCGATAACAACAAAAACCCATTTCATAATTCCTTTTTCTTTTAAATGTTTAGAAATAAATTTCGGGGTGAAAAAATAATTTGTCAAAGACATTAAAACAAAAACAAGAATAAAAACAGGAATTATTTTTTTCAAAATATTAAAAAAGAAATTTCCTGCTGATAAAAAAAGATTATAATTACAAAAAAATAAAACAACATAAATTAAAATAACTATTAAAAGAAAATACCATTTACCTGAAAGATTTTTCAAATTCATGCTAACACCCCTAAAAATAAAACAGTAAGAATCGCGACAATCACAGAAAAAATAAATGCGTTTAAATTTCTCAAAATTGCAAATTTTCTACCTAAAATCATTGCTTCAGCTGGAAGTTGAATTATCCCTACAGTCACCCATGCAACAATAAATGCTGTTACTGCTACTAAACTTATCCCTTGCTCTAATAATTCCCCTCCAATTATATAACTTGTAATAGGATTACCTGCAGAAATACTTCCAATTAAAGAACCAATCAAAGGGTCTAAAAAAGAATTTCTAAAAACATTAACATAAAAAGAATTTGGAATAATCACAAGAATCAAACTAACAAATAAGATAGTTCCCAATATTAAAGGCAAAGTATTGTATAAAGATTTTGCAGATTTAAATACTGATTCTAAAAAATTCTCTTTCATTTTATTTGCGAGCCATTTTGGTTCCGCACTTTGGACATTTTTTGTTCATACAAGGTTGAGCTCTTGTTTGCGGTTCTTCATATCCACACTTTGGACATTTACAAATTCCCCCAGGTCCAGCAGCAAGACCACCCATTCTTCCCCCACCACCAAACCTTCTTCCAATTCCTTGTCCTCTTCTCGGCACTACCATTTTATAATCACCTCCTTTTATTTTTATAGCTTTACCATTAATAAGAGAATCTGCAATTTTTTTTCTAGCAGACTTTAGTAAACGAGAAAGTGTTGGCTGAGAAATTTTCATCATTTTCCCTGCTTTAGATTGATCAACTTCTTCAAAGTCAATTAATCTTACTGCTTCAATCTCATCAAAAGTCAATATACTTTCAACAAGATTTGAAAGTGTTATTCCTGCAGGCTTAAAATGAGTTATTTTTGGATTAAAAAAAATCCTTCTGCAAATTCTTGGTCTTGGCATATTAATTTATTTATTTTAGATTTTTTAATTGTTTCTCTATTTCTTTTTTCTCAGCTTCAATCTCTGCTAATTCAGCTTCTAAAACTTTTTTTTCTTGTTCTTTTGTAAACTCAATTGGTTGCATTCCAAAACCTCTACTGAAACCTCTACCTAAACCCATGCCAAATCCTCTTCTAAAGCCTTGTCTAAGTCCAGCTCCACATGGTCCTAATCCTCTTCCAGTTAAAGGTCCTTGTCCTAAGGGTCCTGTTCTATCTTGTCCTGGCATTTTAATTCTCCTAGTCATAAAGACTTAATTTAATTATGAATATGTATGCATTAGGGTTTATAAATGTTTCGAATATGTATTCATAAAGAAAATACTTTTAAAAATATTTAATCATCATAAACACTAAACTCAGCATTTTCACCTTTCTCCAATATAAATTCTTTACAAATCCCTCCAATAATTCCTTTTTTCTCAAAAACACACCCAAGATCTTCACATTCTTTTTGATCACACCAATTAAATATTCCGCTTCCACAATCCCCACAAGAGAAATATTCCTTTTCTGAGTTCCTTTGATTTTCTATTTGGTTTGAAATAAAAATCGGACTTGCCCAAGCAAGATCACCATTCTCAAACTCAACACGAAGATAAAAATAATCGCCTTCTTTCAATTTTCCAAGTTCATAATTTTTTTCTAAAATCTTAGTATCAAAATTATCTGAAATAAAAACCCCTCCATTTTTAATAATCTCTATTTTTTTTACTTTCTCTGGCGAAATTATTTCAAGAGAAGATTTCCCATTCGCTGAAAAGGGGATATCTGAACCCATAAGATTGTCATTAATTCTAAAATCAATAAATGCGCGTATTCCTGTGGTTCCATAAGTATGTCTTTGTTTCATAGAATTAAAAATAGACTCTCTTGTTAAATCCTCTGAAATAAATGCCATTAATGGCCCTTTCATAGGAAAATAATTCCCATTATCCCCTGCAACAATTCTTCCTAAATTCCCTGCATGAGTATCACTTCCAACTGCAACGCCAATCTTCATCCCCATATCCAAAGCATTCCTGAAATTAATATAATCAGGATAATTCTTTTCTATCCCATGTCTCCCCCCTAAATGTCCAGTTTCAATAATTGACTCAGCAGTCTCAGAATTTCCATGTCGAGAATAAATCTCTACTAAAGGTTCTAATTCTGAATTTTGATATTCAGGTTCCCAACATTGACCATTAATTGAAATATGTGGAATAACCAAAACATCTCTATTCTCACCAGAATTTTTCCATTCAAGTAATTTCGCCCAAAGCCCACGAATACCAACTTCAATCATAGAATTGCTAACGCCAAAATCATTCAAATTATGATTATATAATTTGCGATTAGAAATATAAATTGGAGGATCCTCCCCAAGATAATATACAATCCTATGATTATGATTAATTTTTAACCCCCGATCATAACAATATTTCTGTGCTCCAGCAGTCCACTCAAATGCCTTAAAAGTTACAAAATTATTAGGAGAATAAAATTCATCTGCAAGTTCTTGCACATAATTCCAAGCCCATTGAACAGAATTCCCTTGATTTTCAACCCAATCTCTTGTTCTAGCAGATCCAGGTTCTCCGGGCCAATCAATTCCCAAAGTTTGCATAAAAAAATCATGAGAAGTGATTGCGGCAACATCTAAATGAGAATACTTAATTGAATAAGGGTAGATTTTTTCTGGATTTATCGCCCCATCACATAAACCATTATGCCCATGAATATCCCCCCAATAAATCCCATAATTAAATTGATTATTAACTAAAATAGGATTACTAAAATATTCTTTTCCCTTCCATTCAAGAGAATAATGGTAAATTCCCTCTGCAGATATTTTCTGATTTTGAAAAAAATAAGAATTCTCATCTTTTCTTAAAAAAGTATGGTCTGCAATTTTTGTCTTTGTTCCTTGTTCATTAACAAGCCACAATGAAACTTTATCCTCAACAAAAATTCTTGGAAGATTTTCAAACTCATCCAAAATAGCAACTTTTACATCAAATATTTCATTTATCCTTGTCAAAGTTGGCACAGTAACTCGAACAAAACTATTTTCTTTAGGAACTACATCTAAATAAATCTGATTGCTTTCAACAAAATCTTTTTGATCTAATTTTTTAATATAAGTTCCAATTAATATTTTATCTTCCTTGTAATTTTGAATAAGCTTATTATTTAACTTCAATGTAAAAGAGTCCCCGGTATTCATTTCCCCGCTTATAATAGAAATTATATATCTCAAACCCTTTCTCCTATTAGTCTTCTTAACCTCAATATCAAAAGTATTTGTAGATTTTTCAACTTTAAAAATATCTGCCCACCTTTTAAGAGTTAAAGAATCATCAATATTCTGAGGATAATTTATTTTAATTTTATCCCCCGGCACCATCTTCCCTTTTGCAATAAATTTAATTGACACTTCTATATTCTCTGAACCCACCGGAATTTCTGGGGGGGTTATCTGAAAAGCCAAAGAATTTTCAATAAAACCGCATTTCCCATCAATATATCCTTGACTAATCCATATGTTGTTTAAACACCTATATAAAACAGTTCCCTCACATTTTTCTTGCCCATTTATACAAACTAGAGAAACATAACCACACTTACCATCAACTTTTCCTTTATTCACCCAATTATTATTTTCACACACAGAATAAACACCTTCTTCACATTTTGTTTCGCCATTTACACAAACAGGAGTAATTGTATTTTCATTAACCCAAACATTTCCATTATTCTTCCAATCACCAATCACACTTCCTGATGATTTGTAAATAACATCTTCAAG
>Ga0272441_10000667_pt1 | contig 76528 bp, 58 predicted proteins | sample SSMProp6N_FD_193582 | JGI IMG/M metagenome (GOLD analysis project Ga0272441, IMG submission 193582) | Marine sediment archaeal communities from Little Sippewissett salt marsh, Falmouth, MA, United States - SSM-Prop-6N | ecosystem: Environmental > Aquatic > Marine > Wetlands > Sediment ...
AGCTCTCTCCTTACATATGAGGTGGTCAAGAATACTGAATTTGAGTTTCAGTACACCTTTATTTCAAACAGATCAAATTTAGGCCTGTATGATTATTCGCGCTACATAATAAGCACCGGTGTCAGATATAAGTTTTAATGGATTTTGTTAGGATATAAAATAGCAAGCATGTTTTCCGCGTTTTTTCATCAGAAATCATGTATACTTGTATGTATAGCCATATCAATTAGTTAGGGAAAGCAATTAACTAAAAGTTTCTTATATATTTAAATAAGTATAACTGCTTTTGATGAGAAGTCAAATTTTTAAATAGAATAGGGAGGAAAAAGATGATTAGGATAATTAGAACGATATTTTGTTTAATATTATTTATGCTCTTCGTTAACTCAATAGTATTCGCCGACGCGGTAGGTACTGTTACTTACATGGAAGGGCGCGCGGATATTTATGAGTCAGCTAAAGGTGAATATTTACCATTGGTAGTGGGGGATAAAATAGCTTTGGATGACGCCGTACGGACAAAAAGCTATTCAAAGGCAGAGGTTACCCTGGATGATGGGTCGGTACTCCGTATAGGCAGCAATTCAAAAGTTAGTGTGAATAAATATGATATTGTGGATGGCGAAAGAAAAATGTGCCTGATTAATTTAGAAAGAGGCGAGCTGAGGGCTATTGTGGAAAAATCCGATTTTAAGGCACCGTTTGACATCGCTACTCCGAACTCTAAAGGCAGCGTAGTAGGATCCGATGTATTTGTGACATACCAGAGTTCTGCGACGAACATTCTTGTATCACAGGGAAAGTACAGTGTTTTTAATACGGCATTCCCCGAAGATAGTGTTAACATCAAGGCAGGGAAGGCGGTTCTTATACCGCATGATTCTGTCCCGCGAAAACCGAGGACCTTCTTGCCTATGGAAAAGCGGAAAAAAGAAAGAGATACCAGCCCGAGCGTAAGAGAGCTGGATACCTTTATGAAAAGAGGCGAACAGACACTGGCAGTCGTTGAAAGGGTTGCGGGCGATGTTATAGTAAAGCCAAAGGATGCCTTAAAAGAGCATAGGCCGGTAAAGAATGAAGTCCTCAATATCGGGGATATTGTAATTACGAAAAATAATGGCAGGATAGAGATCGGCCTTGATAATGGGCATATACTTGAAATGAGGCCAAACTCACAGATATTGATCAAATCATTAGCCAGAGACTCTGATACGGGCGACTATGACAATCTATTTGAGGCCAAATACGGTAAAATACGGGCGAAACTTCAAGTTGTTAAAAAGGGTTCAAAATTCAGGGTAAATACCCCTACAGCTATATGCGGTGTCCGGGGAACCATTATGTACCTTATAGTCACGAAAGATTCGACCAAGGCCTTTTTTGAAGGAGGCAATGGTTTTATAGATTGCGCTAAAGCGGGTGCCGGCAATGATATACCTGCCGGGATGATGGGTGAATGTGGGGCGGACGGTATTAAAGGCCCCAGGGAAACTACAGACGCTGAAAGAGATGAGTTCGGTTCCAATTGGGAAGATAATACACAGGATGACGTTTATGGGTATTCTGTACCTAATGTGCCAACGTCTTTACCGACCCCTGAAATTCCGCTGATAGAGCCGGATCCAAACCCGGCTATTCAGCCTGAAGGGCCGACAGTGCCGTTTGATGAGGTGCAGCTGCTGCCTACAACTCCCATTGGGGGACTAGTGGGTGACGGTACTATAGGCGGGGATATAATCACCGAATATAGCGCTGATTTCAATAGCGACGGGGTTGTGGATTTCCGGGACTACTTGATAATAAAGCATGGGATGGGAAACCCATCACCAACTTTCGCGGATGGTGACGCGAACCTTGACGGCGTGGTGGACGGTAAAGATCTTAATATATTTAGTGAGCAATCCGCGAATTAGGATTACTCGTTCCAACTTTCGGATGGTGTGCCTTTTGAGGGAATTCCTATTTCTTCTGGCTCCTGGCAAAAGCGAACATAGTGCTTGCGTCTTCTTCCTGCATCCTCACTATACTGACCCCGATCTGGTATTTCCCTTTGTCCATAGGGCTTACCCTTACCACGCGCGCTACTATGGCTATCGGTATCGGGCTGAAGCGCTGAGGCAGATTAATATGGAAAATTGAGCATGATGAAATCGGTAAATCATGTTTTGATTCGAACAAGAAACCGCTTAGACTGAAATTCTTTATTATCCCCGTCCTGAAATATTTCTTGAACGCGAATTTTGCCCTCATTTTTACGCTTATTCGGGCAGCCCTTCTTCTCTCAAGCCCCCTGTATGACTCCGCCTCTATCAAGAACGGGGATCGTGATGAAAGCCTTGCGGTCGTTTTTTCATCGTCCAGATGATAGTGGATAGAAATAGCCTTCCTGATCTCGGATAGTACATCCACAAAAGGGAGTATCTTACAGCCTGTGATCTTTTCGAGCTCTTCTATGGCTTCAACATCCAAAGGGTTGAACATCACTACCATTAAAACCCCTCCAATCTTATCGATCGGCAAAAGGCCGTATCTAAGCGCTATATTATAAGGAATGAGATTGATGGCCTCTTCCGAAACGTTATATACAGATAAGGGTAGGTATGGGAACCTGCACATCTCACTCATGCACTTTGTGAAATCAACCTCATCCAGGTGCTTATACGCTATTAGATACTGTACAATATCAGTACCTTTTGACTTGTATCTCTCGAGTGCGCTTTTCAAAATACTTTTGGATACGATCCCATAGTCATAGAGGATATCTTCGATCTTTTTATATTGCACTTCCATGGTAAACCCTTTTATAATTTATTTATAAATCCGATATAATACATATAATAATATTATATTATACAAAAAAACCAGGTTGCTTATAATGATTGGATATCTACTATATTATTACCTCCCCCCTTTTTATAGTATGCCTTATAGGGAAAAGGGTGTCAATTAATGCAATCTATCTTTTTGATGGGCTAACAATTGATTAGGGAACGCGTTTTTTGAGGTCAAACCCATACCAGGAGACCTTAATAATGTCACCTGATTCAACTCTTGTGACGTCCAGTATTATGGGAAGGGCGAATATTTTGTCTTTATTGCGCAGTTCAATTTGTTTAAAATCATCGGGGTTGAAATTCATATTCTTTATGTGTTTTGTTTTGGTTTCACGTTCGATAGCTTTGCCGCCAAAAGTTTGGTTCTCTGAAATGACCTCATATTCTTTAGATATTGTTAAAATGCCGTTTGTCGCGCACATACGGCCATATTTATCCTGAAATATCAGATACCCATGTATCCTGCCGAAGGAATTGAATAAATTAAAAACCACATGTTTAATAGCGTTCGCGCTGACTAGCATTTCCTTTGTGGAGAGAACAGGCTCGTAGTCAGATGAAGAATACATGGAGTCGTCCTCTTGTTCCAGTGTGGTCTCGGGCTCAACCTCTCCAGCTGTTCTTTTATGGGAATGTGGATTTACGACTCCGGCTGAGGCGGTGTTTGACACCGCAAAAAGAACCAATAAACATATAACCCATAATGTCTTCATTATATTACCTCAATATATATTATTATATCACGGAATCGCCGGTTTGTGGTATAATAAAAAAACGGTGAAAAAACTTGAATTATTATCTAACTTTCAGGTATCATATTTAGCAAAGGGGCATGTCAAACAAGGGTTAGGAAGGTTCTCGTGGAGTTTTCAGACGGTAAACTTATAGAAAGGGTAAGGCAAAAGGATAAAGAGGCCTTTGTTGCGATATTCGAGAAGTACAAAGATAAGATCTTTAGATACTTGTACGGGTATCTGCGGGACTATGAAAGGGCCCGGGAGTTTACGCTTGATACTTTCATGAAGGCTTATTCATGTATCGATCAATATCAGGAACGGGGTAAGTTCTCATCGTGGTTGTATGCTATAGCGAGGAATAAGGCTAAAAGAGAGATCGAGAACAGGTCAAAACATAAGATAGTTTCCCTTGATGCCGCTGTCTATCAGGAGGGCGCGGTCGCGTTAGTGGACCTGATAGAGGATAACAGGCAAAGGCCTGACTATAGGGCTAGAGTAAAAGAGCTGGAAGAGGCTGTATATGATGTGCTGGACAAATTGGATGAGAAATATAGAGAGGCATTGATCCTGTGTGATATGGAAGGGCTTTCATATATTGAGGCGGCGAAGATCGTGAATACGAACCCAATAACTATCGGCACCCGGGTGCGGAGGGCAAGGAAGATGTTCTATGATCAGCTTAAACGGTATAAAAAGCGCGTAAAAAAAGAGGCCCGAGATGAAGAATAGAAACATACAAAAAGAAATAAGAAGGCTTTTTCAAGCTATGCCCGGTAAAAGCCTGCCAGAGGCTGATAAGAAGAAGTTCATCGCCAGGCTTTTCGAAGTAAAGGCCGGGCATACAGACGATAGCCTGGACAGGCTTCCCGGAATGGATCTTAAGATACCTGTGGCTACGCTAACATCATTGCTGATCCTTATCGGGTCATGGTATCTGCTTAAGCCTCAATACCCTATTGTTTCAGGGGTACAGGGTACGGTCAAGATCTATAGATCGGCCAGGAACGAGTGGGTTTTCGCGGATAGAGCCAAGATGAAATTGTATAAGAATGACCTGCTGAAGACATTCAAAGACGGCCAGGCGGATTTGTTGATGCCCGGCGTATATCATGCACGTATAAAGAATGATTCTGAGTTCCGATTAAAACATGCCGCTAATAGGATCTCATCCAGAGGGATTCAATATGATCTTGAAAAGGGTAAGGTGTTCGCTTACTACGAAAAAGCTGTGAACAAGAAGGAGTTTGTCATCAATACAGAGGAGGCTGTGGTTTCTGTAGTGGGGACCGAGTTTATGGTCAAGGCATTGCCCGATATAAATAGTACGTGGGTCGGAGTGCGTGAAGGTGTTGTCAGTGTCTCGAGCAGGCATCTTAAAGATATAACAGGTGTTAAGGATATCTCAGTTATGGTGAATCCCGGTGAAAAGACCTTTGTTAAAACAGGCCAGAAACCCGCACGGCCGACACGTCTCATGGAAGATGAGTTGATGGAATTAGAAGAGCTATACAGAATAGGCACCAAACCTCAGGTGGCTTTACTTATATCGACGGGAAGAACCCGTGTAAGGGAATTGCTGTCCCTGGCCCTTTTGTATGTTTCAGCCGACTCAAAAGATATCTTATCAGATAAAATAGAGATGATCGAGAGTAAGTTCAGAAAGGCTGTTAAATCACGCACGAAAGAAGAGTGTTTGAACAATATTGAACAGTTTGAGGATCTTATCAATAATCATCCAGACCCAAAATATGATGTGCAATTCCTCCTTTTTATAGGGGCTTACTATGAGTACTTGAAAATACATGGTAAGGCCATAGAGGCTTTTAACAGGGTGGTCAATGAGCACCCGGATTCAAACCTTGTAAGTATTGCCCAGTGCGCCATTGGTTTGATCTATGAAGAGAAGCTCGATGACCCTGAAAAGGCCATCAGCGCTTATAAACAGGTTCTCGATTCCTATCCCAAGAGCCCTGAAGCAGATGAGGCTGTAGCCGGCCTGCGCAGGCTCGCCAGCCAATAACAAAAGACCCATTATTTTTGAATTATTTATCAAAATTTCGTATTATATTGATAAGGGCAGTGGTGAGTTATATAAATTAAGTTAGTCTATAAAAAAGTTATAATCGCTGAAATTGACTCACAGCAATGATATGATATACTTAAGATAGTCTGTATGAGGGGGGTAAAATGAGTGGTAGCGTGTCGAAGGGTAATGTCATTTTTCGTATTCTCATGATCTTCTGTTTGCTCTGTCCAAACAGCTTTTCTGAAGAAAGAGTTATCCAAAGAAGCCTTAACGATCGAAATAGAGATGCCCTATATGATATGGGCCCTGGATGGGTGCTTTCTTCGGTATTGAATACAGATCATGTCGACAGAAATCAAAGTGAAATTGAGTTAAGAAGGGACCTTGATTCTTTTACGGCTGATGGTGTGAAAGATCAGGAAGAAGGCAGGCTGGAATTGAAGGGGCCAAAGGTTGGGCAGTCAGGTGCCCAGGGTGAGATATCCGCCTCAACAATTTCAGAGGAGATCGAAAACATTATTTCGGGAGAGATCGTAGGCCTCCCTCAGGATGAATTGCCATTAAATGTGTATAATTATTTAAACGATTGCGCGGGCTCACCGGAGAGATACAGCTATGTATTGACAAATGATACATACAAGATATTCTGGAGAGAGATAGATGTTGCCGCGAACAAATGCTTATTAAAGACTACCACCTGTGACAATGACGGCCAGATATTAAGAGATGAATATGTGATCGATGAATATGATATTGAGAATATCAATTCACCCGGAATGATTTATCCTATACAATACAATGACAATGGTGAAATAGCCTTATTCTGGGCTCATGGTTCCAATGAGGGGGGAGTGACGGTCAAGATGAGGCCATTTGATGCCCATGGAACTTCTATTACTAGTGAGAACGTGATATTGCCGGGGGCAATAGAATTTGATCATTCAGCGGGTAATTTCGGTATTACCTCAACAGGCAATATTTACGTCACTATACAGAGGCTGGTCTATTCTGACGATCCTGATAACGGGTGTTATGGATACTGGATGGATTTCCTTCTGTATGATAAATACGGGAGTCCGCTGAAAAAGAAAGAGTACTTTCACAGCTTAGGAATACAAGAACTCTCGAACGGCCATATCGCTGTATTTAATAACGAAAGATCGCCTATTGACTATCCCCGCCAATATGGCCTCAGCATGGATATTTATGGAAGTGACGGCTCTTTAATAAAAAGTGAGCCTTTCAGTAAAAGCGCCTCGGACAGCACTATTTTTATGAAATCAATCCTTCTTGCAGACGGCAAATTGGGTGTGCTTTATTCGGAAACAGTGGATGTGTCCAGATATGGTAATACATTTGTGAAGATGAGGATATTTGATGACCGGTACAATATGCATAGTGAAAAGGTACTGTCGGAAGGAGACAGGATCATGGATTTCAAAACAATCCATTGGCAGACTGGAAAGTTTGCCTGCATTATTCAGCAAAGGCCTGATGATAATTGGGTCCTTAATCCTCAGTATCCTTTGAGCATATTCATATTTAACAACAGGGGAGAGTCTCTTTATGAGTATATAACGGCAACATCATATCAAGCGATAGGAGTTAATAATACAATAATCGATGACATCTTCTACATTATGGTAAGCAGATATAATGAAGAGACCGAACAATGCGAAAACCTCGCACTTTTTTTTAAGATAGTCGGAAATAGCGTTATTAGGAAGGAACACCTCTTGATCAACAGGACATCGGCTATGTATCAAACGGGTAATTCTCATGATATTGATGCTGATCAAGTTATGTTTGTTTACGTTGATCAGGGGGAAGAGACACAGGTAAGAATGCAGATCATAGATAGTAACGGTGACGCGCTTTACGAAGAACTCGGGGTAGTCCTGACAGATGAACTGCCGGGCCATGGTATGTTGGAATATCTGCGTTTTGCCATACTGAATAATAGCAATGTGATTATAGCATGGAGCGAAGACGGAAAGCTCAAAGCGCAGTTGTTCAATGCTTTGGGAGAAAGATTATATCAGGATCCTCTGATCATCAGGACACCGATCTCAACAGACAGGAATTTTTTCGCGCACTGGATGTACACGCATCCCGACGGTAATGTAGCTATACTGTGGAGGGAAGGGTATATGGCTGACCAGTTAACATATGGCTTAACAATGCTTGATAATAATGGCCGTGTTTTGAATGCCGGGGCCGATGAGATATTCGCAGGGGATGTTTTAAGAAATCACAATGTGGTCCCTCTTGATACGGGTGGTTTTAGTGTTGTTTTCAGTCGTACTGTTGACCAAAGGGCTGTTTATGATTGGAGGTCCTACGATGAACTGGGCAATGCTCATGAAGAAATAGACAGGAATGAGAAAGGAAGAGGCCCTGTAGTAACAAAAACGAAAAAAGAAGACAAGATCAGTGAGTTGATAGATAGATTATGGGATAGAATATACGCAAGGCGTGGTTACGGACATGGACGGGATAGGACTGATCATATCAGCGGTTCTAGTTGGGGCACGGCCTCAGGCGGCGATATATACAGAGCAGATGGTAACAATGATGATGGTTCTTTGACGGCGTTGAGCCTGAGCACAGGTTTTAATAAGGTTGAATACAATGAATCATATCTTTCCATGGGAGTTGAAAAGAGCGTAAGGAGCTCACTTTATGACTCAGTGTTAAATCTGTCCCGGTACGCCCAGGAAAGCATGGATGATTTGGAAGGTATGGTATTACAACTGGAGAGCATGGAGGATATGACAGAAAACAATAAGGCCATACTAGAGGCCTCGAGCATGGTCCTGATGGAAAAGGAAAATATGGACAGGGAAATGTTCGCGGAATTCGAAGAGGCTGTTAAGTTCTTAATGATAGCCGAGAACATGAGGGACCTCATGGGTGCGGTGGATTTTAACGCTGTAAATACCGCTATACATATCTTAAGGAAAGAATTAGGTCTGTTATATGACAACTACCTGAGTGAAACGGATCATACATATGAAGCTATGAGTAATTTATTGAATATCAATGAGTCAAAGGAGCTTCCTAAGGCATATATCGCTATAGTGGCTAAAAATACGTTGTCTAAACGCAAGATATTGGTCGATATTGAGATAGAGGCGTTAAAAGATAAAGATATGGCTGCTCTTACCGACAATGAGAAAAAGGCCCTTGAAAAAGCCAAAGAGCTGGATAGCGCCAGGCAGGATTATCAAGTATCCTTTACGGAGCGGGTGGAGGATTTCATTTATAAGATAAAGAATGCCATTAAGCTTGACGAGCCCAGCGGGATAAAAAAGGACAAAGATAAGACAGAGGTCTTGTTGTCTTTGGATATAGATCCCGAATAAGAAAGATCATTCCTTTAAAATCTTCCTTTTTTTTGAATTATCCGAAGCTGTTTCGTATCTTACATGTAGAAGCCCTTTTCATAGGGTAACTATAAGGGAGGTACGAAATGGCTGTGAAGAGTATATTGATCAATTATAATGGTTATCCTGCCTCACCCTGCAATCTCATGCCGGATAATGGGCTGGCGAACCTGGCGGGAGCACTGATCTCTAAAGGACACAAAACAAAGATATTTGATTTCGCGACGGTAGATATTATCAAAAAGCTTTATCCTTATTCCTACAAGCTGGCCATATTCTTTTCTCTGAACAGGATAATGAGGCGTGTTATGGGCGGCAAAACGCCGAGGAAGGAAGATATCCGGAAGTTTAATGATATCACGAGAAGAATAGAGGTCATGAGGGACGGAAAGATCCGTGAGATGGCCAGGGAAATATCCTCTTACATAAGTTCACATGAGATAGATTTTGTCGGTTTTAAGCTCTGGACGGGAGACGGATTTCGTGGAGCGGTTATCATCGCCGAAGAGATAAGAAAGGCACATCCACATATCCCAATAATTGCGGGCGGCCCGCATGTTCATCGGTTTCATGAGAAAATATTTACAGCTACTGATGTATTTGACATTATTGTTGATGGAGAAGGGGAAGATGTAATTACTCAGCTGGCAGAATATGTAGAAGGGAAGAAAAGGTTAGAAGATATACCCAATCTCATTTACAAAAGGGGCGGTGAGATAATATGCAATCCGATCAAGCGTATCGAAGACGTTAATACTATTGCCCCTCCTGTCTACGATGAAGATGTATATCCCGCTATGATAGGCAACCAGAAGATAAAGATCATCCTGTTGGATGAGAGCCGCGGCTGTCCGAATACATGCAGTTTTTGTATACATTCAGCGATAGCCGGGCATAGGTGGAGGCTTGCCGATCCTGATCATCTAGTTGATACGATAGAATATATAAAAAATAACTACGGATTTAAGGCTTTCAGGTTTGCCGGATCTAATCCTCCTTTGGTACTGTCCCACAACATATCAGAGGAGATTGCCAGGAGGAATTTGGATATTGTATTTACGACAAATATGCATGTCCGCAATCTTAAAGAACAACACCTCACAGCGATGAAGAAGGCGGGATGTATAGGCGGTTTTTTCGGCGTTGAATCAGGCAGCCAGGAGATCCTTAATAGGGCCATGAATAAGAATGTAGATGTGGATCAGGTGAGAAGGGCGTTTATGTTATGTAAAAAAGTAGGGATAGAAACAGTGGCCAGCATTGTGCATCCGGCGCCTTTTGAGACTGAGAAGACGAAGAGAGAGACCCTGCGGTTATTGAAGGATATCCGGCCGGAGTCTACCCTTGTCTGTGCCCCGTGTCTTATTCCTGGTTCAGAATGGGATAAGAATAAGCGGCAATATGGTTTTGAGTTGGCATCAGATGAAGCCTTTTTCAAGGAGGTCATGACCTATAAGATAGACATATTCACACCACCCATTCTTTGGAAACCCCTAAAGGGTTATAAGCTAAATGGAAGATCGTTTCAGGATCTGGCCGGTGAATCATATAAATTCAGCCAGGCCTTGGAGAAGAACGGCCTTATAACACAATTGACGGATGAGATGTTCATCATGGCGAAATACGCGGATATGACACCAGCACAGTTCAAGAATGAATGCATAAAAGATCTGTTGAGCGGTAACAGTAAGAGGCTGGAGAAGATCGTGGCCAGGATAAATAAGGGAGTGGTTATCCCGAAAAAGAGTTCAGCGGCGCCTATGATATTGACAACTTCGCCATCGGCATAAGTTGCATATGACGCACTAGCTTCTTGACAATGGTGCATGGAACGTTTACAATACATGCCATGGGAAGAAGAAAACTGACACTTCCGATAAAGTTCTTCACGTTTCTTTTATCTATATACTTTATTCAATTAATAGGGTTGTCGACGAAGATCGGTAAATTTCATTCCGCATTCGCGGTTTATGGAGGGTGTTTTTTTACTGCCCTATATCTGCAGTTCTTTGCCCTCTACTGGGCCATGAAGAGGTCCAACGCCAAATAATTATGCCTGGATTAGGAGCCGCCGCAAATTTGCGTAGCGTTCTACTAATGATTGCCAATTCTCTTCCGTGATTTTTGGTATGAGAGTGAACAGTATAGAGCCGGTGTCAGTTTCTATGACAGAGCTTATGTTTATTTGTTCAAGGTCTAAGTCGTTCAGACGGGCTGACACTGACGGCCAGTCCGATAGATATTGGGACAGGGCAATGGTTATTATTTCCGCCAGGGGGTAATAAGCGTACCCAAAGCCCAAAGGAGCCTCATTTATATAGAATCGCCTGGCGCTTGTCAGGTCATCCAGATTCTTTTCATCCTGTTTCCTCGCGAATATAAATACCTCCGTATCGTCTTTATTTTCATTATCAGAGACTATCTCTCGTATCCTTTCATTGCCGCCTTTTTTTACTTCGAGATTGGCAAGAAATTTCTTAAATTGACCCGACTTCTTTAATTCTAAAAGGGCCTCTAGAATACCAAGGGGTTTTCGCCCTTGCATCGCGCCCAGGTCGTTATGGAACGCCATGACCAGTTTCTTGCCTGAATACATGGAGCCTATGAGTAACTCGACCAAGTTTTTCGGCACCTCTTTCTCATTCAGAATATCGCGCAGAAGGGTTTCTGTGTGTTTATAATCTGAGATCCCTGCAACGGCAGCAGTGGCTGATTTTGATCTGGCTTTATCAAAATATAGAGCATCAAAAATGTCCCTTTTCCTCTCAAGCAATTGTTTTTCCCTGTTCTGCGTTGCTTCGAGTTTTTCGGGAGTTAGTTGTCTCCAGTCTTTCGCCAGAGTAAGCTCGGTGACAGCTACATACCTGTCAGCGGTACCATAATAGATTATGAGTTTATCCCGGACAAATGGTGTTTGGGCACTATATACGACAGGTATGAATTGACAGCTGTAGACAACATTGCCTACCCATCCTTGGAGTTCATACGCCATTTCAGGGACCAATACAGGCAGCCATGAGTTGTAAATAATTTTAGTGGGATCGTTAAGATCATGGATCTTGACGCCGAGTCTGTAGACATTGCCGTCTGGGCTTCTTGTCCCGGCATGGGTGATGTTGATATACCCGATATCTGTTTTATACAGCGGCCCGGTTGTGCCTACAAACGTTCTCTCATAGGAAATGCTGGAGGTTTCATCCTCATCCCGGGGTCCCCATGCCTCCTGTAATTCGCCCTTGTCATCCTGCAGGATCTTATAAGGTCCGTGCAGTTCATTTGATACGCCCCAGTATACAGGCCCCCTTGTGAAACCCGAGGGGTCATTGCTCGGGAATAGCGGACGTATCAATGCTAGATATCTACCGTCATCCATCCTGATATTCAATATCATGCCGTTTTTTGTGCGGGTCTTACCGGGATCTGTAGGCTCCAAAGGTTCTTCGCCTGGCCAATCTTTTACAAGTGAGGCATGGGGCAGGTATTCCCAGTTAAATTCCCCGTTTTCCAGGTCTTCCAATTTTATTCTCGCGGTAGCTGTGTAAATGCCCCATGTCTTCCACCATTCAGGTTCTGTTTTGTCGCCGCGTTCAGTCATGGTCACGAGAGTAAAACATGCGTACACATAAGCACCTATATGTATGATCCTGGCGTCTTCAGCGCCGTATTTTCTACTGTCAGACTCGAAAGGGTGCCTGCCTCTATCATCGGAAAAATCAGCCAGATGTTCTTGAGGGTCCAGGCAAGTGTCATATTCCTTAAGATTATTCCCTTTGTTATCGTATACACTTAACCCTAAGACAGAGTATGTTTTGACGGGGTCACCCTGATCCGGATTTTTTCTGTAGATCCGTGAAAATACGTATCGGCGGTTCCCCTTCTGAAATGCCCCGGCGTTCAAGCGCGCCAATTCGCCCTTTTCTATATGCGGGGTTTCTATGATGCCTTTTCTATTAGCGTTTTCAAAAAGGTCTGATAAGGGAATCTCTAAATCTTTAGGCATTGTGATAGATTCTCTATATCTGGCAAGCGCCTTGATCTTAAGATAATAGTGCTGCGCGTCCAATAGGTTGGTCTTGCCATCATGCCTGTTTCTATTTATATATTTGATTCTTCTATACAGGAGTTTGTGGGTTTCATAGTCTATCGCCCCGAGATCCCCGAGCTTATCTATTATCTCTATTAACGTCTTGTCAGAAAAAAGTTCCGCGTATAAAACATCTATTTTTTTCTTTATCTCGCCGGTTGTTTTATCGTGGGCGTTTATTTTATCGAATGTATCTATTACAGCCCACGCCGGTTCATGTGATGATATCTGTCCCACTAACGTGCCTATGAGAGGCCTCACCTCTTCATGGCATTTTATTGAACCCAGGCCATCGCATAATGATGAGACCTTATGGGGCAGATCTGTTTCATAGTATAGCCGCGCCTTTAGTCGGGCTATATCTTCACTAAGAACTGATGCATAGTTATAGTGCGCCTGATCATATAAGGTAAGATTGACTATGGCAGCGCCGCCGTATCTGTCAGCGGCGCCGTATGTTAGTAATAAACGCAGCTTGTCAGTGCCGGTTTCATCGTTATAATCTTCATTCAATACGTACAGGCCTGTTGGGAACACCAGGTCAATATCAGGATGCTTTTTTGCCCGCCCGTCCTGGGCCCAGGCGTCAAATCCGCCATTTTCCCATGGAAGCGCCGGTTCCATTATGGCTGTCTCTTTTGACCTGAAAAGGATTTTTCGCGGATCATCCTTATCAAGCAACAGCGCCCCTGCCCTGTATATTCTGCAATCGGGATTGTTCTCTTTCCGCGCCTTTTTTGCCCAGTGGTCCAGGGATAGATAGCCCAGCTTTGTTTCTACGAAATTTGTGCCGCCTCCGCCCCAGTCCTGCCACTTATCATTCAAGGCCTTTAATGCCACTCCGGTAGATTCGAATGGGCCGTCTTCAGAGTCTCCGACGCATATCAATTCATAATGTTCAGCTTTATAATTCTTTCTATTCATGGAGAGAGGGCGTTTAAGGAAATAGATTTTACCGTCAGCGCCTTTGCCTATCCTGACATGGTCTTTCTGGTATTCTAGATGTTTGTTTACTAGATATCTTTCCCAGTCAAACGTTATTTTAATGTCGCCTTCCGCATCCCCGGCAGTGTTCCTGAAGCCCTTGACCTTAGCTCTGAACTTATCCAGGGGCATTCTGGCCATGGCGGCCTGGGCGAAAAGTTCACCGTGGTTATTGTCAAAAAAATAGATCTTGCAATATTTCAAAACGATTTCTATAAATTTAAGCCATTTTCTCACGAAAGCAGGCCATTTTTTAAACCCGTATAGATAAAAGTCAATGTTTCTTCTAACGAAATTGTACGGCGCTTGTGAGACTGCTGTGTAGTAACCGTAAACGTACTTTATGCCGTCTTCACCCGTAACGATACTTACTCTCATGTCTTCACAACCGTGCGAGTCAAATTCACCGTGCCGTATATCCATGATGGGTTTTTTAAATCGTGTTAATTCCAGGATTTTTCCGTCGCTTGTCATAGTCATGACAGCAAGGCCCAGCCGCGAAAACCCGTCATTGCCGACGGCTCTGTATATGAGAGTAATGATATAATTCCCCGAGCTCACCTCATGTTCGACATCAGCGATAGATGGATGCATAGTGCCTTTTTGCTCCCAGTATATTTTCTTATCATAACGATTATTGAAATATACATGTCTTCTTGGCATGATAATTGGTAAATTTCCATCAGATCCAGCCAGTTCTAGTCTTTCCAGGCTGTCCAGTTTTAGGGTGGCACCGCTAGAACCTTGATGTGCAGCAGGTGTGGCCGGAGCCTTAGGTGTTTTTAGGGCCGCGTCAGGTTTGTCAACGGGCCTTTTTTTGCCGCCCAGAATCTCTCTGATGGTGAACATTTCCCTTTTTGTTGTTTCCGGGTTTAGGTCAATAGCCAGTTCAAATGTCCTTTTCTGTGGAATGTGGTGACAGGGGACTAAAAGCGTACTGCCGTTGTCCTGTTTCTTCGAGAAATCAACTATCCATCTGTGTTCTTCTGAAAAAACAAAAGGTATCCGAAGATCCCATCCCCTGATAATATTTCTATCCGACAGAGACAGTATCATGCCGCAGACCGCGCTTCTTAAGCTGTTCATTCCCCAAGAATGTTCATGGAAATTCGGTACTTGTAATGTATTTTGGGATGTGGTTGATTTGTGGATCTGGCTTAAAAGAGGCGCGTGCTGATAGAGTATTAATGTAGAAGATATTAGGCAAGCAAGCGTTTGCCTAATAATCTTTTTTCCGTAGCCCAATGGTTTCACCACTTTCTTTAAATTGAAAATCCTGTACGCAACTAATAATAAGGATACCATATTTTGCATGAAGAAAGGTAACAGAAATGTAATATTTATGTAATAACCACTTCGTGTCCGGGACGCGCGTCCCGGACGCTCCGAAGGCGCTTATGACACAATTGTTACATAATATTTACGTACTTGTGACCTTCTTCCCATGATTATGTGCTATCATTAATCTCGCGACCAGGTCGCTTGAAGAGCGACCTGGTCGCGAGAAGACAAAGTAGAGCACACTTAAGTGTGCTCTACATGATAAATCAGAAGGGTATATGATGAACATCGCTAAAAAAACACTTTCTATATTGTTGACGTGCGCTTTGCTCGTCAATCCCCTTGCCTATTCGAACGATAAACTTGCCGTCGAGACGCAATTCGATAAGGCTGAATTCATGGAAAGGGTTTTTGCCAGGGAGGTTTTTCTGTCCCACGATGCCGTTAATGAATACATAAAAGGCCAAATCAATGAAGACAAAGCTGAATGCGGCGATTGGATGGAAGAAAGAACCCAAAAGTTGAGTGAGATCGATTGCAGTGAAATGAGAGAGCGCGTTTCATATCTTTCCGGAAAACTGAAACACATTAGAGCGGTTAAAATAACCAACCTGTTCGCGAACACGGGGCAGTTCGCTCATGCCGGCCTATCGGGCCGTGATTATGATAAGGTGCCGGTCATGTATGTAGACGCTGAGTATTTTGCCAGGGATGATTACGCCATTATAAAACATGAACTGGACGAGATCCTTGGCTGGGAAAGATTAAGGAGGTGTTTAAAGAAAAAAAGGCATGAGATGAGGGATTGGATCAAAAAATATATAGATGAACCTGATCCATCACTTTCATCGACCAGCAGATATGCCGGTAAGACATCCCGAGGGATCGCAAAAGATATCCACGATGCCTCGTATTCCCTTGAAGGGATATATGCGCTTGTGGATATCGAGGATGAGAGTCTATACGATTTCGGTTACATAAAGACCTTATATGAAAAATATAAGTACAATGAAAAAGAGGACATAAATATCGCGGCTAAAGATGAAGTGAGGCTATCCCCAAGGAAGGAAAAAGTTAAAAGGTTGGCTGAGCTCCTGTCGGGAGAGTTTCAGGATACGATCATGGACTACATTAACGGAAAGCTCAGCCTTTCCAAGGATAGGGAAAGAATAGATGCTTTTTCCTGTAAAATGGCGACACAGCTTTCCAATGTACTGGACATAAAAGAACGAACCGTTTTAGAGGTCATAACGCCTATATTTAGGGAAATGGCCAGCCCCTATACCCGCTTTGTAGAAACTGAATATCAGCTAAATAAACTGAACGACTACTTGATACCGGCCGGCATAATAATAAAAACATTTGAGTCTATAAGGCCAGTTCATGGATATATCGTCTGTGTGGGTCTCCTTGATCCCGAACAGGAGTTTCGGTATTCCTTAGACGAAAACAGCGTCAGGGCTTTGTTTGTGTATAGATGGTTACGCATGGCGCCAAATCCATGGTTTATAGGTTTCTTAAATAGGAACTGGCTTCTAGTCAATAGTTATGCTTTAAACCGTGATAAACAAAAAATGACCGAAAGGTATTTTGTGTTGGCAGGTAAGAAAGACACGAGTATTTGGGAAGAGATCGAATTTGGCATGTTATATCTGATCATTAATCAGCAGCAGTATTTTCGATCCATTGTAATGTTTGGAGCACTATCTCACTTGTGCCAGGCTGACTTCAATGAGCGTTTAAGAGCAAACGTAGGTGAAAGGACCGCTATTAGAGATGCTTGGGGGATAGATAAGACCGAAGAAATATTTACAAAACTTTTTCTGAGACAGGGCAGTATGGCCAAACAGTTGCTCGATGGAACGGATGATGCTAGAGAAAAAAGTATAATTTCACGAGAGCTTTTTCGGCTATGGGCGGATATGTCCGCTATGTATGCTTCAGAAGACCCTAATCTCTTGATTTTACATGTAATAAATCACTACATTCAGAACGGATTTAAGACGGGGGCCTATAAATATATGATAAACCTGCTCATAGGGGAGGTTGCGGGAGGAGACCGGGAATTAGACGATGATATTACCGAAATTTCACTGGCCCAATTCTTAGGCAAATTTAATGATATAGAAAAGGACGCGCTAAGGGATATCCTGAAAAGGATCTTTGAGAAGGAATTTGAATCGGATATGGATAAGGAACTGAAAATGGAATTCGCCAGGCAGGATGAAGTCAGAGCCACTGTATTTGAGGATCTGGACCGGGATATTTTAGAATCATGGAAGGCATTAGATCCGGGTGTGCCCGAGGCGTTAGATCATGTTTTGGACATAGCTGCGGACATCAAAAGAAAAAGCCGGACTGTCCATTTTGAATATGATGAGTGCGAAGAGGACAAGGTACGGCTTTTCAAGGCAGCTGATGAGTTGAATGATATATTAGTGAAATATGGCTATTTTCTTGAAGTTGCGGCAACAAATTCGGATATGGGGATCATAAGGGTGGATATCTGCTGCAGGCGTGTGACAAAAAAGATGTCATTTCGTATCAACGACAGAGAAAAAGTGGTCTTAAGGGTAAAAATTTCCGGGCATTATGATTCATATGATACTGAGATGACATCGAAGGTCGCGTACACCGAAACCAGGTCAAAATACACTATTCTATACATGCATAAGATCAAAGTGAGAGAATATTTTGAATTCTTGCGTAGTGATATGCCGTGGATTAATCTTGGTAAAGTGGATGATAGGATAAGGGATAACGTGCGGAAGGCCTGTGATATGGCAAGGAAGATACTGAAAGATTGTTACGCGGGCCTGGATGATGAATCGATCGTTCAAAGAATGGCTGATGTCACAGAGCTGCATGAGATAAAACATAATATTGACGCGGAATCGGATTTTTTAAAAGGAGCAAATGAGGATGCTAAAAGAGAGGCCTCGGCAATTCTATACAGCATTTTAAAGGGGCCCGGGCCGAAAGAAATACTGGTTAATCTTGTGTTAAATTATATGCAGTACAGGTACGCCCGTAAAAAAATGAGGCCCCACCATAAGGCATGTGCGGCAATATTAAATACATTCTTTCCCGAAGTTGCTCAGGAGGCGGGGCGGGATGGCCGAATAGACGTACAGGAGTGGCTGATAGGGCATCTTGAGGCGATAAAGGAATCAACTGATGAGGCTTTAAGAGGAAAAGCGAAAACCGCCTACCAGGAATTGTTAGGACGACCTATCCATGATTTCCCTGAACCTGAGCTTATCGAGGAGGTCAATTATCCTGAAGGAAGGGCACTACGCGGAACCCCTGAGAAGTTCCTGGAATCGATCGTGAAGAGAGACGATCTTTTTCAACTTGCCAGGAGTATAGACGGTTTCAGGATGACAGAGATAATTAATGCCAGAAAATCCGATGATGGAGTTACGCCTAAAACAGCATATACAGAACTCGCACTTTTAGTCGATTTCGGTGTGCTCGAAAAGGTGCCGGATTATGATAAAAACAAAAAGCCGAACTACAGGTTTACAGCCGCGTTTCGTAAGAGAGACGCGCTGTATACGCGGCGTTTAGTGGATGCTGTTTCAAGGATCGAGTTTACCAACGATGATGGTAAAACATACAAGCCGTTTCATGTGTTTGATATGCCCAGGAGAGGGCCGCCGTACGATCCGTCTCGTGTTGATCTGAGGTCCGCGACAAAAACCATACCTGAGGAGTTTCTTGGTAAAATAGCTACCACTGGGGATAGGACGGCCGAAAGAGAAATGGGCAATTACACGGATGTCTATGAATATTCAAAAAAAGTTATTGAGAGTGTACGCAAAGGGCTTCATCCAGAGGATGGCCTTACTGTAGAAGATATAGAAAGGATAACTGGAGAATTGGACGAGTTAGAAGAGGAACTTGCAACACCGGGAACTCAAATGAAGAAATTACCCGGCAATTATCGAGGCGCTAGGGTTTTAAATGAATGGATAAAAAAATACGGTTACTGGCACAACAATATCCCGCCCATTTTAGCCCATACGCTTGTAAATCACAGGATAATGGCTATTGTAGGATATTGGGATAATCATAGAGACTTTTTCGAGGATGTGAAGAGACCGGATATAGACGAGGCTGCAGCGGCGTTTCCTGAGGCTGTTAGAACTCTTGATGCAGCGAGAATGAAGGCTATGCCTGATATTGAGAAACCTGGAAGAGGCATTGGTAGGAAACTCGTTCGACACGAACATTTCATGCTTAGGGGGCTTCTATTAGGTTCCCTGACCGGAAACCTCGCTGACCGCGGGCGGGATATGCATAAAATGGATGCATCGCTTATTGACGTTGATCATGTGTACGCTGCTTATAAGTTTCTAGCAAGCGGCTTAAATCGACTGGATATTTTTACTGACAATGCTGGACAGGAGTTGCTGCAGGATCTATGGCTCGTATGGCACCTTCTAACCAAAGAATATGTTGAGGGAGATGGTTCAAAGATAGTCCTGCATGTTAAAGCGTACCCTTATTTTGTAAGCGATGTGACATATCCCGATGTTTGGTACATGATCGGAAAACTTAGGGACAATGAAGAGGTCAGGCAAATTGGCGACGATCTTATGGATTTTATAGCGAGCGGCAGGATGGAGATAAAAGTAGATCCGTGGCTTACAAAGGGCGGGATACGGGTAGATATACCCCAGGATGTGCGCGATGACCTTCAGGATTCAGACCTGATCATTGTAAAAGGAGAATGTCTCTACCGCTCATTTGTTGGGGATTATTATCATTCCTATGACGCGGATGTAAATGATCTGGTGAAAGCCCTGGAACTTCCCAGGCTGCTTTTTCTAAGGGTGATAAAGACTGAGCTCGCCCCGGGCGTAGGGAGCGATACTGTCAGAGAGCTTGAAGCTGAAGATCCGAAATGGTACCAAAAAGGGTATTCCATGGTCCAGTTGACCGATGACCATAGAAGATGGGATAAATACTTTATCCGGCAATTGATACAGAACACTATGGATATCGAGAACTCCAGCTATTTGCTGGATGGGCTTGGTGAAGACGAAAAAAAGGATGACAGATTCTACGTTATCAGGTATAACGAGGAACAGTTGCGGGGCTATGCGTATGAAAGAATGGGGCTAACACCGGAAGATCCAGCCTATAGGACGTCATCCCCTGAGGCGCTGCTTGAGGCATACACAAATGTTTTAAGAAGGAAGAGCGGCAGAGATAACATTAAGGTTAATAGCATGAGAGGCGACTATTTGATCTCTGTTCTATGTTATAAAGACAGGGAATGTAGTGAACTCGTTGGGGAAGGGCATATAGGGATTGATGGTGAGTTGAGAGGGCAGTTAAGGGTCATTGCCATGCTTAACATGGCGCTTACGGCGTCTAACATACGAATAGGGAGGCCTTACACATTAATGAATGAGTATGAGAAAAAACTCACGCGATATTTAGAGGAACAATATACCGAACTAACCGGAAGGACAATGTTTTATCAGGATGTGAGGGAATGTATGAAAGAATTCCCTCCAGCGAAGCCGATTTGCGGGCAGATAGATGAATACTACCGCCGCTGCATTGAGCAGCTGGCCCTGTCGGCCTAACAGATAACCTATGTCTTGACCTGGTCGATCGACCAGGTCAAGACATAGGTTATCTCGAATTAAGATCGTGACCAGGTCGCTTGAAGAGCGACCTGGTCGCGAAAAGACAAAGTAGAGCACACTTAAGTGTGCTCTACGGCTACACAGCATCAGCAAAGAAGGGAATATGCGGAAGAAAGTGATCGCGATAATTATGACATGCGTGTTTTTGATCAACAGCGCATTCTCATGGGCTGGCGGGGATAGTCTGTCTCCATGGCTGGCATTGAGTCCGGAGCGACAAGAACAATTCCAAAAAGAGTATATACAGTATCACAGGCTATTAGCGCACGGGGCGATAAATGAATATATCGCTCAGGCAATTCGCACAGCCGGCGGTTTTGAAAATTTGCGGCAGAGAAAAGACCTGGTTTTTGGATATGGTGAAGAGCCGATAGAGATAATCGTGGCGGCCATACCGGATATGTTCGCCAACCGCGGCCAATTCGCGCATGCCGGCCTGGGAAAATGGAACGGCAAACCTGTGGCTTATGTTGATGAGGATTTCTATTTTGATGAGGAAAAAGTTGATGATGCTAAAGTTCGGATAGCGAATGAGAAAATAATTAAGGATTTTTGTGCTGCGGGAAGGGCAGAGTTCACCTTTGGTGATAAAACTTTTATATTTAGTTATGAGGAACCACCTGTTTATGGATGCCAGGATACAGGGGGTTATGTTATCAAGGTGGAAGAAGGTGGACACAGCGTAGGGGCATGTCAAGTTGTAGGCAATGAAATATTATTAAATTACTTAGACAGTCCTTATAAGGCCCCTGTGTTCATATTAGATCCTTATAGGAATAATTTCAGGCGTATCGGGCAAACAATGCTTGCGTTCGCGTTGGGAATAGCAAAATATAATCGTAAATATGATGAGTTTTACATAAAAAATCCGATATCACAGGCACGCTCTTTTTACCGAAGTTTAGGCTTTATGCGTACAAGGGAAAAAGATTTTATTTTTGATCTGAAAGATCAAGAATTGCCTGTAGCTTACATACGGGCCCTGGAAGAAAAAGACATAGTCCTGGGGCATGAAAAGAGTGAAATTGAGAAATGGTCAGCATGTTTTATGCCGGAACTTCAAGAGATAGTCCCCTTCAGAGATAGCATTAAGAGCAAATATCTTGTATTCAAACAAAGAGCGCATCGCATGCATACATCATCCAGATACGCGGGGAAATTTGAAGATCTTTTTTATAGATATAAAGGCAAATTGAACTGGGAAGAGATATATAACTCGTATCACAGGTACGGTTGGGACGCGGATGATAATGACGTTAATATTTCGGCGGCGCCTAGCCCACAAGATCCCTCAAGAAGAAGACACGGGCCGGAAAGAACCGCGGCCGCGAAACTCCCTAACATCCCATATATAGTCAGCGATATCCTCAAAAGCAGTCTGCATTTAAGTTTGGACGATTTGGTTGATTTAGTGTTGGAACGGGTCGCGACTGAATATTTGCCTGAAGATGAAGTAGACGGATTAAGAGATGAAATAGAAGCTTATTACTATGATGACGCTGATGAACTTGCGTATGTTGTTCTGAGAAAAAAATACGACGGAAAACTTCCTCTCCAGGAAAAATATAAGGGTGAAATCAGTGAAAATGAAAGAAAAGAGATCTGGACATTAATAGGCCTCTATGAAAGGGGCGGATATTTTTACGCATGTGACAGTATGAGATTAGGCGACAGGGCCTATTATCATAGGATGAGTAAGCTTGTTAATTCGGACGAATATTTTACTTTGACCTATGAACAGGCGGCGAAATTTGTCGCGGATCACAGTTTGCGAAAACCATTCGGTGTATATAATTCTAGAGAAACAGCGAAAAATTTTATATTGGCAACCCTTGACACTATAGAAGGTTTTAGGGATGCGAGGGAAAAAGGCGATGTAGGGAAGATGGCGCATTTGTATCGGGAAAAAGTGATGACCTATGGGCATGCTACAGGCACTAAAACCGGGCACCATCCCCCCGGGCAGGTTGCTTTTTTTCATGAGGTAGGCGGGTTATTAGGCCTGATATCGAATAAGAGATCATATATGTCCAAAACTAGCAGTCCGCCTTTGTTATTACGGATTGCCGTGCCGGAAATATTTGGAGTAGGAGGCCTCGAGCCTACTGAGGTAGAGGCAAAGTACTTTCAGGATGTGGATAATGCTACATTTCATATAAACAAGGCCCTGGACAGTATACCCGGTTTTGAGGGAATAAGGGTAAGGTATAAGTTTATGCTTGGTCACAAACCGGGATACGAAAGTAAGCAAATGGATATCCGTAAAATGGCCGGCCTTTATAGAAAGCATGCGATGTATTACAGGGCCAGGGTCCCGGGGAAAAATGATTGTGACGGTCAGCAGGCATTTTTTTCTGATTTCGGGCTCGATTCTCTATTCCGCAATAAAAAACCGTATTTTAGTGATAAACCCGGGACAGTGGCTATGATAGTGAACCTTGCTGTGCCCGGATTGGTGGATAACGATAATGAGGCCGCTCTCCATACAAGGGAGATGTCAAATACTGTAATACATCCACGTGATGGTGACAGGGCACACTCGGCTGATGAAATTAGAGGTTTTCTGCCCGGCATCATTGAAGCGCGAAACCATATAAGTTTTAGAGGGCTTATAAATGAGGTACGTGACAGGACAACTAGGCCTGCCGGATTTGTTTGGACAGTTGTATTGACATGGCTTTTAAAAACCAAGAATTACAAACTAATAACGCAGTTGATCGAGAAGGATATCGCCGACAAACCCAAACACGCCGCGAGATTTTTTCATCACTTGACGGATGATTATAAACACAGCGCCTGGTTTCGGAATATCATTGTGGACTTTGTGGAATGGTTGTACCGGAATCACTGCGACTGCTCATTTAATTTTGTCAGGACGATCGATCGTGTATGCAGAAATCATAGATTACTTGTTGAAACGAGGAAGATAGCCATAGATATTTACGCAAACTCATTAATAGCAGCGTTTGTTACGATAGAAACAGCAGCGACAATGGAAAGGGAAGGCATCTGGTGGTTTCTAGCTGGAAAACCTCTGTCTGAGGTAGAAGGCCGCATCAGGACATTGCTTATGAAAAACCATCCCGAAGAAACAGTCAATAAATGGATCTCGGAAACGAGAGGAAAATGTATATACGATGCCGACTATAGGAGGCGCCTTCTACAAGATCCATACCTTCTCCACCTTTTGATAGAATGGTATCAGTATGACAAGGCGCCAGAGGTGGAGTTTCCCGAACTTCTGATGCCGTGGCTGGGGGGAGAAGGGATAGAAGGGGGAAGAAGGGGAAGAGAAGGGGAAAAGAAGGGGAAGAAGGGTGGTGGTAGTAACGGAAGGCACAGCGGTTCGCCTGCGGAACTGTTGATGCATATAAGGGATAGGGATGATCTGCTAGAGGCCGCTATGAGTGATACAGGCGTGACAGTTGATGAGTGTAAACAAGGCCGTCCGGATAATCCTACAACAGAGCAGCCATATACTGACAGGACGCTGAAAAAGGAATTCAAGATACTGGTAGACGTTGGCGTGTTTGAACCGATAGATGGCGATGTATATCATTGCCGATTCTCCAAAGTGCTATTTGGTGAGGATGAGGGTCATGTAAAAAAACTCATAAACGTTGTCTGCGCTGTTGAGTTTCCTGTTGGCAGGGCCGGATGCAAAGAACCTCTATGGAGGGGAAATATACCCGGAGAGAAGAGGCCGATTGTCAAAGAAATAATCAGGGCTGCGGTATTTGAGCATAATTCAAAACTGAGTCTAACACCTTTCAAAACAAGCGAGGAGATGTACCAGCGCGGCAGGGAGTTATGGATGGCGATGAAGCGGGGGGATGTTATCGCCGGAATTGAAAAAAGGAAAGTTCATGAACTTCATGTGCTGCTTGGTGAGGGGCCTAAAATCTACTTTGATGACATGACTATTATTTATCCCACAGACATTGACAGAGTAACTGATAAGAAGAAGAGGCTTATGCGCTGGGGGCTCTCTTTTTTACCGGGCTACCATTTTAGCGATAACGCTGAAAAAACAGGTGAGATATCTTATTATTGCATAAAAGGCAGAGATGTCTTGTGCGTTAAACAGTTTCTATTAAAAAATAATGATGCCATTATGGTAAGGAGAGAAGGCGCCGTGCCTATATCCGCTAACTCTCAGGTAGAGCCTAAGGGCGAAGATTATTGGGTTGATTTTTACGCTAAGATGCCGGCTATATTAAGTGCTGCTTATTTATTTAATCAGTTGGCGCATACCTATGTTGCTGATAAGGTTATTGAGGCCATGAAAGACGAACTGTGCCGAAGAGAAAAAAGAAATTTTAAAATTGTACAAGTTGGCAGCGGTGACGGCAAGCTTTTGCGGTTATTACAAACAAGACTAAGGCGCGAGCTTCCTGAAGTCAAATTCCATTTATATGGTGTTGATACATCAGCGGATAAATTGTCCGGGATAATTGAAGAGAAAGACATGACCATTCTAAATGGAAGAGCGCAAGATCTAGCATGCCTCGGTCCTGCAGGGGAAGATAATGGTACGGACATAATCATTGATTATGGACTGACTACATTGGGGGCGGTTGGCGGCCCTGGAGATGCGGTTGATATTGTTCGGGAATGGCAAAGAACGCTTAGAACGGAGGGTTATGTGTTTTCATGTCCTTTTGGACAAACTCTTTTACCTATAGATGATATGGACGTATTGGGTTTTAATACTTTACAATCATGTGTGCCCGAACATTTTTTTGAGCAGAAAGCTCCTCTTGAGTTTTATACATTCAGGCCTATTGGTGCGCCTGAGGTAGCTCCCAGAAAAAAGATCCTGTGGCACGTAGTGGAAAAGGATGTTTTAGCCATGGGCCAGCAGGGGAGTTTTACGCAAGCGATAAATAATGCGTCTAAGGCATCCAAGGCCGAAGAAAGGGTGTGGATAGTAAAGGGCGACGGGCCTAAGGCCATAAAAGAGGCATTTGCCTATATTCAGGCTTTACATCCCAATGAGGAGCCTGTCTTTGATGTTGCGCTAAGCACTAAAGATCATATTAAATGGGTGCCAACGTATACAGCTGGCAACAGAAATATGATGCTTGTATTTGATCATAAGGATGGTATTGGAAGTATTACTAACGTTCAGGGTATTTTGGCCGCGTTAAGAGCGCTTCACATGCCCTATGATGAGGGCGTACAGGAATTGTTGAGGATATATGAGGCAATGACAGGTGAAGAATACCGGGGGCATTGCGATTATGCCTATTGGTTTGACCCAAAGAGGCTGGCCCGGGCAATGGTGTTTGAGATGCCTCGCGCCAAACCGCTCTCGTGGGACGACAAGCGCGCCATAAACCGGTATTTGCTGCGCCTCGTGTCCGCGGCGTAACCTCGGAAACTATAGCGCGCACTTGTAGGGCACACTTAAGTGTGCCCTACAAGCGAACAGATAACCGCCGCTTGACCTGGTCGATCGACCTGGTCGATCGACCAGGTCAAGACATGGTTGTCTGTAAAGGTGGAATGGGAATGTTACAATACTATTACAATCGGTGTGGGGGGTATCGTGATATAATAAAATGTTTTTTTTGACGCGTTTTAAACAAAGGAGTGATACAATGAGAAAGATCGGCGCTATAACGCTAGCAGTATTATTTCTTGTCAACAATATCAGTTATAGCCTGTGCCCTGAGCTGCCCTCTAACGGCACACAGGCCAGACAACATACAAGGAGCGCGATGCTGAGAATGGCTGAACAGCTATTCGCGGCTAGGGTGGAACCTACCGCGGTAGCAAGCATATTGCGTACATTTATTTACAGCACGGCTGATGCGGAGAGGTTGTCCACGTTCGCGGACTTGGCCAACGATATTAACAAAAAGTACAAGAAAGTAGCGGACGGCAGCGGGGGCAGGGTCATCCTTCCCCATATAGTGAACTTCTATAAATCTGTCATTCATATGGCGGTTAAACTTCCTAATGACAAGACCGCTAAAGGCCTGCAGATAATGGCACAGCAGGCCCTCAACATAATTTCCTGGATAAACAATAATGTAAGAAAGGCAGACTTGATAAGACTTACGGCAGATGAATCAAAGATGCTTAAGGCCGGGGATAAGGATAGGGGCCCCAGTTATCTTGAAAAGGATTCGTTTCCTGTCCCAACCGTAGATGCTGAAGGCGGCATGGGCGCTTATTGGAGGGGGGTTGAGGGTATAAGTAAACTAGGGGAGAATATAGTAGAAGAGGCTATTTTCAGCAATGATACATTCACCAGTGCCAAAGATAAGGCGCTCCTGTATGCAATGGATCATGGATTCCTGAAAGTCCCTGAATCGATTCAAGGATTGACGCGGAAAGATGAACACGGCCAGGGCATTAGTACAATACATGAGACAGCGTTTTTGAGGGATTTCCTGCCCGGCTCGATACAGCATACAAGCACAGGGCCGGGCCATTTCCAGGGCCTGCAGATGGACCTCAAATATGTCACTGAAGGCGAGGGCATACAATATAACAAGTTTTACAATGCTGAAGGCAAGCTCGTGGCAGTGCATACACAGCATTTAAAACGCGGGACCTGGGCTGTGGCCTTTGCCGGGGCCGTGGATTCAATGGAAAACCTTGGGGGGCTTAGATTCAATGATATCTCTATTCGGTTATCGAAAGAGAAAGCGAATGAAATACTTAAGAGCATTGACAGTTCATTGGAAATAGGGGCCCTGTTAAAAGCCAAGGATAAAATTACCAGGGTATCGAAAGCAAATCCATATGTGGCCGTGACGGCAGGCAGAAAATCCGCCCTATATAAAAGAATCGAAGACGCGCCTGATGTAATCTGGACAAATGGATTGACAGGTGGTATATTTGATGACAATACACTTATTGGGTTATACCGTCAACTGACACCTGATATGGTTATTACAGTATCTGATAGTATCGCTGAATTTGTCAAAGATAGAGAGAAATATGTTATGAAGGATGAAGCCGGGGAAAAAGCGCTCAGGGTTATGGATAATACAGTAGAGATGGAGCTTGAACTCGAGAAGATGAAAACGGTGAATGATTACAAAGAAGAACCGTTTCCTATCGGGATAAAAGGTAAAATTAAACCATATCCCTGGGGGTGTCCATACTTTATCCCGGAGCTCTTGGGGATAGATAATACGGATAAGGATCCGTATGCGGAGTTATGGATGGGCGCTCACCCTGACGGCCCGGCACAAACACACATTTTCGATAGAGAAATGGGCCTGGATAAATTGATAGATGGAGCGGGTGATGTCATGTTAGGCCCTGAGGTCTCCGCGGCATACGGAGGAAAACTCCCGTATTTATTTAAGGTTCTGACCGCTGATAAGGCGTTGAGCATACAGGCGCATCCGACTAAGGAGCAGGCTGAAACTGGGTACGCAAAAGAAAAGGGAGACGGCCCTAATTATAAAGACGCCAATCATAAACCGGAAATAGCCTGCGCCCTTACGCGGTTCTGGGCCATGCTGGGGTTCCGTGCATATGGTGAAATAGCTGTTAATTTTGAGCTTTTGAATATCCCTGAGTTTAAAGACGCGTTCGGTAAATTTAATCGGGATATTGAAAAAGCCCTTGATGTTGGCGCTGATCAAGGCGGTGAAATCAGTAAAAGGGCGCTAAAGGATTTTTATCAGGCGATTATGAAGAGGACTCAAGAGTATAAAGTGGCCGAAGAGCGGGATGACATGGAAACAATGCGAAAATACGCGAATGAAATAGACACAATATTGGAAAAAGTTATTGCTGATGTAAGGACCAGGCTTTCAAATGAATTGGACATTGATAGACACAGCACAGTTAAAGACTTTGTGAAAAAGGCTGAGGAAATGAGTACAGAGGTAGATCTATGCCGGGACCTATGGGTCTTGAGGCTTAACGAACAGTATCCATATAGAGAAAAGCACGATATCGGAATATTGTCCCCATATCTGCTCAATATTGTCAGGCTCGAACCCGGAGAGGCGATATATCTGCCAGCGGGAGAGCTGCACGCGTATCTGGGCAGGTTAAACCCTGATACGAAAGAAGAGGGGGCTATCATGGAATTGATGGCTAATTCCAACAACGTTCTAAGAGGCGGTTTGACCGGAAAGCGTGTAGACGTAAGAGAATTGTTAAAGACACTAACATTTGAATCAGGAAGACCAGAGATACTTAAACCGGAGAAAAAACCTAACCGGGAACAGGTATATGAAACTACCGCGGAAGAGTTTGAGTTGAGCGTGATAGATCTTAAACAAAACCAGGCGTGTACACTCCCCGCTGGGCATAGCGCGGACGCCCTGATAGTACTGGAGGGCATGATCGAAGTTGTTGACTCCGACGGGAAAAAATTGTCGCAGACAAAGGGGGCTTCTTTCATGATCCCGGCCTCATCAGGCGAATATACGATAACCGCGAAAAGCGAAAAGGCCAGGGTATATAAGGCAAGTGTACCTATGGATAAATTGTCCGCAAGGGTGGACAGGGAATCCGGGGTTTTATTGGACGCGCTTATGAGTGGACATGCTAGGGTGTCCCGAGCTTCTGAACCAGCTGCCCTGGGTGAGGAATTAAGCGCCGATGAAAAACAGCCTATAATGACTGCTGTGAACGTCATGAGAGAAGAAACCATGGAGATACTCCTTGCCCAGTCCATGAAGCTGACAAATGCCGTGGAAGAGACGCTGGATGAGGTTGGGATAGGGTATGAATATGTCGATGACGCAAGTTTAATAAAAAACCTAAAAAGACGGGAAGATAAGAGGAAAATAATATTATCAGACGGAACATTGGACGCTGTGATTGAAGACTTGATGAAAAGCGATGAGACAGCTAAATATTTTAAGGGTGTACGCCTTCTAAGCGTTGAGGTCGCCGGCGGCTACTGGAAAATGACCACGAACAGCAAAGACAGGACATATCATCAGTCAAGGTTAGTTATGATGGCTGTTTTAGCGCGTCTTTTAAACGAAGATAAAACGCCTGATGTGAGAGAGGCGTTAAAGGCCATTATACAACCTTGTTTTGAGGGCGATGTTAATGCCTTTTTAGATGAACTTGCTGTCATAGAAACTGATGCCACTAAACCTTCCGTAGTCCGTAAAAGAATAAGCTTCTTTTTAGAAAATATCGTGAGCTGGACTGAAAAACTTGGCAGGGAACTGCGAGTGATCGAATTTTTCTGGAAATACGCCTGATCAAGATGGTTTTTTTACGGGGGAAGGTTTTCCTTTTTGAGATATCTGACTATGAAGCTTTTTTATAGCCTCATTATCCGCATTTTGGGGAAGTTTTAATACGCTGATCCGATTTATATACTCGCCTTTTGGGAAATCCAATACATCCAATCCCGCGCCCAAGGTTGTATCCTTGGTAATCATTATGATGCGCCCCATCTTTTTAGACCCTTGTGTATGGAAAAGAATGCTGTTTGAAGGCATTTTCTTGCGGTTATAAGACAAATCAGCATACTTTCTCCATGATGGGCAATACACGAAATAAGAGGAGCTTCCGCTTTGGGCTACAAAATAATCATTGAATCCCTCGGAAGTATGCAGATTTTTGAACGGGCCTTTCTCGTCCTCATGGCATTCCTCAAAACTGGCCTTGCCTTCAGGGGTCAGATACATGAACTTAAGTTTTGACCAGGGGCCGGGTTCAATGTTGTACTGGTCATCTGTCCCAAAAAGCATGCCGGAAAAGGAATCAAAGTAGAAATGGGAAAACCAAGATAGATGTGTATGCAGATCTTCAGTAATGACCTGCTTAGCCTCAATATCCACACGCGGCTTGTTGTAATATATCGTAATAGTATTTTCCGTAGAAAATGTCGCGCGGGAAGGGACATCGCCAACGAATTCCCTAGTCTTATCATATACAACAAAGGATCGAGGGTATGAAAGGTTAACAATTATGCGGTCTTCATGTTCCTCTATCCTCATTTTTTCGACTTTACCGATAAACATCTTATACCCGTTATTGCGGTTCAGCCACTGTATGCGTTTTCCATCGCCTGAATTGTTCCCAAAAAGAAAACAGGGCAATACTTTAATAGTATTATCCCCGTCATATATGTGGATTTGGGCGTTGTACAGGACCTGTTTCCATATGCTTACATCAAAGTGAGGCGTCTCTACATAGATCTCAGACGGCGTTTGGGTAATACGCGCATCCTCCGCATATGATGCCATGCTGAACATAAAGGATATTAATAATACGGATATCAGAAATTTCATGACGCATATTGTAGCACAGATCCCTTGATATATATAATCAAATTTGCATATTTTATAACGGGAAGGTATACTTGATGAGCGGGGTCAACCGGACAATTTCAAATGACAAATATCAAATGCCAAATGACAAATACCAGAGGATATGCTGATGAAAAGCCCGCGCGTAATTATCCCGGGTATATTTATTGGATTATTGATGCTTTTGGGGATTGTGGCCGAAGGGCAGGACAGCGAAAATTCCCGTTCCCGCTTATTCGTTGAGTACATAAATACGGTTAATACGATACAGTTTAATTCCGGCGGGCAAATAAAGCATTTTGATAGGGGCTTAAGGGTCGCGGCGCGGAATAGAAACAGGTCGCTGAGGGATATGCTCTTGGAAGATACCAGGAGTGTCCTTTTCGGGGTTATTGAGGACCTCAAGTCAATCAAGCCGCCGGAAGGTTTTGAAAAATATCACGACGAATTGTTGAACACTTATATTTACCGCAGCCTGGCGACTGAGTCACTGCTCAGTAACGATCTTGACAGCGCCTCAAAACTGAACCGCGCAAGTCAGGCGTCCAATGTCAGGGCCCTTGAAAAGCTGATAAATATCATGTCGGCCAACGGTGCCCCGTCTGATATGGTCGATGCGATGGCCAGGAAATTAGAAAGCGCGAAATACGCTTTGGAAAGATAAATAACAAGGGGGATCTATGAAAGAGGAGATATCTCAGCATACAATGGCTGATATCATGACCAAAGAGGTTGTGGCCTTGGAAGAGGGAATGACAGTCCTTGAGGCCGCTAAAAAAATGACAGAAAGAAATATCGGCGCTGTCATCGTGCAGAACAAGAATAAAGATATCGTCGGTATATTTTCGGAAAGGGATATATTCTCGCGTGTGGTGATAAGCGATAGAAATCCCGCCCAGACAGGCATCAAGGATGTCATGACTAAAGCGCCGGTATGTCTCAGCTCAAAAACGCCTGTATCCGAAGCGTTTCAGGTCACACAGACGGGAAAATTCAGGCACATACCGATAGTCGATGAAAAGCAATTGGCGGGCATTGTTTCAGTGAGGGATATAATTCGCGCGTTTTACAATGACCAGCAGCTGGTCAGCGAAATGAAGACAAAATTCGTCCTGATCACATCTCACGAGTTGAGGACCCCCTGCGCGATAATGCGGGGATGTATAGACCTTTTGAAAATCCATTGCAAGACATTGCCCGATGAGCAGAAGAAAGTGGTTAATGTCCTGGACAGGAATTCGGAAAGGCTTGAAAAGATACTGAACACCCTTTCTCAATTATATTCCGGCGGAATGCCGTCATTTCACAAAAACGCCGAACTTATATCCGTTCAGGGGCTTATGAGGTCTGTAGAGGATGAAATAACGCCTTTTATCAAACAGAGGGAACAGGAGTTTTCCTGCAGTATTGATGACAGTATCCCTCAGGTTAAACTCGACAAGAACGGTATCAGGCAGGTATTGATGAACCTGCTCTTGAATGCCATTAGATTCACCGGGGATAAAGGAAAAATAACAGTAAAGATCTCCCAGGATGATCCGTCAATAAGGTTTGAGGTGGAAGACAGCGGTATAGGCATCCCTCAAGATAAAATCAACAATGTGTTTCAAAGCTTTTATGAGACGCAAAACCCGATGACCCACTCCTCGGGCAGCATAGAGTTCAAATCCTCCGGGATGGGCCTGGGCCTGACCATAGCCAAGCAGATCATAGATGCGCACCATGGAAAGATCTGGGTAGAATCCGAAGAAGGAAAATACTCAAGGTTCATTTTTACCCTGCCGAAGAAGACGGAGTGAGAATCCACAGTTGAATGACAAATGTCAAGTTGCAAATGACAAATGAATTTCAAATGACTAATGACAAAACAAGCAGCCTTTTTACGCTATCTGTCATTGGCAATTAGTCATTTATTTGTCATTTGTGATTTGAAATTATTCATTATACAGTGTATAGCTTTTGTATTCCGGTTGACATGGATGGGGAGATGGTGCATAATATTAGGAAATGGAGATATATGAGAAAAGTATTATTAATATTTGTTTCCTGCGTAGTATTATCTTGTGCTTCCGCGGTGAGTGAACCTGAAGGGGAACCGGTGGTAGTTTTAGAGACAAATCAGGGTGTAATAGAATTAAAGCTTATGCCTGATATCGCGCCCAAGGCTTGTGAGAACTTCGCGGGGCTGGTTCGGAAAGGTTATTACGACGGTATCATATTCCATAGGGTGATAAAGAGCTTTATGATACAGGGCGGTGACCCGACCGGGACCGGCAGGGGCGGAAGGTCTTTATGGGGCAGGCCTTTTGAGGATGAGGTCGACGCCAGTGTTACTTTTTCAAGACGCGGGCTTCTAGCGATGGCAAACGCGGGCCCCAACACTAACGGCAGCCAGTTTTTTATTACTACCGTGCCTACGCCCTGGCTGAATATGCGTCATACCATATTCGGTGAAGTAGTGTCCGGATATGATGTGGTTGAAAAGATCGAGAACACGCCGACCAAGAAGCCTTATGATAAGCCGGTAAATGATCAGAAGATCATAAGGGCCTATATTAAACAGTAGCCGTCCGACCGGTTAAATTCTAATATCGAATATCGAAATTCGGATTTAATTATTGCCTTCCTGATGCCCATGTAATATAATATCACTCACCTTCCTATATGTTATAATATCCTCTTATAAATATAGGATGTGCGTCTCTTCAATTTGATATCATAGCTTTCTATATGAAAAAAAAATTCATCAAACTTATAGAAGATCATAACGGGGCTTATGATTATTGGAAAGAGTTGCGATTAAGGTCAAAGACCCTTATACATTTTGACGCGCATTTTGATTTCAATTTTCTGCCCGCGAAACCCCCGCTTCAGACCTTAGAAGAGGCCAGGGGCAAAGAAGACCTCATAAGACAATGTTCGGATAATGTCACTTATGCCGAGTTGGAAAAAGATGAACGGTCTCTAACCAATATCGGAAACTACATATATCCCGCTATCAGAGACGGTATAGTGAAATATTTTTATTGGGTAATCCCCGGCGGCCCTGACCAGCTGACCAAGGCGTCTGATAATGTGAAAAGAATGCTCACCAAGATAAGGAGAAAGGACCCTTTCGGCCAGAGCAAGATAGTAAGAAAAAGGAACGCCTTGCAGACCAAAATATACGGCAGGGATCTTTATATTACGACCCTGGATGGTCTGGAGGCCGGCTTAAAAAACGCGATAATCGATATAGATATTGATTTTCTAACCACCGGCACCATCCAGAAATCCGGTTCATTTATTGACGCTGGCAGAAGATTTCCCTGGATATGGCCCCGTGACCTGGTAAAGGCGATTAAAAATAAAAAGATAAGGTATGACTGTGTGACAATCGCCTATTCTGTGAACGGCGGATTTACGCCGCTTATGTATAAATTTTTTGGTGATGAGCTGGCATTTTATCTGAATGACGATCCCGGAAAACTTAATGCCTTTATTTCAAAAAGAAATGCCGCGTTAAAGCTCTTCTATAACGGAAAAACCGCGGCTGCCTTTAAAATCGCCTCCCATCTGTTGTCAGATATCGACACGGTAGGCATAGATAGGTCCTTGATAAAGAAATTAAAAGCGCATGTAAATTTCATGCTTTTCAGGATGCGCGCTAAAACGGGATTAAAAAATGAACGCGTAAAATACTATCAAACATGCGTACGTCTAGACGGGACATATAGGGCAAAAGACAACAATTATGGGCCTCTTTTTCTCAGGAGGAAAAAGGCGTTGAAAAAAGCCGAGAAGGAGTTCCGTCTTATCTTGGAAGCGGATAAAGGTAATTTCAATCCTTTGTTAGGGCTAGGGAAGGTTTATATACGCAAAAAAGATCCCGACAAGGCATTCTTATACTTGAGAAGGGCGTACCGCGCGGCGCCTGAAAATAAAGAAGTTTTATTTCATCTGGGCAAAGCCGAGGACATGCGCGGAAATTATAAAACCGCCATAAATTATTTAAAGGCATGTCTGGAAAAAGATAAATTTCACAGGAATGCCATGTTTCTATTGGGGGATATCTATGTTAAAGTAGGGGGCATTGACTCCGCGCTTAGGGTCTACAGCAATGCCTATAAGTATAGAACCGGAATAGTGTCAAAGTATAAACTTTTTAAATTCATCAAAGGTATTGATGTCCCCAGCGCGCATCGTGATTGGATCGGTAGGGAGATAAGGTCTTATAAGAACCTCAGGGATAATTTTCAATCCATGATGAACAGGATGCCTAGTTCTGAAAGAAAAAGGGCCTTGTCCAGGCACATAAAAAAAACTGACAGGGAAATCAAAGGGATACAAGTTTAGTCTTAAGGAACGATACAAATGTTAGGGAAGAAAGCTTTAGTTATCGGGCTTGATTGTTTGACGCCGCAGTTTGTTTTCGGCAAATATCGAAAATCCATGCCAACTGTCAGCGCGATGTTAAAGAACTCTATCTGGGGAAGGATGGAGAGCACGTTGCCGCCTATTACTTGTCCCGCGTGGGCATCTATGGTGACCAGTAAGAATCCCGGCAGGTTAGGCATATATGGGTTCAGGAACCGCTCGGATCATTCTTATAACAGGCTGTCCATAGCGACCTCTAGAGCTGTAAGCGAGGACGCGCTCTGGGATGTCCTGGGTAAGAAGAAAAAACAGAGCGTAGTGGTCGCGGTCCCTCCGAGCTACCCCCCGAAACCCATAAACGGCGTGATGGTAGGGTGTTTTTTGACGCCGGATACGGAGTCGGATTATACATATCCGGGGATAGTCAAGAAAGAGATAGAGGCTAATCTTAACGAATACAGGATAGATGTCAGGAATTTCAGGACAGATGATAAAGAGCGCCTTTTAAAGGATATATACGGACTTTCCCGGAACAGGTTCGATGCCGCGAAGTTCTTAATGAAAAATAAACCTTGGGATTTCTTTATGTTCGTGGATATGGGCCCTGACAGGATGCACCATGGTTTCTGGAGGTTCTGTGATCCGGGACATTCAAAGTATAAAAAGAAGAATAAGTTTGAGAACGCGATCAGGGATTATTACGCGTTTTTGGACGGCATGATCAAGGATATCCTCAAACTCATTGATGATGATACAACAGTGTATATAGTATCCGATCATGGCGCGAAAAGGATTGATGGGTGTTTTTGCATAAATGAATGGCTTATACAGAAAGGTTATTTGAGTTTGAAATCCTACCCTGATAAGGTCACTAGGATAAGCCATGATATTATCGATTGGCCCAAGACCTATGCTTGGGGCGAGGGCGGGTACTACGGCAGGATATTTTTCAATATAAAGGAAAGAGAACCTCAGGGCATTATACCTAAAAGTGATAGAGGCGCGTTTGAGAAGAGGCTCATGAGAGATCTTTCGTCGATCAAGTATGTAAGATCAAAGGCCAAGAAAACCGTTGTGTATAGGCCCGGTGATATCTACCCCGAGGTCAGGGGAATTGCCCCGGACCTTTTAGTTTTCTTTGGCGATCTGGTTTGGCGTTCTGCCGGCAGTGTCGGACATAAAAAAATCTATACGTTTGAGAATGACACCGGGCCGGACGATGCCAATCACGATTATCACGGGATATTCATAATGCACTCGAAACGCATCAAGACTCCACGCGAGGTAAGAAATATAAAGATCTATGATGTTGCCCCCAGCGTATTATATAATATGGGGATAAAAGTCCCGGATGATATGGAGGGGAAAGTATTAAAATGAGCAGGGTAGTATGATAAACGTGAAGAAGATAGATAGAAGCTGGATGAGGTTCAATAGATACATTTACAGGTATTGGAAGGTACATGCTGTAATTATATTCTTAAGCCTTATAGTGATACCGCTTGGATTGGTAAATCCTTACCTGACAAAGCTGGTCATTGATAAGGCGTACGGCCAGAAAGACCTTCAACTGTTTTTCATCCTGGCCATAATAGGCGGCGTTGTATTCATAATAACCGGGTTCATAAATTCTCTCAGCGGATATATGTCAAAGTATATTAACCGCAACGTGAACTTTGATATGACCAGGGATCTTTTCAGACATCTTCAAGGCCTGCCGTTGAGCTTCTTTGACAACCATTCTACCGGAGAGCATATTTACAGGATAAATGCCGATGTCAGGGCCGTAAGTAGTTTTGTTTGTGAGGCGGTCCCCCAGATCATTAAACTGTTTCCCAGGATGATATTCATACTGGCTATCGTATTTCACTTGAATGTCAGGCTTGCGGTATTCGCGGCGATTCTTGTGCCTTTTACGTATATACAGCCGTTCTTATTCGGTAAATGGTTGAGGGATATCAACAGAAGGAGGATACAGAAGGCCCAGGGGATATATAAGAGGCTGCATGAGGTCTTCAGCCATATTCGCCTGGTCAAGGCCATGGGAAAAGAGAACCTGGAAATAGATAAATTTGAGAAAAACATTGATGAAAGGAAGAAGATAGAGCTTGAAAACGCCAGGATCTCCAACATAGGCATGTTCTCCGGCGGGATCGTTAACCGGTCGTTGAGCGGTATTATTGTCCTATACGGAGGATACCAGGTTATAAAAGGCACGATAACCCTGGGTAGTTATACAGCGGTCATGATATACATAGCGCAGATGGTAGGGCTCCTGAGATCGATAGGCACCTTTTATCAAACGGCAGCGGTTAATTCGGTTCCACGCAATAGGTTAGCTGAGATCCTTGACGTTAAACCTATTATCTATGATACGGATGATGTTAAAAAGTATGTTATCCGAAGGGCAGAGATCGAATTTGAAGATGTATCCTTTGGATACAGGAAGAATAATATAATACTTAAGAATATCAGTTTTGAGATCCCGGCTTTTTCTAAGATATCAATAGTCGGACACTCGGGCTTGGGAAAAACCACTATACTCGCGTTGATATTGAAACTTTATGGCCGATATACGGGTGAGATCAAAATAGACGGTCTGGATATAAGGAAGATGGACCCGGAATTTTTGCGTTCTCAGATAGGCGTGGCTATGCAGGAGCCATTTCTTTGGAATACCACTATAAGGGATAACATATTGTATGGCAAAGAGGATGCATCTTCGCAGGATATGACGGAAGCGGCGCGTACCGCTGAGGCGGATGGATTTATAAAGGAACTTCCAAATGGGTATGATTCAATACTGGGGGAGATGGCATGCAAGCTTTCGGAGGGCCAGAAGCAGAGAATAGCCATTGCGCGCGCTGTCATTAAAAAGCCAAAGATCCTTATTTTGGATGAGGCCATGTCCAGCGTTGATTCAGAGACAGAGCGTAAGATAATGTTCAATCTGAAGAGGGCTTTTACGGATTCCACCATATTATGCGTTTCCCACAGGCTTTCTTCTGTCCGGGGCATGGACATGGTGTGTTTTATAGAGGGCAGCGGCGCCGTTAAAATCGGCAGGCACGATGAACTTATATCCGGCACGGAAAGCTATAGGGGCCTATTTTCCGGCCAGTTAAGCGAGATGGATGGTATAAAAATAATATCGGGGACAGAGGCATGATCGTCAACGAACAATCTCCAGAGGTAAAGAAAAGGGCTGAGAAGATAGCCAAGGGCATTTACATTTCTATTCTTAGCGAGGGCAAATATGTGCTTCTTAAAACAAGCGGAACGAGCATGTACCCTTTTATAAAGAGCGGGGATCTATTAAGGGTCGATCCGTTGAATAAATATAAGATCAAGCGCGGGGATGTCCTGGCCATAGATAAGGGGGATTCAAGCGACGCCTGGTTCTATGTGCACAGGTTCATGGGTTGCGTTAAAAAGGATGGCGTACGCATGTGCCTTACTAAGGGGGATGCCAACGGCAGGGGATTTGATAAGCCTGTTGAATTTTCAAAAGTAGTTGGAAAATTATCCGCGATTGACAGGGATGGACTGATAATCAACCTTGAACATCCTATCTGGGATAAGTTCCTTAACAGGCATATAGCCGATTTATCGGCCAGGCATGGCAAGGGATTGAAGATATTCGGGCCTTTATTTGACGCTATTATTGAGTGGAGATGGTTTTTTCCAAAGGCGCGGAAGAAGATGTTAAGGATAATAAATTTTATAGGGAAGGAACAAAAAAAATGGGCATAAACGGCAAAAGGTATCCGATAAACAGAGAGATAGAGACAAAGTTCAAAGTAAAATCACCCGGTGAATTTCGCAAGAAACTGAAGCGTGTGAAGGCCCGCTTTATTTGCAGGAATCTTGAGAGGGATATTTACTATGGCCCTCTAGGGTTCTCTGTTAACGCCGAAGTCATCAGATTGAGAAGGCTTAACGGTAATATGGGACTGTTCACGATCAAGTCTTCCACGGATGATACGGCATCCCCTTTCTTTAAGATCAGGAGTGAGCTTGAGGCAGGCACTGATGACGCAAAGACGTTCGAGGTGATCTTGAATAAACTGGGTTTCCAGGAGAGGTTTAGGAAAGAAAAGGTCAGGGAGACTTATTCTTTGGGAAAGATCAAGGTGCTCCTGGATAAATTGCCGTATATCGGATGGTATGTCGAGCTGGAGGGGCCGAAAAAATACATTGAAAGCGCGGCGCGGCGTTTAGGCCTGGATATGCAAAACGCGATCACGGATACGTATATGATGCTTTTCAAATATTATAAGATGGTCAAAAAGAAAGCGAATCTTGAGCTTGTGTTTAAATAAACGGACGGCATAAAGAAGGAGAAAGGGAATGTTCGATTTCAGCGTCGGTATAGCGGATAGGAATATCCGCTTTAAGTGCGGAGATGACAGGGTCGAGTATAATCCCCGCACGGAGAAGGAGTTTAGGGATTTTGTAAGCCCCAATAAGGGTAACGGCGATATTGAATTTGATGTAGAATACGGGTGGACACCCGCCTTTGAAGGCAAAGAGGCGCTTTTTAGCGTGGATGACGGCTGGGCGCTTTCTAAATTTAACGAAAAAATGTTATTCGAGTATTTCGATAGGAGTATTCCCGGCAGGCTCGATAGGGCCGGGCTTATAAACAGGGATTTTACTAAGGGCATAATATACGTTAATCGTGAAAAAAATGACGAAGAAAAAGAGACGGCTAAGCGTTTCCGGGAAGAAAAGCGCAGGCGTCAAGGCAGGCCCGTAAAAAAGAAAAAAAATAAAAAAAGCAAGAAACCGCGGAAAAAGGGGCCGGATACCCCTTTGGATATAGGCAGAAGGGTGATGTCCGGTATAAAGGCCAATTTTTTCCAGGCCTTCCTCGTGGAATATCTTATTCACATGAAAGTAGGGATAATGCTGCACACCTCGGCTGTTTTCCATAAGGGTAGACTGATGTTATTCCTGGGCCCTTCCGGGGCGGGGAAAAGCACTATGGCGGATTTTTGGATAGGAAAAGAAAAGGCTGTTGTTTTCAATGATGATAGGGCAGTGCTGTCCATACGGGACGGCCGTCCTTTTTATCATAATGCGCCCTGGGTCGGGACATTGAGCGGCAAGTGCAGTTTAAAGGAAGGCAGGGGGGTATTTGTCGATCATATGTTCTTTATCAGGCACAGTAAATCAAATAATATGAAGCGAATACCCGTTGTCCTTGCCGCTACGGCGATATTCCGCAACAGCTTTCCTGTGTTTTGGGAGAAAAGATCCGTTAACTATGCATTTGACGTATGCGCTAAGATAGCGAAGTCCGTCCCATGTTATGACCTGGGATTTGTCAATAATGACAGTATCGTGGATTTCTTGAAAAAAGAAATAGGTATATAAAAAAGATAATATGATTACACAGATTATAGGATTGATTACACAGGCATACGATATTCATATATCTGTGTAATCTGCCTTGATCAGTGTAATCATTAAAAAGATGAAAAATCAAAAAGGAGGCCGCGTGTGAAAAAACTCGAAAAGGTATATAAAAAAAATCAGGATATAGTCTCCAGAGAGATAGATGACGAACTCATATTGATGCCTATCTACAAAAGGAAAAAGGACATCAATGAGATGTACACCTTGAATGAGACCGCTTCAGAGATGTGGAAGCTCATAGACGGCAAAAGGTCGGTGGATGATATCCTGAGAGAAATGGTTAACACTTATAAAGCCTCCAGCGAGACCATAGAAAAAGACCTCCTGGAGTTTATCAAGGATATGAAAGAGATAAAGGCCATAGAATAGAAGATGATAAGAAATAAAAGATTGGAGACCTTTGCGAAAAAGACTTATTTCGGGAGGCGGGGATTAAATCCCTTAAGCTGCCAGATCGAGCTTACATACCGGTGTAATCTTGACTGTGTGCACTGTTACTCCAAAGGCTATGACGCGGGGGAGGAATTGTCTGCGGACCAATGGAAAGGCATAATTGACCAGCTCCATTCGGCCGGGGTGTTATGGCTTACCCTTACGGGCGGAGAACCGCTTATAAGAGATGATTTCAATGACATCTATGCCTATGCCATAAAAAAAGGTTTTTTTGTGACAGTGTTTACCAACGGCACTATCCTCGGCAGGGAACACGTAAATATTTTTAAGGAATTGACTCCATGCTCTATTGAGATCACTTTGAACGGTATCGATAAAAGGACATTCGAATCAATCAGCCGGGTAAAGGGGTCTTTTGATGAGACAACGCGTACGATCGAGGGACTGATATCTTTGAAAATACCGCTGGTCCTTAAGGCCGTGGGCTTAAAGCTCAACAGGGATAGTATTCTTTCAATAAAACGCTATGTGAAAAAAAGGCTCGGCAAAGGTAAGTTTAAATTTGACAGCTTTATCCTGCCGAAATTAAACGGCGACAGGGCCCCGTTAAAGTACAGGCTTTCGCCCGAGGAGATATTAAAGATAGAGGAAAATGATCCGGAGATGGCCAGGCAGAGAGAAAAGGAATTCGCAAAAGATCTAAGGATAATAAGGCCCCCCGAATATAAATATAACTGTAATGCGTGGTTTCAACACACATATATCACCCCTTCGGGTAAATTGCGGTTCTGCCATATTACGGATAAATATGAGACGGATCTTCTGAAATGTTCTTTTGAGGAAGGCCTCTATGGCAAGTTCCCTTTAATACACGAGGAAAAATATTCGTTTTGGAACAGATGTATGAGTTGCGATTTGAGGCGGTTCTGTCATGTATGCCCTGCCAGGGCGTTTCTCGAAACGGGCAGGGATAACCTGCACGTGGAATATTACTGCGCGTTGGCAAAGATGCGTAAGAAAAGGATAGAGCGATATAAACAGGTAGTTTCATGAGACAGATCAAGTACGGGAAATATATTAGGGGCGTATGGAAGCGTAATAAAGGCAAAAGGATCCCCGTCAGGTCCATGATAGAGCTTACTTACGTGTGCAACCATAAGTGCCGACATTGCTATAATCCGGCGATTGAGAAGCAGAGGGAATTAGGGACGGAAGAGATCTTTTCCGTTATTGACCAGATGACTGAAATGGGCACAAGGCAGATCAGTTTTACGGGTGGTGAGATATTTACCAGGCCTGATATAATGGACATAATATACCATTCCAGGAAGAGAGGTCTGATAGTATCGCTTCTGACAAATGGAACGTTGATCACTGAGGGTATAGCGGATAAACTTATATCATGGGGTGTAATCAAATTTGAGATCTCAATGCTTGGCGGTTCCAGAGAAACATGCGATAAGATGACCGGTGTAAAGGGGAGTTTTGACAGGATCGTAGGCGCTCTTAAGATGCTGCGGGCCAAAGGTGTGGTACCGATCATGAAAACGTGTGTTGTGGATATAAATATTGACGAAATAGAACAGATGGCCAGGCTGGCAAAGGCACTGAACGTAACCTTTAGATATTCCCCAGGGATCATACCTAAGTTGGACCTGTCACCGGATCCCCTGAAATGCAGGATAGACGCCGAGAGTTATGTCGATATGAAACGAAGGGTCAGGGAGATCATTGGCAGGATCGATGATAGGCAAGGGAAGAGCAATAGGGGTAAAATCCGGATGGCAAAAAGAAAAGAGCGGTTGGGGTTTTGGGAGAGGGATAAGCTGTTCAATTGTATGGCAGGAAATACCTGTATTTTTATAGACCCCTATGGCCGGATGAAGACGTGTATGATATTGCCCGAACCCAGCTTTGACTTAAGGAGTATGACCGTAAGGGAAGGTTGGGAAAACATTAAGCGTTTTGTCGATAGTTTGGTTAAACCTGAGGATTGGGCCTGTCTTTCGTGCGATGTAAGGGATTGGTGCTCCTGGTGTCCGGGCAGAAGTTATGTAAGCACAGGTTCGATATTCGGGTGCTCGAATTACCATAAAGAAATTGCCGGTATACGCAGTCAAAGAGTAAAGATGAGCGGCAAATGATCGAGAAAAGAGAATACAGAGATTGGTCAAAAGAATTCCATGACCATTTTGCCATGGATCCTATTGTTATCCAGATGGAACTTACATATCGATGCCCTTTGCATTGCCTTCACTGTTATTCAGACTGTTATAACCTGCCTGACATGGAGGAAAAGGAATTGTCTACGGATAGCGTAAAAAAGATAATCGATAAACTGTATGATTCCAAATGCCTGTGGTTGTCTTTTACCGGGGGGGATCCCATGCAGAGGAAGGATTTTTCCGAGATCTACGAATACGCCAAGGACAAAGGCTTTATTATAACGGTCCTTACAAGCCTGGCCGCGATGAATGATAGGGTATTTGAGCTGCTGGTAAGGAAGCCGCCTTTTTCTTTGAGCATGACATTGAATGGTGTTACCGAATATACATATGAGAAGGTATCAGGTGTTAAAGGTTCTTTCCCCGGGGTGATGCGGAATATTGACAGGTGCTTGAAAGCAGGCCTGCCCTTGGGGATAAAAACCCTGCTGTCAAAGAATAATATAGGTGAGTTAAACCAGATCAAGGAGTTTGTCGAAGCTAGAACAGGTAAATTTATTCCGAGTGTCTCTATTAATGCCAGGTTCAATTGTGATACATCGGTCTGCCGGTACAGATTGGATCCGCAGGAGGTCATGAAGCTGGATTTTCCGGACGAGGATTGCGAAGCGTTTGAAGAGAATGATCTTATGGGCAGAAATAAGAATGGCCTCAAACCGGTTAGTGACAGGCTGTTCAGGTGCGCTGTAGGTAACTGGCAGTGGCATATCGATCCTTTCGGAGAGTTGAAGGTCTGCACCTATCTAAGGCAGCCGGCATATGATATTTTAAAAGGGGATATTATTGAGGGGGTAAAAATGCTTTCAAATTACGTCAAGTCAAGCAGGTTTAAGACAGCATCAAAATGCAAGACCTGTGACATATCACATCTCTGCAACTGGTGTCCGGCAAAAGCGCGCCTGGAGGTTGGAGATGAGGAAGCCCCGATACCGCACTTCTGCAGGATGGCAAGGTTAAAAGATAAGATTCTAAGCAAAACCGCAAGGAAGGGAACGTGTGATGGCTGACAAAAAACGCGTATTGGTTGTCGGGCTTGATGGCGCGACTTTTGAAATTATTGATCCGATGGTACGTAAAGGTAAATTGCCGAACTTTGCAAAACTTATGAAACGGGCGAGTTTCGGGCCCCTCATAAGCTCAATACCCCCTATAACGCCTTGCGCCTGGACCAGCTTTGCCACGGGCAAGGCGCCTTCCAAACATGGCTTATTTGATTTCCGCCAGCATACGGGTGATCCCAATAAGAAAGAACAGGTAAATAGGACATTCGTTAAGGCAAAATCGCTGTGGCGCATGCTTGGCGAGCACGGGAAAAGGAGTATAGTTGTTGATGTGCCTCTTACTTATCCGCCTGAAGAGATCAACGGTATAATGATATCGCGTGTTATGGCCCCGCCCGATAAGGTATGCACATATCCCGGGGCCCTGTATGAAATATTGCGTAAAAAGGACTATATCAAGAAGTCCAGAGAGAAGGTCGAAGACGTTCATGGCGCGCGGGATGCCAATAAAGGCCAAATAGAAAGGCCGAATCGACAGAGGGTAATACTGACCAAGGAACGAATACGCCAACTGCATAAGAAAAGGCGTGAAACGGCATTCAGAAACATAACGGCGGATGTGGACAAGAACATCAGATTGGCAAAATGGCTTATGGATGAGGAGGAGTGGGATTTTTTTATGATCGTGTTTATGTCGACCGATCATGCCGGGCATTCGTTTTGGGTCGATAAACGGAAGGTGCGGAAAGTTTATGAAAGGATAGATAGGGCCGTTGGTGAGTTGTTCGATCATGCGGGGGAGGATACGGTAAAATTGATAATGTCGGATCACGGGTTTACAGACGTGCCATATGATTATAATATAAACGAATGGCTTTGTGAAAGAGGGTTTTTATCCAAGACCTTGGATTTTCCTGCTAAAGACGGCATAGATGATCTCAAGAAGCTCATGAAAGAGTTGAAACGAAAGCGGCGCGCCAGGCGCAGTATCCTTAACAAAACCAGATCAAATGTCAGGTATATAATCAAGACGGATTATTCCCGCAGCAAGGCTTATATGCAATCCGGCACTTCATACGGTGTGCGCATAAATCTTGAAGGCAGGGATACAACGGGCATTGTCAAACAAAGCGAATATGAGGCTTTCAGGGATCATTTAATAGGAGAGTTCAAAAGGATACGGCATCCGGTTACGGGCAAGAGGATATTTCAGTATGTCCTGAAAAAAGATGATGTTTACCCCGAAAGCCCTTTTGGGACAGTCCCATCCCCGGATATTTTCTTGTTCTCTTATGATATGAAGGTATTTGCCAGCGGACAATTTACGCGGGTAGCCAGGCTTCTTAAAAAGAACCCTAAAGGGTATGGGTTCCATCATACGCATGGAATATTTTTCGCCACAGGCCGGGGGATACTGAACCGAAAGGTCAAATCCGCTAACATTATAGACCTTACACCGACAGTCCTGCATATATTAGGCGTACCCATCCCGGAAGATCTTGATGGCAGGATCTTAAAGGAGATCTTTATGGATGACTCTGAGTATTCCAAGAAACAGGTGTCCTATCAGGCCCCATCTATTATTGAAGCGAGAAAAAAGGCATATTCAAAAGAAGAAGAAGAAAAGATCAAGAACCGCCTGGAGGCGCTCGGTTATATAGAGTAAGTGTCCACAGAAATAGATGGGGTTTAAATCCCCTCTATTTCTTCTTTAAAGATGCCCTGCCATGGGATGACATTCGGATTTGGTCATTGACAGGGCGTATATACAGGGCTACAATAATTTAGTTGTAGTCATTGTTAAGAAAAATTTTATCTGAAGCCGAAGATCATAAAGGCGCTGTTGAATGAAATGTATTGATTGGAACGGGGATTTGTCATGACAGATAAGGATCCTGACATACTGACGCAAAAAAAATGCCTGCCCTGTGAAGTGGGCACAAGGCCAATGGACCATACCCGGGCAGAATCTTTTTTATCTCGTCTGAGCGGTTGGGAATTAAAAGACCAGGTAAAGATAAGAAAAGAGTTCGCTTTTGACGCTTTTGGCGCGGCCATTGCCTTTGTCAATAAGGTTGCCGCCATAGCCGAAAAAGAGGGGCATCATCCGAGTATTTTTATATCTTATAATAAAGTCAGGATCACGCTTTCAACGCACGCGATTGGGGGCCTGTCCGAAAATGATTTTATAATGGCCGCCAAGATCGATAGTATAAATGTGTAAAGGAAGCGGAAAAAGGTGGTATTATGGTAGAGAACAGCAAAAAAATCCGGCTTAAAAAGTTCAACAGCACTGCCCTGAAAAAAGGTAAAAAGTACGGCGGGACTTTTGAGGCCAAAGATCTGGAAGATGCCCTGAGAAAACTATTTGCCCAGGGTTTTGCCGTCACGTCTCTTAGAGAAGTTAAATACACAGAATCGGCGACTAATGTAACTAATACATCCAGCGTTGCGAGGCCAAAGCTTGAAAAGGTGCCTGTCGCGAAAAAGCAGCAAACCGCGGTCAAGGGTAAGACAGTGGCCAAGGGCAGCAATGCAGAGGACAAAGCCAAGCCGGCCAATTCAGAAAAACTCAAAGGTTTTCCGGATTCGGTTGTTAAAGAGGCCTGGAAAAGGGCAGGAGGCCGATGTGAATGTAAATCCTCAGAGCATAGGCATATGGGCAGGTGTTTAGAGATACTTCAAGAGAATAAAAGGGGTATGAGCAATAAGGACCATTCTTGGCAGGCATTTAAGCCTAAGAATAAAGAGGGATATACACTTGCCAACTGCAGGATATTATGTTGGGATTGTTATAAATTGGAAAGATGATCAAGATAAACATTCCTTTAATAAATGATGTTTCCGGACGCGCGAAAGTATCTCCGAGAAAAAGGCAGAATTATAATTTTCACGGGGGTGATAACGCGGTATTCCACCGCATGTTAAACGCCCTTGAGCCGGGTACATACGCCAGGCCTCACAGGCACCTTACCCCTTTGAAGGATGAGACTTTTGTGATACTTAGAGGCAAGGTCCTTGCCCTTGAGTTTGATGATAAGGGAAATATCCTGGATCATGCGCTCCTGGATGCTCAGGGGGATAATAAAGGCGTTGAATTCCGCGGAGGGTCATGGCACACATTGATTGCCCTGGAATCGGGCTCATGCGTATTGGAGATGAAAGAGGGTCCGTACGATAAAGAGACAGATAAGGTATTCGGGGACTGGTCCCCACGGGAGGGTGACCCGAGAGCTAATGAGTATGTGGAGGGCCTGCTGGATCGAGCGGGGATCAAGGTGCCAAATGGCTAAAAGGCGGACCATAAAAATTCGCGGCCTCCGGGGCAAAAGATTTACAAGATTCCCGTTTTTTAGCAATGAAAATGTAAAAAAAGAGATCCGCGATTCGAAATTTACCCGCAAAATAAAGTTGGTTCGTAAAAACCGGACAGATAAAACATAGCGTTTATATAATGCATCTGGTCAAAAGATTGAACCTATCTTGCCCTGTTATGCTGGCCCCGATGTCGGGAATAACCTCTCTGCCGTTTCGAAAGATCAACCGTTTATTTGGATGCGAATTCGCTTTTACAGAAATGATCTGTATCCGCTCCCTGGCGTATAAAAGCGAAAAAACCCTGGATATGCTGAAGTCCGATAGGGGGGATGCGCCTTTAGGCGTGCAGTTGCTCGGGGAAGATACCGAGTATTTAAAAAGGGCCCTGGAGGTTATTAGGCATCATGCGTTTGATATTATTGACTTTAATGCGGCATGCCCTATGAGAAAAGTAACAGCAAAAGGAAAAGGGGCGATGCTTTTAAAAGACCTGGACAAACTGTCAAGGCTCTTAAAAGTTATGGTAAAAAGCACCGTAACTCCGGTAACAGTGAAGGTAAGAACAGGCTGGGACAGGGTAATGGATGCGGCCGGCCTCGCGAGGAGGCTTGAAGATACCGGTATCCATGGCATATTTGTTCACGGCAGGACACGCCGGCAGGGATATAGCGGCAATGTTGACTATGGGGCGATAGAAAAAATGAAAAAAAGCGTCAAAATACCCGTTATAGGCAGCGGGGATATTATATCCGCCGGGTTGACCAAGAGGATGATTGATGAAACAGGCTGCGATGCTGTTCTGGTAGCAAGGGGCGCGCTTGGCAACCCCTGGATCTTTCGTGATATTAGGGAGCTGCTGCTTAAAGGCGTGGAGGCACAGGCCCCCGGTAAGAAAGAGGCCGCCCGGATAATGAAAAGGCATCTGGATATGAACGTTAAATGTTTTGGCGAGCGTAAGGCTGTCATAGAATTCAGGAAACATTTTGTGTATTATACAAAGGGGCTCAGGAACATAAAGGATTTAAGACGAAAGGCATTCAGGGTAAAAAGAAAAAAGGACATGAGCAAATTGATAGATAGATTGTAATGCCTAGGTGATGCGAAATAATATTGTTGAAAAATATTATGGTATGTAATACACTATATGAAATCGTAAGGAGAAAATATGGCCAAGCCAAGGGAGAAATTTTTACGTATAATAACTAAAGACGTCGTGACGGCGCAACCGGATGTGAGCGCTAGAGAGATCACAAATTTGATGCGGGAGCATGATATCGGGGTGGTCGTGATAATGGAAAAGGACAAAGTGGCTGGCATAGTCAGCGAGCGTGATATCGCCAGGCGGGTCGTCGCCCAAGGCCTCAGCCCTGACCAGACCAATGTAAGGGATTTCATGACAAAAGAGATCATATCGGTCGACCTTAAAGAGGGATTGAACAAAATATACCAGACACTCTGTGAGATAGATTTCCGTCACCTGCTCATAATGGACGAAGACAAGTTGATAGGCATAACATCGCGCAGGGATCTTCTGGATGTTTTGAGTTCAAAGAAGAGATGTTAAGACAACGATCCAATAAATTAGGGTATAGCGGCAAATGACAAAGGATCCGAAAGAAAGAAGGAAACATGTCAGGGGCGAAGTGCCCTGCAGGATATATATCTATTATCCCGAAGAACGTATCATTTCAGTCAATACGGACAATGTGAGCCAGGGCGGCCTCAAGGTCGCCATACATGAAGAGTTAAAAGTAGGCTCCAGGGTGGATATTGAAAGTTACCTGATAGATGAGCCAATCTTCCGCAGAGGCAGGGTAGTATGGGTCGAGAAAAAAGAGAGCATATATCATACGGGCATAGAGTTTACGGAAGATTAAGCCCAAGAAGTATCTTCTTCCCACATATAATAATAAATCCTATTGGTTGATTGTCCGAGGAGGCAGTTTATGCTTGGTTATCTGATATTTCTGTTTACGGCAGTTCCGGTTTTGGAACTCATACTCCTGATAGAGGTCGGGCAGTATATAGGCGCCATATTGACCGTAAGCATCGTCATATTTACCGGTGTAACAGGCGCCTACATGGCAAAGATGCAAGGGATCATGACGTTGAAAAAGATACAGGATGATATCAACAGGGGCTTAATGCCCGCGGATGTGCTTGTTGACGGCCTGATAATCCTGGTAAGCGGTGTGCTTCTGATCACACCCGGATTTATGACGGATATAGCGGGGTTTTTAGGGCTTATCCCTTTTACGCGGAACATATTCAAACGCTGGTTAAAACGTAAGATAGAACGCATGATATCAAACGGGCGCGTAATTACGGTAACGAACTTTAGATCATGGTAAGGATGAGAAATTGGCCGAATACATATGTCCCCATTGCAAAAAACCGATATATGATGATGAGGCGCTTCTTTGCCTTTATTGCGGGAAAAATCTCAAGAGGGGGGTCGGCCTGTTAGGGCAGATGAAATACCCGTCTTTCAAGGCCATCATTATTATTGCGGTATTGTTAGTTGTGGCGGCCTTTATTCTCTTATTTATCAGATAGTTTTTTGTTGGGCCCCTTCTTCTTGTTCAGGACGGAATCCAGCCTCCCGGAGAAGGTGTTTAGCATTGAGTCGATGTCCTTATCCAATTGCTTTTTTGCGGGCTCAATGAAAGCTGATCGGAATTTTTCTTCCTGTTTGAGTATGTAGTTTTCGGTCTCGGTTTTTTCTTCTTTTTCCTTCAGGCGTTCTATTAATCTGTCGATGCGTTTACGCGTTATGGTCAGGGTGTCGGGATCAAGAGTGTCCTTATACAGGATGTCTTTGATATCCCCGAGCTCATCCATGTTAGCGGCAAGCTCCTTTATTATCATGCTGTAATAGGTATTGACCGAGGCCTTGTACTTCGCGAGAATAAACTTTTTAATACCGTCCATATCGGAAAATATATCTTTCATTTTAATAAGGTCATCAAGGTTAAATGTCTGTTCAGGCGCGTGCTCCAATATCGCGATGGTCGCTATTTCCACGAATTTATCGGATGCCTCTTTTAATTTCTTATTGGCCTCATCCTCTAAGTCTTCTGTGTCATGAAACAGCGCCTTTATCATGTCTATAATGGATTTCTGGTCTTCCTGGGCCTTTTCCGTAAGGGCTGCCAGCATCAACGCTATTTCCATGTAACGGGTATCATCAGATATTATATTGCCGAAAGGCAGAGAAAATCCATATGTCTTTATAGAATCTGATGTATAGTCTAAAAGCGCCTCTTCATCCTTTTTAGCGTAAGGTTTGAAGAAAGAGTCTTCTTCCGATCCTATATTTGAATCGCTTCCGTCATCATCTGAGGCGCCGTTTCCATAAGAACTGCTCTCGGTATTAGGGTAGGCCCTGGAGGATCTCGATCCCCAGATATCATATGGATTTATGCCTGTTGTAATAGGATCAATTATAGGCACATAATTTGGCCCGTATGTATCGTCTGATGGGTCAGGCACGGGTTTGAATACTTCTAGTTCCTCTATGGGTTTATCAGATAAAGGTCTATGCTGACTTGTGGAATCCGTATTGATCGGATCCGCGTTATGGCAACCTACATCGATATTATTTGTGCCGAAGGTTATAAAATCAGAGCTGTATGCCTTGCATGAGCTAAAACTGCCGGCTATGTTGTTGTTAGTCAGTATCGCCGTGGAGTTATTATCAATGGTTATGGCGTTGGCATACCCCCACATCGAGACTTCGGTTATATACGCGTGGGAATTGTTCAGGTACATAACGCCTGATTGGCTGGTAAAATGATTGTTTTGAATGCTGAAGAGGGAATTTCCATGCCCCTCTATCGCGTAATAGTTGGTGCTCATGTCACAATCGGATATCCATACGTTGCAGTTATTTTCGGCCAGGATACCTTGCCCGCCGTAAAATGTGTTATTCAGACAGGAAAATGACGACACGTTATTTAGGGTCAATGCTGTCCTGTGGCCGAAGAAACTTCGGCACGTTATCCCGTTTGGCAATGTATAATAGTGGGCAAATTCAAAACCATTAAGTTGTATATGCGTTGACGTGTTTGTTACGGCAACACCACTGGTGATCGATGTCCTTTCGAATGACCTGTGTCCGGATTCATCGTATCCGCCATATATCAATAGAGGGGCCGTGACGTTATCTATGCGAAAGCCGCGGTATTGTCCTTCCTTTACGATTATGATACCGCCTCCCATTTCGCTGGTAAAGTCAACAGCTGACTGGAGGATATCCTCATCCGGGTCGGTTTGGCCGTTGAAACCCACGTTATCGAAACCGACATATACATGCCTGATCCCGTCAATTATTTCCGATATCAACCTGCCGTCCTGCTCCGCGACTCCGGAACCTATTTCCACATGATAGTCATAAGGATTGATGAGCCCTTTTACATGGTTTTGGTTTGAAGATACCGTATTATTTCCCGACACTTTTTTCTTGAGCGCCAGACGCGGATTATCGGGTGTCTTTCTGAACGGATTCAGCTTCAGGCTGACGATCTTAAATAAATTCTTAATGCTTTTCTCAAAAAAACCGGGACGCTTATTTCCTTCGTTTTCCTGTTGCTCCAGTACCGATTGGGTTTTTTGCACAGTAGCGTTAATATACCCAGCCGTGGGTATAACAGATTTCCGGAAATAACGTTCAGGGTTATCAGGTAAAGCCGGCTCGACAATTGCGAGGAATAGAATAGCTGCTATTATTAGCGGCGATACTCCCCTAATCTTGTATAAGAGATTCAGAAAAAACATACAATCACCTTTTTATTAACTTAACATCGTATAAAAAAATTAATAAGATTTTCTTTTGCCTTAATTCGCGTACATTGCTTATTTAAGAGCTTTAAAAAAAAATCTGATAAAGAGGCAAAATAAATAAGGAGTTACGCCGGAAGATGTCTCCAGCATCCCATCCTTTTAACCTCTTAATACAAGTATATAGCATATATTGACTTAAGACAATAGCCCATGAGCCAACTTTTTTATTCCTTACATGATGCCCTAAGATGATTTTGAGGGAATTAGCGATTATTTACGCGGTCGCGGCATTTTTCCATCCAAAGCTCACATTCCTCGATGCGCGTATTGAAATCTTCTACGTCACCGGGTGTGTAATAACCTGCGCCATAGGTCTCAATTAATTCTATGGCCTGCTTGTATTTCTTTTTTGATAGTTCGAATTCGCGGTACGCGATCTCTGGCGAGAGGGTTATATGGATCTTGCCGTTACGGAATTCCAGGTCCGCTTCGTTCAAAAGTCTCGCGGCCCGTTTTCTTTCCAGTTCGGGCTTTATGTATAGTTTGCCGGCGTAGACATTTATTGTCGTGAATATTACCGAAAAGACAACAATAACCCCCAGCAAGAATACAAAATTATTTCGTATCCTCACATATGTCATATAAAAACTATACCACAAAAAAAGCCCCTTTTCAAATAAATCTTTATCAGGGCCCGATATTTTGCGATTTTTTATATAATAATGACATTATATGTTTACACAAAAAGTTATCCACAGAAGTAGCCAGGGTTTAACCCCCCTGCTCCTGAGAGTATTGGGTAAAATAATAAATTTATGTTTACAAAAGAGAGATTTTTGATAGAATTGGGTAAAAGTTAATAATAATACATTTCCCCGGCTTTTCCATGTTAAAAGAAATTACCAAATCTCTCGATAAATATCTTATAGTTTCAAATCAGCGGATTTTTCAGAATCTGAATATGGGAGAGCGCGTATTTATCGCCAATCGTTGTCAATTCTCTGAATACAGCAAGGGGGATATCGTTTATAGCAAGGGAGACGAGAGGGACTATTTCAATGTCCTGATAAGCGGCAGGATATTACTGTTTGATCCAAAAACTGAAAAGCAGTCGAAGGAACGGCCGATGGACATTCTTCTGAGAGGCGATTATTTCGGGATAATCTCCATACTGACAGGCAGGCCGCATTCTCTAAGTGCCCGCGTAATTAATGATACAAAGATATTGAGGATAGAGCAAAAGGCATTTAAAGCGATACTGGAGAAGGTCCCGAGGCTTGCGGTGCATTTTTCAAAGACGCTATCCAGGAGGTTAAAAAGAAACTATTCCGGTGAAAAGGGTATATATGAAAGTACGATATTGAGCGTATATTATGACGGTGATGAGGCATATACATCGCGTTATGTGAACATGCTCGCCAACAGCATTGTTGCCGAATCAAGAAAAAAGGTTGAAGTGATCTCAATAGATAAAAGGCCCGGGCAAAAGGTATCAAAAGGTGTAAGCTATAGAGATATAACGTCTAAGGAAAAAGACAGGATAAGCGCGGTCCTGACCGGTTCTGCCCGCGATCACCATTTTGTTATAGCGAACATGCCTTCCGGTCTGGGAAGGACAGGGGAGCAGGTATTGAACCAGTCGGATGTTTGCCATATCATATGTGACGAGGATAAAGAGGACGTGGGCAGGGCTGAAATGCTATCCAATAAGATCCGCCAAAAGTCCAATAATAATATCAAGATCATAGTGAGGGAGAAGTCCCGGGCAATGAATGTGGTAAAAAACAAGCCCTTAAAACGAAGTGAGAACATATATATGTTTTTACCGTGCGAAGCCGAAAAGTATAACCAGGTGATCAAGAGAATTTCCAGAGAACTTTCGGGTATCCGTATCGGCCTGGCCTTGGGCAGCGGCGGGGCTCTGGGGCTGGCCCAGATCGGAGTGCTTGAGGCTATAGAGGAAAACGAGATACCTATAGATGCCCTAAGCGGCACAAGCATAGGCGCTATCATATCCTCACTTTGGGTCAGCGGGTATAGCGCTAAAGAGATACAGGATGTTTGCGGGTCTTTCGGCTCAAAATTCAGGACTATCAGCCTCGTTGACATAACGGTTCCCAGAATGGGATTTATAGGCGGAAAGAATATAAGGAAACTCCTATCCAAACACCTAAAAGATAAGACATTTAATGACACTAAAATTCCGCTGAAAATAATAGCATGTGATATAAACTCACGTAAAGAGGTAGTTATATCCAGCGGTAAATTAATAGACGCGGTCATGTCTAGCATTGCCATACCCGGTATTATTTCCCCGGTAATCGCTGATGATGGCAGGATATTGGTGGATGGGGGTGTCGTGAATCCTGTGCCGATAAGTGTGTTAGTGAAGGATGGCATTAGGCGTATAATTGCCGTCAATTCCATGCCCTCCCCGGAAGATAGCGAAAAGATAAGGCGCAAGAAGCCCACAATATTCGATATAATAGTTAACAGTTTTTATTCCATGGAGTACAGAATAGGCAAATATTCCGGTGAAAAGGCGGATGTATATATGCATCCAATCCTTAAGGGGGCCCAGTGGTTTGAGTTTTATAGGGCTAAAGAATTCGTCCGATTCGGGAAAAAAGAGGCGTTGAAAGTGTTGCCTGATATTAAAAAATTGGTCAAATAAATAGAATGATTGCGCCGATTGGATAGGTATAAGATGCCAAATGATTTCACAGATATATAAATGTCCTATATCTGTGGAATCAATCCTGAAATCAGCGTAATCATAAGTAAAAAAGGACGAGGAGGTTATCTTATGGCTTATGATATAGGTATAATAGGGGCCGGGCCGGCCGGGCTTACAGCGGGCATTTACGCAGGAAGGGCGAAGATGAAGACGATTATCATCTCAGACACTATTCCGGGAGGCCAGGCCATGCTTACGGATGAGATCGAGAATTATCCCGGTTTTACTTCCGCGATAAAAGGGATGGATCTATTGAATTCTATGCATGGCCAGATGAAGGCCTATGATGTCGAACAGAAACAGTCAAAGGTTATATCAATTGGTAAGGATGGGGATGTGTTTATAATAAAGACAGGCAAAGAGGATATTAAATGCCTTTCAGTGATAGTTGCTTCCGGAGCGTCCTATCGGAAATTGGGCGTGAAGGGTGAAGACAAATTTACAGGTAAAGGGGTGTCGTACTGCGGGGTGTGTGATGCCCCTTTCTTCAGGGATAAGGACGTGGCGGTTGTAGGCGGTGGAGATACCGCGCTATATGAGGCCGCGCATCTTTTGAAATTCTGCTCCAAACTGCATTTGATCCATAGGCGGGACAGGTTGCGGGGAACAAAGGTGTTGCAGGAACGGGTGCTTAACAATAAGAATGTGTCGGTTCACTGGAATTCTGTCCTGGAAGAAATTTGCGGGGACAGGATGGTCAGCGGCATAAAGATAAAGGACGTTTTAACGGGCGCTGTTAAGGATCTATCTCTCAAAGGTGTGTTTATCTTTGTCGGTATAACCCCTCATTCGGAAATGGTCAAGGATGCGGTAAAAATGAGTGAGAAAGGATATATACTCGCTGATAACAGTATGGCGACGTCGCTAAAGGGGGTATTTACTTGCGGTGACGTAAGGGACAAGATACTTCGGCAGGTCTCGACCGCAGTTGGAGAGGGCGCTACAGCGGCCTTTTCCGCGCAAAAACACGTTGAGGAATTGAAGGGTATAGCGTATAAGTAAGAAAAGATCGTAAAAAAAGCCGGGTTAATTTATAACCCGGCTTTTTTATTCCTAAAGGTGGTGCCGGGGGAGAGAATCGAACCCCCCACGCCGGCCTTTTCAGGGCCGCGCTCTACCACTGAGCTACCCCGGCATATTCTGTTATTTGTCTATTCCCTGTTTCTTTAATTAGTTAGGGTATTGTATTACAAAGGTATTTATTTTGCAATAGAAAATTCAGCCGGGTCAAGCTCCAAATTTCCCGTAAAAAGAGGCGCTTACGAGACAATCAAGGAATAATCAATAACCAAATTTCAATGATCAAATCCTAGTTTTTTCTGAGAAACCGGTTTATTTATTGGTGATTAAAAATTTGGATGTTGTTTGTACCTTACATCTTGGGTATTGATTATTTCGTTGTTTCTTTTTATAGGCATTCTGACACATAACCATGCTGTGGCTTGTAAATCGGGAATATTTATTGTATAATTACACACGCTAACACGCTAACGCGTTCACTAACTACGCTGGCGTAGCTCAGTCGGTAGAGCAGCGGTTTCGTAAACCGCAGGTCGGTGGTTCGAATCCACTCGCCAGCTCCATTTTTCATTTGCCTCAAGAGCGTCCGGGACGCGCGTCCCGGACGCGAGGTGGCCTACATGGACACATACGGCGGTTTGATAAGAAATAAGAATTTTATTCTGTTTAATATCGGGCAGTTCATTTCACAGTGCTCAAACAGCTTTACACATGTCGTAATCGTGGCCATTGTACATAATCTATTTCCCGGTTCAAGCGTTAAACTTGCCAATACGCTTATTTTTACCCTGTTACCGGCATTTCTTATCAGCCCTATCGCCGGTGTCTGTGTCGACCGTATTAACAGGAAAATAGCCCTCGTGATCGCGGACATGGGAAGATGCCTCATAATTTTCAGCATGTTCTTATTCGTCAAACATGGGCTCCCCGTCAATATATTCTATGCCTTGATATTCCTTACATATGCCTTAACTTGCCTGTTCCATCCGGCCCGGCTTTCTATAATACCTGATATCGTGAGAAAGGATCGTTTGTTGCCCGCTAACACGGCAGCGACGATCCTCTGGTTAACGGCAATGATCGCGGGGTTTACCGGCGGCGCTTTTATTGTCGAGATGATAAAAATAGAAGGAGGGCTCTTTCTCAACGCGCTTGTATATATCATATCGGCGGGGGCATTTATTTTGATAGCTTACACTCCCAAAGAGGGATCCGCCCGGGCCCAAACCGGAATTAAAAAGAAAAGGCTTAATATCGCCCCCATCATATCAGATCTCAAAGAGGGTATAAAGTATTTTATGGGGCACCCGAATGCCAGGCTTGTCGGCCTGGTCTATTTTATGGCTATGTCTGTCGGAGGGGCATTATATGTCGTAACACTTGTCTTTATCCAGGAGGTGACCAACACAGCCACATCCGGATTAGGTTTTTTAAGCATTTTTACATTCTCTGGTTTTTCTATCGGCGCATTTCTGTTCGGTAAGTACGGCGATAGGGTAAAAAAAAGCAACGCGATCTTTGTTTCGTTGTTTGTCAGCGGCCTCTTTGTCATATTATTCGCCTTGATCCTTAAGATTGGATTGCCTTTTTCCGGTGTATATATTGCCTTTTTACTGCTTGGGGCGGGTATTTCACCTATAATAATAGGGGGCAATACCTTGATCCATGAAAGTGTTGATGAGAAGGTGCGAGGCCGGGTATTCAGTTTTCTCGGTATAATGATGAATGCGGGAGTTATCGTATCAATGTTTATATCCTCCAGGATGGCGGATGTTGTAAGCGAGTTATCTATTATCTTAACATGCGGCAGTATATTGACCATATTAGGCGTTCTGGGATTTATTTGTTACCGGTCGGATAGAGGTAAGGTTATTTCTTCTTCTTGATTTTTACCGGTTTCTTACCTTGGGCATGGCATATGGCGTAGAAGTTGCATATTGGGCAGCATACGTTCTCTTCGCCGCGTTCACCGCGGTACCATTTAGTCTCGCATGTCCAGTAGACTTGGCATCTTTCACAGCAGTATAACTTTTTCTTCATATCTATAACTCAATTTTAATTTTTTTCTAGTATTAAGTATGTATTAATAATATAATGATTTTAATCAGCTGTCAATAAAAATCTGGAAGGCCGTGAATCGCGCGGTTAAAAAGAAGGGTTAGATACGTATAATATGCTGGACATGCTAAGGTCCTTTAAAAAAATAAAAACTTTTCCGGGCGGCGTACATCCGGCTTGTTCTAAAGGGTTGACCGAAGGAAAGGCCACAGAGATTGCCCCTCTTCCCAAAAGGGTAGGCGTCCCTCTATTACAGAGCATAGGCAGGCCCGCGAAAAGCCTTGTTAAAACAGGTGATATTGTTTTAAAAGGCCAGCCCATAGGCGAACCGGATGGATTTGTGTCAACCTGGGCGCATTCCCCTATATCAGGCAAAGTGACCGGTGTGCAGAAGGCCGTGAATCCTGTCTATAATGAATGCGAGACCGTATTTATCGAAAGTGACGGCAATGATAATGAGTATGAAAAGCTTAAGATCGATAGCAAGGATAAGGATATTAACAGGAACGATATAATCGAGCTCATAAAGCAGGCCGGTATAGTAGGCCTGGGCGGGGCGGCGTTTCCGACGCATGTAAAGATCATATCTACGGAAAAACATGAAGTGCATACCCTCCTGGTAAACGGTGTGGAATGCGAACCATATCTGACCTGTGATTACAGGTTAATGCTGGAAAAGACAGAGCAGATAATAGTAGGCGTCGAGCTCTTGGATAAGGCATTACGCCCCAAAAAGATTTACATAGCTATCGAAGACAATAAAAAGAAGGCTGTCGAAGCTATGAGATCCGTGCTCGCCAAACGCAATAATGCCCGGCTGAATTCAAAAACCTCCGTTGTAACGTTAAAGACAAAATATCCGCAAGGCGGTGAAAAGCAAATCATCAAGTCTATCCTCAACAGAGAGGTGCCTCCGGAAAAATTACCGTTTGCCGTAGGCTGCATAGCCCAGAATGTCGGGACACTGAAAGCGGTGTTTGACGCGGTCTATAGCAGAAAACCCTTGATAGAAAGGTCTATTACTTTAACAGGGTCCTGCTTAAAAAAGCAGGGGAACTATCTCGTGAGAATAGGCAGTATGTTATCCGATCTTGTGGAAGGATGCTGCGGCGGATTTGTGAAGGAACCCGCGAAGGTGATATTGGGCGGCCCTATGATGGGGATAACACAGTTCACCATGGATGTGCCCATAATGAAAGGCGTAAGCGGCGTTGTGTTCCTTTCTAAAGAAGAGGCCGAATGCACGGAAGAGACCGCCTGTATAAAATGCGGTAAATGTGTGGATGTGTGCCCCGTCAATTTGCTGCCGGCCTATATAGCCAGATCAGCAAAAAAAAACGATGCTAAGGAATTGCGGGGCCTGAATGTGTTTGACTGCATAGAATGCGGTTCATGCTCATTTGAATGCCCCGCGCGCATACCGCTGGTCCAGTATATTAAATTGGCAAAAGAAAAAGTAAGAAATTTCTGCGATACATAAAAGGAAATGATGCCCAGCGAGAAAGAATATATATTAGCCCCTTCGCCGCATGTATTTAGGCGGGGCACTACCAGGACAGTGATGATGGATGTGATCATAGCGCTTATTCCCGCGATGATCGCTGCCCTGTATTTTTTCAGGGTAAAGGCCTTATTGGTGATAGTGACTTGCACCGCTTCCTGTGTCATGTTCGAATACTTATTTGGAAAAGTTACCAGGCGAAAGATCGACCTGAAAGATTATAGCGCCGCGTTAACCGGGATATTGTTGGCTCTGGTAATGCCGCCGACCCTGCCGATATGGATGTGCGTGCTTGCGGGCTTTATCGCCATAGTGTTAACGAAGCAGTTGTTCGGGGGATTGGGGTACAACATTTTCAATCCGGCCCTTATGTCAAGGGCGTTTCTTATGGCGGCATTTCCGATCCATCTCACAACATGGTCAAAACCGGTAACGTTGGATATTATAACGGGCGCGACACCTCTGGGCCTCCAGAAATTCGAAGCCGTTACCACCGGTAATTTAGAACTGTTCATGGGCAACGTATCCGGCTGTATAGGTGAGACATCCGCTGTAGCATTGATAATAGGCGGGGTATACCTGCTTGCGAGGAGGGCCATGGATTACCGGATACCCCTATCATACGCCTTGAGCGTTGCGGCAATAAGTTTGATTACACACATCATTGATCCAAAAGTATACGCGGGGCCTGCGTTTCATATATTAAGCGGTGGATTTCTTTTAGGCGCTATATTTATGGCGACGGATCCTGTCACAAGCCCCGTGACAAAGAAGGGCAGATGGGTATTTGGTATAGGCTGTGGTGTTATCACAATGATAATAAGATTGTGGGGAGGATTGCCGGAAGGCGTAATGTATTCCATTATCTTGATGAACGCGTGCGGCCCATTGATCAATCGTGTGACAAGGCCCAGGAGGTACGGGACGTAATATTTTAAAATACGAAATCCGAATTTCGAAATTAAAATATCATAAATAAGGAGTATCATGAAAAGGATACTATACACGATAATGGTTTTGACGGTTGTCGGGCTTGCCTCGGGCATGGGCCTTGTATTCGTCTATCGCTATGCGGCGCCTCGTATCGCTGAGAATCAGCAGACGGAGACAAAAGAGGCGATCTTCAAGGTCTTTCCTAAAGCTGACTCTTATGAGGTGTCAGAAGGTCAGAATGAAGTGTTTTTGGTAAAGGATAAGTCCGGCAGGAAGATAGGGTATGTATTTACCGCTAAAGGCAACGGTTATCAGGGTGAGATCAAGCTAATTGCTGGCATAAAGAACGATCTGAAGACACTGACCGGTATAGAGATACTGGAATCCCAGGAGACCCCGGGCCTGGGCCAGGAGATCACAGGTATGGATTTCAGGAAACAATTCCGGGGATTGGTCGCGGAGCCGTTGATCACTTATATAAAGGGCAGGGAACCCGGTTCAAAGAATCAGATTCAGACTATAACCGGCGCTACCATATCATCGAAGGCTGTTGTGGGGATATTGAACGCGAGGATAGACGAGTTGCGTGACGGTGGATTATGATGTGCTTTGTGCCATGCGCTTTGCGCCGTGAGCTTTGTGCCTTGTGCTCTGTGCTGTGTGTCAGCAGTCACAAAAGCCCAAGGCCCGGTACGATTTTATAGGAGACGATATGTTTCGTGAATTTACAAAAGGAGTGTGGAAAGAAAATCCTGTATTTATACAGGTGCTGGGTATGTGCCCCACGCTGGCCGTTACAACCAAGGCTGAATTCGGCCTGGCCATGGGCCTGGCCACAACCTTTGTATTATTTTCTTCGAGCCTGGTTGTCTCGGCAATAAGAAAGTTGGTGCCGCATCAGGTAAGGATAGCGGTATTCACCGTAATAATAGCCACCTTCGTAACGATCGCGGACTATTTTTTGAAGGCCAATTTTTATACGATCAGTAAGGCCTTAGGGCCTTACGTCCCCTTGATCGTCGTCAACTGCATCATCCTCGGAAGGCAGGAGGCCTTTGCCTCGAAGAATCCTGTGATGAGAAGTTTATTGGATGCCCTGGGCATGGGAGTGGGATTTGCGGTAAGCCTGGTTATACTTGGTTCCGTGAGGGAATTATTGGCCTTTGGAAGTATATTCGATTTATCAGTGTTGGGGCCGTGGTATGAGAAGTGGGTAGTTATGGCATTGCCCGCCGGCGCTTTTATAACATTGGGGATATTGATCGGCCTGTTCAATTGGATCGATGAAAAGATGAAAAAGGTTAACACGAAATGACGCAATTGCTTTTGATATTTATAGCCGCCACGATCACGCATAACTTTGTTTTAACGTATTTTCTCGGGATATGCCCTTTTATCGGGGTGTCCAAAAGGTTAGAATCCGCCTTTGGAATGGGGATGGCCACGACTTTTGTTATGACCATGGCCGCGACTGTAACATGGCTTATAAACCATTATCTATTAGAAAGGTTTGGGCTGCCTTTCCTTCAGTATGTATCATTTATCATCGTGATTGCCAGCCTTGTTCAGATAGTGGAAATGTTCGTCAAGAAAACAGTCCCGACATTGTACAGGGCCCTTGGTATATTCCTGCCTCTTATCACTACGAATTGCGCCATATTAGGCCTTACGCTTTTCATGGTGTTGAGAAAATATTCTTTTATAGAGGCGCTCGTGTTTGGCTTGGGGGCGGGGGCAGGATTTACACTGGCGTTGATGTTGATGGCAGGGATACGGGAGGAGCTTGAGTTTGCCGATATCCCGAAACCTTTAAGGGGTGCCGGGATAACTTTAATAGTGGCCGGCATGCTGGCCCTGGCGTTCATGGGCTTCGGAGGACTTATTAGTAACTAGAATATACAGGGAACGATTTGCTAATGACAAATGGCAAATTAAGAATGACAAATTAATGGCAAATGTCAAATTGATAAAGTTAGTCTTTTTTGTTATTTGGAATTTGAGATTCATTTGGCATTTGTCATTCGGCATTTGTCATTAACCTGTTGCTATGAGGTGAATATGAAATTGGTCTTACTTTCAATAATAGGCATGGGTGGTTTGGGTTTTTTCTTCGCCTCTATATTGGCGGCGGCGAATGAAAAATTCAAGGTTAAAGAGGACCCGAAGATCATCGAGATAGAGGGGGCCCTGCCGGGTGTCAATTGCGGCGCTTGCGGATTTTTAAACTGTCACGATTATGCCGCGCACGTCGCGAATGGATCGGCATCTGTGGATAGTTGCCGTCCCGGGGGGGAAAGCACTAAACAGGCCCTGGCGAAGATCATGGGGGTAGAGGCCAAACAGGGGGTGAAGGTCAAGGCGATTGTCCATTGCGCTGCGGATAAAAAAGACAGAAAGAGAAAGGCTTACTATATCGGCGCCATGACGTGCGCGGGGGCAAACATCGTAAAGGGAGGGGAAGTCCTCTGCGGCTACGGGTGCTTAGGGTATGGTGACTGCATGGCCGCCTGCCCGTTTGATGCGATCCGGATGATAGACGGCTTGCCGCGAATAATTTTAGATAAATGCGTAGCATGTGGTAAATGTGTCGAGGCCTGTCCGCGCGATATCATCTCACTGGCCGAGTTGGACCGGAACGGCAAGGCCCTTTATGTGGCATGCAGATCCCATGAGAAAGGCGCGTTGACCAGAAAGATATGTTCAAAAGGTTGTATAGCTTGCGGTATATGCGCCAGGCTTTCCGGGGGGGCGTTTGAGATCAAAGATTTTCTGGCGGAGCCTGACCGGGCAAAGCTGAAAAACGTTGAAAACCGGGCGGAAATCATGTTAAAATGTCCGACCAAAGTGATCAAGCAGGTTGGCAGCTAGAAACTAATAACTAACAACCAAGAGCTAAAAGAAGGAGGTTAAATGGGTCAGCATACGATAGAGATCAACACTGAAAATTTTAAGGAAAAGGTTGTGGATTCCGGCCGATCGGTCATAGTTGACCTTTGGGCGGAATGGTGCATGCCGTGTAAGATGATCGCCCCTATGGTCGAAGAGATAGCCAAAGACCATAAGGATAAGATAGATGTAGGTAAAATAAATGTCGATGACAGCCCGCAGTTAGCTACGGAGTTATCTGTTATGAATATTCCCACGCTCCTTTTTTACAAGAAAGGCAAGGAGGCGGGGCGGCTTGTCGGGGTAAATAACAGGGAATATGTCGAAGAAAAGATCAAGGAATTTTTTGGGTAGAGTAAAAACATGAACATATTAGGCATATCAGCTTTTTATCATGATTCGGCGGCCGCGCTCATAAAGGACGGTAAGATCGTTTCAGCGGCGCAGGAGGAACGCTTTACCAGGAAAAAGCATGACCATGCCTTCCCGAGAAATGCTGTCAACTACTGTCTGAAAGAGGGAGATATATCCGTAAAGGACCTGGACTTTGTCGCCTTTTATGATAAGCCATTCATCAAGTTTGAAAGGATACTGGAAACATATCTTGCCTATGCCCCTCGCGGCATCTTTTCGTTTATCAAGGCCGTCCCTCTATGGATAAAGAAAAAGGTCTGGATGAAAGACCTTATATTAAAAGAATTAGGATATGAGGGCACTATCATTTTCCCCGAGCACCATGAATCACACGCGGCCAGCGCGTTCTTCCCATCGCCCTATAAAGAGGCAGCCATATTGACCATGGATGGTGTAGGTGAATGGACAACAGCGAGTTTTGGTGTCGGCAAAGATAATAAGATATCTCTTAAGGCGGAGATAAAATTCCCGCATTCGTTGGGTTTGTTGTATTCGGCGTTCACCTATTATACAGGTTTTAAGGTCAATTCGGGTGAATATAAAGTTATGGGGTTAGCCCCCTATGGCAGGCCCGTATATAAAGATCAGATATTGAATAACCTTATCGATCTGAAAGATGACGGCTCATTCAAACTGAATATGAAATATTTCAACTATTGCGCCGGCCTTACCATGACCAATGAAAGGTTCCATAAACTTTTTGGCGGGCCTCCCAGAAAACCCGAAACGAAGCTTACCCAGAGGGATATGGACCTGGCCCGTTCGGTTCAGGAAGTTACGGAAGAAGTTATGCTAAGAATGGCAAGGCATGCGCGCACGGTAACCGGTATGGAAAACCTTACCCTTGCCGGTGGAGTGGCCCTGAATTGTGTCGGTAACGGCAGAATACTCAGGGAGGGGCCTTTCAAGAACATATGGATACAACCGGCTGCCGGAGATGCCGGCGGGGCTTTAGGCGCGGCATTATTTACGTGGTACCAATACCTGGATAAGGAACGTTGGGTTGATAACGATCAGGACCTACAGAGTGGTTCATTACTTGGCCCAAAATATACAAAGAATGAGATCCTTGATTTTTTAAAGGCCAGGCAGATCCCTTATGTCGAACTTAGGGATGAAGAGGTCCCGGCCAGGGTAGCGGATCTGATCGCGCAGGAAAAGGTTATAGGGTGGTTTCAGGGAAAAATGGAATTTGGCCCGCGCGCTTTAGGCTCAAGGAGCATCATAGGAGATGCCAGGAGCCCGAAGATGCAGGAGACGATGAATCTCAAGATCAAGTTCAGAGAAAGCTTCAGGCCTTTCGCGCCTTCGGTACTCGAGGAAAGGGCCTCTGATTATTTCAATATTGATAGAGAAAGTCCGTATATGCTTCTTGTGGCGCCTGTGAGTGAAAAGAGAAGGAAGAAGGTCGGCGAGGATGAGGAAAAGGCCTTTGGCCTGGCAAAACTTAATATTGTGCGCTCCGAGATTCCCGCGGTTACTCATGTGGACTGTTCTGCAAGGATCCAGACGGTGAGCAAGGATATACATAATACGTATTATGATATGATAAAGTCTTTTGACCAAAAGTACGGCTGTCCGGTCATAATAAATACATCCTTTAATGTAAGAGGCGAGCCTATTGTACAGAGCCCGGAAGACGCGTATCTATGCTTCATGAGGACAAACATGGATTATCTTATAATGGAGAACATCCTGCTTGAGAAAAAAGGGCAGAGGCCTCTGGATAAGGATATAGACTGGCTTAAGGAATACGAGCTGGACTGAGGCGTGAAGAGAATAATTTGTATTCATAATTAGCGTATAGCCTTTGATGTAGCGCGCATTTAAATGTGCGCTACATCTGGTGAGTTGTTTGTAATGAGACGGTAGGATAGGGATACAATGTATGCTTGAAGAATTAAAAGAGATAAAAAGCACGAAAAAAGAGCTGAGGGAATTCGGCCTGACTATCGGGATTTTTTTCTTGATACTGGGAGGTATTGCCCTTTGGCGAGGCAAGGACATATATTTGTATTTTCTGATCATTGCCGGTTTTTTCTTAATATCGGGGATATATTTTTATAGCATTTTAAGGCCGCTTCAGAGGGTGTGGATGTCATTGGCTGTGATCATGGGTTTTTTCATGAGCCGCGTGATATTGACCATACTTTTTTATCTGGTGATCACACCCCTGGGATTGATCGCGAAGCTGTTCGGTAAAGACATCCTGGATGAAAAGATCGATAAAAATGCCGGGTCATATTGGCAGATCCGCGGTGATGGCCAGAAACCTAAAGAGGCGTACGAGAAACAGTTCTGAGTTGAATTGAGCCTTGTGCCTTGGGCTTTAGGCTTTGGGTTATGAGCTTCGTGTTATGTGACCACTGGCACAGGGTTCACGGCGCAAGGCGCACGATAGCTAATCAGTAATGTTAGAAATAGGAGGACGGCAAATGGGTAAGATGAGTTTTTTTAAGGAATTATGGGAATTCTTGATGGAGAGAAAGAAATGGTGGCTTCTGCCTATTGTAATTATTCTTATGCTTTTGGGGCTTTTGATCGTTTTTACCGAGTCCACGGCCGTAGCGCCGTTTATTTACACCTTGTTCTAATTATTATGTAAGGGCGGATTTATGAATATTGCGGTTTTTGTTTCCGGCAATGGGTCGAATCTGCAGGCCATAATTGACAGCGTTAAGAACGGTAAACTTAAATGCGGCATCGCTCTGGTCGTAAGCGATAAGAAGGATGCCTACGCGCTTAAGAGGGCGAAGAAAGCAGGAATTCAAACATTCGTGTTGGATAAAAAAGGATTTAATACCAGGGAAGATTATGATAAGTCCCTCATAAACCAACTGGAACGAAAGAATGTTGATCTTGTGGTGCTGGCCGGGTTCATGAGGTTATTATCGCCTTATTTTGTCGAGAAATATAAAAACAGGATAATGAATATTCACCCGGCTCTCCTGCCGTCGTTCAAGGGAACGCATGGCATTGAAGACGCCTTCAATTTCGGGGTAAAGATCACCGGAGTAACAGTGCATTTTGTGGATGAGAAGCTGGACAACGGGCCCATAATACTGCAGGAGCAGGTCCTCATAGGAAAAAATGACACTCTGGACAGCCTGGAAGAGAGGATACATCAGGTTGAGCATAGATTGTATCCTCAGGCGATAAAATTATACCAGGAAGGGAAAGTTACTGTTAAGGGAAGAAGGGTAATAATTAAGGATTGACTGTATGGTGACGCGTGGCGGGTCCTAACCTGCGTGATGACGTAGGGCAGGTTTCAATCCGCCCTACAACGCGGTACAAAAATGGAAAGGAGCATGGAAGGTGGGAACAAAGATAAATGGTATCAAGGCTAGAGAGATATTGGATTCAAGGGGAAACCCGACTGTAGAGGTAGACGTATTATTGAATGACGGCTCGATGGGCCGCGCGGCTGTGCCAAGCGGCGCGTCGACCGGAGAGCATGAAGCTGTGGAATTGAGGGACGGCGATAAGTCCAGGTACATGGGTAAAGGCGTCACAAAGGCCGTTAATAATGTTAATAACGAAATATTAAAAAAGATCAAGGGCATGGACGCCTCAAATCAGATGAAATTAGATAAGGCGCTTATAGACCTGGATGGGACAGAGAACAAAGGGCGTTTAGGCGCCAACGCGATCCTGGGCGTATCGATGGCTTCCGCTAAGGCAATGAGTATTTCTAAAAAGGTCTCTTTGTTTAAATACTTAGGCGGATCAGACGCGAGGATCCTGCCGGTTCCTATGATGAATATTTTGAACGGCGGCTCTCACGCGGACAATAACGTTGACCTCCAGGAATTCATGATCATGCCGATAGGCGCGGTGTCCTTCAAAGAGGCGCTCAGAATGGGCAGTGAGGTATTCCAGACATTAAAGAAGATATTAAAAGCTAAGGGTTTATCAACGGCAGTGGGTGATGAGGGCGGATTCGCGCCTGACCTGAAGTCCAATGAGGAGGCTGTTGAGGTCATACTAGAGGCTATAGAAAAGGCCGGGTACAAGGCCGGTAAGGATATTTTCCTGGCGCTTGATCCCGCCTCCAGCTCTTTTTATAAAGATGGCAAATATATACTCGAAGCGGAAGAGAAGAAAGAGAATACGGCAGGTGACATGATAGAATTCTACTCTAAATGGGTGGATAAATACCCTATAGTTTCTATAGAGGATGGCCTGGCGGAGGATGATTGGGACGGATGGGACGGCCTGACCAAAAGAATAGGCGGCAAGGTCCAGATTGTCGGGGACGATCTGTTTGTCACAAATACAAAGAGGTTAAAAAGGGGCATAGATAACGGCATAACAAATTCGATACTTATTAAAGTAAACCAGATTGGCACACTTAGTGAGACTATCGAAGCCATTGAGATGGCAAAGAAGGCTAAATATACCGCTGTCGTATCGCACCGTTCGGGCGAAACAGAGGATACAACCATATCGCATTTAGTTGTCGCGATGAATACGGGCCAGATCAAGACAGGCTCGATATGCCGGACTGACAGGATATGTAAGTATAATGAGCTTCTCAGGATCGAGGAAGAGCTGGGCAGAGCCGCCGTTTACGGCAGTGCCGTATGGCCGGGAAAAAAATAGATGACAAGGATCAAAATAGCCCTCGCTATCGTAATTTGCGCGGTCGTCCTGGGGGTATATTTCCCTAATTTCTCTAAGATGCAGGAATTAAAGGAGACCAACAGGAACCTGGAAGAGGAAATAGCTTTGATAAAAGAAAAGAATGCCGTATTGGAGGAAAAGATAACCAGGCTTAAGACAGATCCGGTATACGTTGAAGAGGTGGCCCGGGATAAGATGAAAACGACTAAGAAGGGCGAGATAGTTTATAGGACGGAATGAAGAATAGTGGCTGCCGATCAAACTTATAAATAACTGTAGCGCACATTTAAATGTGCGCTACAGTTATTTATGCCATCATATTTCCAATTTTCAACGGTGTGTAACCCGCTTTTAAGGATTGACAAAAAATACAGGAGTAAGCACCTGAAGAATACCGCCAACGGCAAACCTGCGGATGCCAATAAAATCATTGCCGGAATTTTAGAATGAAAAAGTTGTTATAATACCCGGTACCATGAACATAGTTTGCGCCTTTAGTAAAACAGCTAAAATGAGATAGGGTTTCTTTAAGTTCAATGAATTTGGTTTCACGCATAATGCCCGCTTATAAAAGGTTCACCTTGCCGATGGCACCGGACCTAACCGCCGTAAGTTGCTTCACCAAAAGATATTATCGTCCTTCCGGAACAGCGGCCTGTTGAGGTATGGACAAGGACCCCTTTAAAATAGACGTTGGAATAGATCCGTATATCCGTATAATCAGGGTTCACAGTGTCGTAAGCCTCTATGTATAGCTGGAGGCCATAGCTGTTTCCAAGGTCATGCGGATCGGGTGTGGGAAAGGTCATGTTAGGCGTTAATTCGTTCAGTTGTATTATATTATGCCTTATGCAGAACTCGGTCATGAATAATCCTCCCCTGCCGTAAAGGCTGCGCTGGATCTGGTTTTCCATGGTCCTCTGCCAGGCGCCGGTCTGGGTTATGTAGTTAAATACCATGAGTGTGGTTATAGTCATGAGCACGGAAAGTATGATAGCCATCCCCAGGAAGATAAATCCTCTATTTGTGCTGATATCTTTCATTGAATTTTAATTTCGATCGTCATATTGTTAGTTCGGGTTAACGATCAGGACTGTTAAAAAGGCCTCTCTCTGTCCGCCATCGTACAGGCATCGTACGGTCACCTGTTTATATTCGGCGTCATAGCCGCCTGAAAGTATCTCGTCAGATACGGAATAGGTTATATCGTTTTCGGTAATGCCGGCGTTATTTTCATCTACGGTAACAGTACAACTATGATCGGATCCCTCGGCAAGATCATCGCCGGATAAATAATTCGCGTTATTCTGGCCATAAACCTTCAGGGCCTCTGCCTGTGACGCGGCCATTTTTACGGCTATAAAGCGGTCATTGAGCTTGCGTAAGTTCCTGGAGGCCATAATGTACACGCCAATACCCGATATGGTTAGTATTCCCATAAGGGTCATGGTCATGCCTATTTCCATCAGAGTGAAGCCTTTTTTAGAAAAAGATATTTTCATGCTGTATCCCTATCCAATTATAGAGTATATGGATATATATATACGTGTCAAATATTAATTTATTATTTACACAAACCAAGGCCCGCGCTATAATATTGGAAAGACTTAGCGGGATGGAGGTATTGGTTAAATGAAAAGAAAGATCTATATGATATGGGTATTTTTCTTTTCTGTTTCTTTATTCGCGAATCTCTGGGCCCTTGATGAGCCGGTATTCCTGGATAAATACGGTAATATGAACCGGATGATGGCTATGAATATGAAAGAGATCGATTCGCTTACGGACAGGCTCGAGGCGTACAGCCGCGGAAATAAATTCGGATTTACGGATATTTCTCGGTGCGCGGAAAAAGTATTATCTGGAAACCGCCATGAGAGCATCGCAAGACTGATGAGGGATGTGCATGCGGATATCGCCGCCGGGATGCAGTGGATGAGAATGAACCTTTCGGGGAAGTACCGCGCGGTTCTGGGGCCGCTTGATAAAAAATACGCCGCGTATAAACTTTTGTTCGAGGCGGCCCTCTATCCCTCAGGGTCTTGCGGAGAATATACAAGCATGATCGCTAAGCTAAAGAAGGCGTATATAGTGGCCCGAAGGCAAACAACCTCTTCCCTCAAGGAGGCCGGTATAACCGGCATAAGCACAAAGAATCTTTCCGCGGAGAAGGGCCCAATGCTTGTTGAAACTTTAAAAGGCAAGGTGTACGTTGGCATGGGCCTATACGGGCTAATAAGGGCGGGATATACGACAGAGCGTTTGATCTCCTACCAAAAGAAGAACGGGAAAGCGATAATAACATTCCATAACCGGGAACTTTATGCCCCGGAAGCGGCAGAAAATGAGGGAACAAGGGATAATCGCGCGGCCAATAGGGAGATGATAAATTTTATCTTATCCGGCGGGAAAGTGACGGATTTCTATTACGGCATGCAAAAATGATTTTTTCGTTTCGCGTTATGGCTATTCCAGCAGTTCCTGGGTTTGCGTTATCGCGCTTGTATCCGTAACGATCGTATCACCCGGCCTCAGGTCGTCATCGGTACTGTGCGGATTCCAGTCGTAATACACCGCGCCTTCACCCCCGTCGAAAGAGTCCGGCGTGATATCATATTCCACCATGCACGGATATCCGGGCTCATGATGATAAATCTTATGTCCCCTTAGATCCGGATTAGTCTCTGCCAGCGTGCAAGTAGTGGCCCATGGTTGATTTTGTGGTTCCTCCGGACTGGGCCAGGGTCTCTGGTCATCAATAAAAATACCAGTAGAGTTGTTCGGCGAGTATCCGGACCAATGCTGCCAGCACCAGAGCCAATCGTCATCACCTTGTGGCGTGTCTTCGTCAATCCATACGGCGTTGGCGATGATCGGCAGGTGCTTTTCGAAATCATAATTACATCCGCAGCCTCCCGCGGGACATAATGTTTCCAGCGTAATCCAGTCTATCTCGTCATCCTCGATATATCCGTTTCCGTCTACATCCTCAACCAGAGGAGGCGCTTCGGCTATGATGTATTTTAACCTGTCCGTATAGACATATGGAACCCCTTCTACCCACAGTTCAATGTCTCCCTTTCGCAGTTTCCCTCCCCAGAACTCCCGGACTTTTTGTTCATCGGATTTGCGTATCTGCGGGATATCATATATTGGAACCGACTCAATTCTTAGAAAAGGCTCCTCAATATCAACAATTTCCGCGGAGAAATTCGCGTAGCCTAGATTTTCGGCCTGAGGACAAAAACCATCCTTGTTGGTCTTTATTAGGATAAGCCCTTCGAGCGTTTCCCATGGCCAAGTCTTTGATGAATAGACGCGCAGGTCTCCCATTATGAAATATCCGTCCGGCTCGCCGCTTTCATTGAAGTCTTGGCATAGTGAATAACCCGCTATGGTATCGGACTTGATAGCGCCGTCGAATATCCTGCACCATTTGTAATCCCCGTCTTTGTTAAGTTTCAGCAGGAAAGTTGCGGTACTCATTTCTCCGTCCGTCTCCGCCGCGATATTGGTCTGTCCCAGGATAACTATGTCTTCCGTGCCATCGGTTTCCTCTATGGCATCGAAAGCGATGTCACTCCATTGGCCGCCAAACGCCCGCGACCATTTATGGGTCCCGTACTTATCGACCTTAATTATGTAAACATCAAAATATCCTCCCATGTCGTTGGGCACGGATGATGTCGATCCTACCATAAGAAAGCCCATATCGGTTGTCTGGATAACCGCGAAACCCGTTTCCCCCATATAACCGCTGTCTAATTCAGGCCCTCCGAAAGCCTTGGCCCATTCCAGGTCAAGGTTGTTGTCTACTTTTATAATAAGGGCGTCATTCATTTTATTCAGGGTGCCTTGAGAACTGATTATACCTGATATTATATAACCGTCAGGATCTCCCCAGCCGTCTATAATTCTTGCGACGCTTCGCGCGCATAACCCTTGCGGGTAATAAGCGTTTTGCTGTCCATACTGGTTTCCGAATACTACACCATCACCGGCTGTTATATAAGAACCTTCCCCTGTCTCTGTCCTGTAAAAATCACCGTTGGTTTCGGTCTTCATAATAAAGCAATTCCTGGGTATGCATCCTATAGAATAGGTGTATCCCGTCAATACATACCCGTCATCATCATGCGAGGTCTTATCAAAAACCTGTTTTACATCATAAGCCTCTTCCCAGCAGTGAGCGCCATATTGTTTGAACCAGTCAATATCGCCGTCATTATCTGTTTTTATAAGGATTATATCGCGCTGATGTGTTGTTGTCAGAGGGTCCTCATTGAAACCAGTGATGACATAACCGGTAGAGGCGCCATCAATATTGTTCGCGAATGATTGCCTGATGCGGAAGGCGGCAGCCGGCCAGTTAGTTGATTGGATCCTTTTCATCCAAGATACATTCGCTTCTGTATCCAATTTTATATAGGCTATTCCCATTCCGTTACCGGATCCTGATCGACCCTGTACAATATAGCCATCAGGCACTCCATCATATGCAGTGAATGTCTGTACCCCGCTCGGAAAGCCGTTACTGTACGGATTCGGGCTCTGGCCCGGAAGCATGGGCATGAAATCATTTTGAATTGTGTAACTGCCATATCGGAGAAGTTTTGCCCAGGATCCTTTTATGGGTATGCCACTGCTTTCTTCTACGGATAAGGCGTTTGAGCCTGTAAAAGAAATCCTGACCATATTACTTGTCTGGTCTGTCAATGGATTGATTTCCCGGAATATGACAGTGCCGAGGTTTAGAAAAGTCCTGTTCTTATTCGGATCGAGCGCGTCGACATAAGTTAGATCTTCCGCAGAACCGTCATATGTCCCGATAAGTTCATTCTTTATATTGTAAAGTTCCAGTTTGTTCCCGCCCTCTCCCTGTTCAGGATCGTCAGTAACCTTCATGAAACTTGACATATCGATATACTGCCTTAAATGCGATTCGGCCATGCGGGGTTGATGTGTGGCAAGCTGATTTGTTTCGATAACGGATGTAAACTCAAATGTGGAAATTACAACAGAGATGCTGACAGCTATAACAATAATACCCAGAGCTGTCCCCAGGATAAGTTCAAGTATGCCGATTCCTTTTATGTTAAAAATCCTGAATCTCATAGTCAAACCTCCTTAAATACGCTATATGCGCTTATCTAAAAGAGCGTATTTGATAATAAATATAATTGCCGCAAATCCAACTAGAGTATAGCATATAGGATATAAATAGCAATATCTAGACACTGACTTTTTTTGAGACTAACAGATTTTGGATAGTTTACCTTGCGCAATAGTCAGGTTGACAATTGTAAAATCGCGATGCCTAAAATAGTTATGCCGGGGATGGTTATAACCTAAACGACCAGGTCGCTTGAAGAGCGACCTGGTCGCGTTATCATTGGTAGCGGGGGTCCGATTTGAACGGACGACCTTCGGGTTATGAGCCCGACGAGCTACCTGGCTGCTCCACCCCGCGATAGATCTCTAATGGTGCCCCATTATAGCAGATAGCTAAATAGATGGCAAGGTTTAATTAGACAACCGCCCTTTTTATTTGCATTATTGAAAATAATAGGGTATATTCTTATTAAAGGAAATTCCGGGGGTTCCGGACCGTTTGTTTTATAAGCGGTCAATAACGCCCGGAATTATGGAGGTTGGAAATAGCAATGATCCGGGCGCTCATTTTCATTATATCTATGATGATAACTCTCTCATTTCATCTCTTACCGGCTGAGATAATACAACTAAAAACAGGGGAACAACTTGAAGGCAAGGTCGTGTCCGAGACCAGGCAGGTCATAATCCTGGACGTGGGTGATGGGCAGGTGGTTATCAGTAAAGAGGATATCGATTCTTTTGAAGACGCGGTCGGGATCGGATTAGAAGAGCCTGTAAAGGAGGAGATCGAAAAGACACACGAAAAGGCGCCTATGTCTATTAACAAGGGGAGAATAATTACGGTGTTGTCAGTGCCTCTGGTCATGATATCGATAATCTGCATATTGGGTTTGATCGGGAGATTTGGCGGGACAGGGGCGCCGCTCTGAGCCTGTGGGACGGATGATATATTGCGTTTAGAAGAAAGATACACGTTGAGCGTATAGCGTTTATCGGAGAGCGATTAGTGCGTGCCTAGAGCAAAGGAAATCGTGAGCCAATACCAATACGCTAACCGCTACGCGCTGGAAATGCTAAGGAGTGTAGATTATGCTTGCCGGATGGAGATTAGCCGGGCGTAGTTTCTCGTTCATGTTTCAAAATATGTCTTTAGTCAAGTTTGCGGCGATGTTGTGTGTCTTAGGCATAGCGCTTTCATTCGTAACCTGCTACAGGGCCGGGGTTGATGTTGAAAAGCTGGCGGAGTTCACGGGCGAATACTTCTATGACAAAGATATGGCCTTCGATAGGATCGAAGGCCCGCAGGTCGAGCTTTATCTGGTCATTTTTTCCGTTTCTTTAACTTTTTCGATACTGGAACTTCTTTTTATCGCCACAACAGTTTGTTATTTTTTGAATTACATAAGGAAGGGAATTAAGTCAATAGGCATAGCGCTTTTAATGGCATCCTCTAACTCTTTTACGATCCTTACGGTGTCGGTGCTGATAAGCATGATGAATATGTTTATGTTTAAAACGGTAAGATTCCCTCCCCTGGAAAGCCGGTCGCTGATGTATTTTCTTTTTGAAATGCCTTTATTCTTCGCGGGTTATTTAGCCATGTATTTTGTCACACGGTTTATTGCGGTGATAGCGGCGTATGAAAAAGTTAATCTTGTCAGGGCGCTAAGGTATATGTTCGAGCTGATAAGTGAGGCCTTGCTCGATGTCATATCGGGGTCAACGCGGGTAATTATTTTTCTGGCGATAGTCATTATCCCCTGCATGGCCGCGGTTTTCAATAAATTTATCGCGTTACCCATAATATCGAATGCTGTTATTTACACGATAGCGGGTATTTCCCTCGGGATGTTATATATAATAAATTTTATATTTTTTTCATATGCGTATCACTATGTATCGGAGAAGAGGAAGATGAGATCTTTTGAAACTATAAACCTGGACCAAAATATCGTGAACCAGTAAGAAACGGGGATGATCTATTGGGTAAAAGGATGTTTCGCGGCCTATTTAATCCTTATGTGTGCCTTCCGATCATTGCGGTGCTTGATATGTGTTTGCTTCCTTCCTACGCGGATACTGTATACCTGAAGAACGGCAGAAAAATATCCGGTGATCTTGTAAGCCAGACAAGCGCAAATATTACCTTGGACATCGGATCAGGTGACCTGGTGGTAGATCGAAGTGATATCCGCGATATCCGGACCACGAAAAATCTTTCACAGGCGAAAAACATGTCATTGGTTGAAAAAATAAACGCGCGCTATTATAACCTGAACGATCTGGGCGTCAGATCGATAGGCCTCAAGTTCAATGTCTCTACCGAGAGTAAACTTCTTATGGATCTGTCAGAGGAAAGGGGAGCCGATTTTGCCGAAAGGATAGAGGATATTGATGTCCGGGTCGATTATTCACCGGCCGATGACGCTTTGGAGATAACTGTCTTAAATAAGCCCTGTTTTGACGATGAGATCTTGTAGGATATAACGAATAG